>Ga0209367_1010674_pt1 | contig 12287 bp, 10 predicted proteins | sample WorMetLIZISLAND2_FD_187412 | JGI IMG/M metagenome (GOLD analysis project Ga0209367, IMG submission 187412) | Marine gutless worms symbiont microbial communities from Max Planck institute for Marine Microbiology, Germany - Olavius geniculatus... ... | reverse complement strand
GTATATATATGTGTGTGTATATATATATATATATATATTGTTCTATTGTTTCTGACCCTGCTTGTATACAGTGGGCGACTTGACTTTTTGACTTAGACTTTTGCTGAGCCAAAGCTAAAGCTGAATGCTAAAGTCTGTACTTAGACCAAAGTTCAACTAAACGATTAAAAATGGCGGATGACCGGTAAACCTAACAGGAAATAAATCAACCAGTTACGTGTAGACTTGCTTATTTAATTGCGCCGTGCACGCAAATGACGTAATTACGTAACGTCTCACGTCATTGTGTAGCCATTACGGTGTTTATTTTTGGTACCAGAGTGTTCTAATTTACTCTATTATCCGTGTTAGTGGCCATGTTTTCGCTCAGCGAAATCACTTCACTTTTTGACTTACGTAGGTACTTCGACCGAAGTTTAGGCTCAGCGAAAGTCTAAGTCAAAAAGTGAAGTCACCCAGTGTGTCATATTATGTGGTCAGGTGGCTGTGGGTAAGATTAAATGTCATCAGTGTGGTAGTTACTTAGTCGTAATTATTTCAGCTCAAACAACTTTTGTCCATGTCTTTGTCAATTATTAACCGATTTTCAAAATTTTTTCACTAGCACATTCTGCGGACAATTTGCAATAATGTGATTACTACTATATGTCCCACCACACTATAAATGCTTCTCTACACTACTTTGTAAAATATTAGTGTAGGAAAAAACTAACGATAGTAATGAACATTAAGGTAAATGAATAAAACACTTTAGACTAACACTGCGGTGAATGATCCGTATGAGATGTAAATATGAGACTAGACTGTGTTAGACCCGCACAGTCTAGTGTCATATGGATCTTTCACCACCATGTTAGTCTGAAGTGTTTTTTGTTCATTTACCAAAAATGTATGTTTGTTATTATCGTTATACATTCATGTTTCAGTTATATTTTACAAGGTAGAGTAGAAACACATTTATGATGTGGTGAGGTATATAATAATCACATTATTGTTGCAAATTGTCCGCAGAATGTGCCAGTGAAATAATTTTGAAAATTGATCAATAACTGCCGAAGATAATGGACAAGAGTAAAGTGCCACATTTTTTATGGACCACCCTGTATATGATGTATCCATGTGGTGTCAGTTGACCAGAGGTGACAGTTACCGGGCACTAACTTAGCCTTAGTTGTTTTAGCCCACCCTGTACATGAGTGCTTTGTTCTTTACCCACCATGTATATGATATATCTGTGTATGTTCTAAGGTGGCTGGCGGTAAGAAGAAGGGTCAGAAAAGTGCAGCTTCTAAGAAGAAAAGCACAAAAAGCAAAAGTTCAACTCAGCGCAAGTCCAACAGCAAGACGGGACAACCGTATGCTGGGAATGACCTCACGGCAAAGTTGTTTGCCACAATGGAGAAACACAAAGACGTACGTACTGCGTTAGCCGTTAGCCTGTGTCTGCAGGCTACACGTGGTGGCCGTGCGGCTGACGGCTCGGGTTAGTGACGAAAAGCACATTAGAGGCGTTGTACGCGAGATGCGCTATACGAATTGACACCTTTACTTTTTATCTTTTACGTACTATACTAGACTCTGTTGGGATTCTAGTACTGGTACCTGGAAAAGTTTACCAGAACAGTTGTTGTGGATGCCTTGGTGAGTGTTGCACTTATGATTGAGAGGTCGTGCGTTCAACTTTCTGCGCTGTGAAGTAGTTACTGCTGGGACGGCTGACGGTCTGTGGACAGGTAACCATCTTAGCATCTAACCAACACCTAGGTCAACTCAGCCTTCCATCGCTTTGGGATAAGTAAATTGATTACTGCTTTGTCTGGCAGAGTTTAACCTCCTTGGCGGTATGAATTTGGAGAGAGTTTCTATCTGAAAGCGTTGCATGTATCTGCCGCAGAGAGTTCGCCGCGACATTCGCCTAATGACATTTAAATGTACACTTGAGCGTTCGACTGTATACTCCCACTGGACCTGCACTCACAGTACAGCCGCTATGTCGATGGCAGCTGTCAGCTGATGTAGCTGGATGGCACTGCAGCTTGTGATGTTGATAAACTAGCTCAACGCAGATGACATCTGGCAGTCAGATGGAAGGGAAAAGAATTTTATCAGCTGCAACTGACCACTGACTGCGACTAATTGATAGCACAACAGACATGGTCCGCTGACGGCTTTGGACATGCACTGATGACTGGCACCCCGGCACCTCGCAGCACAGATGGCAGGGAGACTGCTGTAGCTGCGCTCCGAGTCTCAGTCGGGGTTACCGTTTTTAGTACGTAACAACCGCCCCGAATAACGCTCGGGATTACCGCTGAGGAGGTTAATGTGGTGCACCTTCGCTTGTGTTGGGTGGCAGGTGATCCCACATGGCAGCTGACTTTCTGTAGCCTGCCTTTAACCTTTGGTGTTATTAATCTCGCGTAGCAGCTTAGCCTAGCAGTATCTTATAGATTGCATCAACGAAGTTACTCAACGTTTGGCCGGGTTAGTACCGAGTTGGGTGACCGTTCGCTAGTATACGGTCTTCATATTCAACCACGCCACTCAGATCAACTCTGCCTGCCTTTGTTGGTAGGCAACATGAGTACTGGCGATGGTTGTGGCCATTTCAGCTCACTATATAGTATATATATATTGCTCTATTGTTTCTATTGCGTCCAGAGAAGAAATGGTGATTTGTGAATAACAGTAAACCCTGTTACCATGACTGCTGGCTGTTGACAGAGTCTGCCATTTGGCTGTTTTGGGCTATACGCTAGTTTAATTGGGTCTAACCATTGGTAGTCTAACGGTAACGTGCCAGACTTGTAATCCTGAGGTCACTCAGGGGCGCAGGTTCGAATACGCACCAGGACACTGCCGGGTAACGACCTTAGGCAAGTTGTTCACACACAGCAGTATAATTTGGTACCGGTCAAAGGGCGGTGATGCCCCGAGGCTGGGAAGGTAACCGTAGGTCTGGCGTCGCACTGGCCATGCGTCATGGACTTAAGTGGTTTATCCACCTACGGGCTCAACGGCCGCATGTGGGAGATGAGCACCCCGCCTACGCCCCAGCTGGGGCATGGTTCCCTTTACCTTTACCTTTTAACCCTTGCTGGCTCAAAGTGTTAACCTTTGATAATTGTTTCTGTCTTTGGCATGAGAATCACTTAATATTGGCAGTTATTGTACTAGTGATACAATGTGTAGTAGTAGTTGTTTATGCAGGTGTTCTTTGTAATTCGGCTGCACTCAGCCTCCACTCCTCTACAGACAGTGCGTGACCCTGACCCGTTAGTGAGTAACGATCTAATGGATGGTCGGGATGCGTTCCTGATGTCGGCCCGGGAGAAGCACTATGAGTTCTCTACACTACGCCGGGCAAAGTTCTCGTCCATGGCGATGTTATATGAACTTCACACTCAGGGTCGGGACAGTTTTGTTTACACGTGCAACGCTTGCAAGGCCAACATGGAGACACACTACCACTGCGCCACTTGCGACGTAAGTAGTAGAACTTGTAGTAGTAGTTGTTGTTGTTTCAGTAGTAGTACATGTCGTAATATTGGTGGTAGGCTAGTACTTGTTGCTGTTGTTACAGTCTTAGTTGTGTCAGTAACAGCAAAGCCAAAATGGAAGCACACTACCTCCATGCCATGTGATGTAATTTGCAGTTGTTGTAGTTGTAGTAGTAGTATTAGTAGTAGACTGCACTGCATATTGGCAGTAGACGAGTTCGAGCCAAATTCAGTTCGTTGGATTATGCTTCAGAAAGCAAAACCAGGTCAGGCCTGGTTTTTAAGCAGGAAGATTACGGGGTCATCTGTAAAATGACTGTGGGTTTTTCCATTGACTCAGCCAGTAGGTGGAGCATGTTGGGTTGTACACATTCTCTGCCCACTGCCTAGTCATTGGCCAATCCCACAAGCCATTGGCTGAGCTAGGGGGCAGAGCTACTGGCCAATCCCATTGTATGACCTGTCACATTGTCAAAAATACCTTCTGGTAGATTACTGCTAAGATTTCCGATGGCGTCATTATGTCATAAGCTACAGTCTGGGGGGCGGAGCTACTGGCCAGTCCCATTGTATGACCTGTCACATTGTCAAAAATACCTCCTGGTAGATTACTGCTAAGATTTCCGATGGCGTCATTATGTCATAAGCTACAGTCTGCGTGTATGTTGCAGTACAGGAGTACAAGTGTATTACCTAAGTAACGGTTGGTAGTGCTTTGCTTAACATTAGCTCAAGAATACGGTGTTGTTGTGTGTTGGTATGTTGCGTCTGGTGTCTTGTATTTGCCGCATTCTGAGAGATGGAGCCTGAAACTTAATGACCCTCGTGTGCGGAAGTGGCTTATGTGGCAGCTTTATGGTGTGGGATGCTGCTGCAGTGGCATGGGGAATTAAATACCATTTTATACAGGGTGGCCCAAAAAAACCGGACCAGTTTGAGCGTTGATAACTCAGCGATGGTTAGCGATAGAAAAACGTGTGATACGTCAAAAGTTTTAAAAGTTTTTGTCATTTATTCTTTACAGCATTCTAACACTTTTGACTTATCACACGTCTTTTTACCACTAACCACCGCTGAGTTATCAGCGTTCAAACAGGTCGGTTTTTTTGGCTCGGTTTTTTTGGCCCACTTTGTATTTAGCTTTTTTGCACCATTCTTGCTCCGTAAAGTCGAACACCAACATTTGATGCCAAACATGCTTTTAAATGTGGACCCAAATGAAGCTGGTTGGACAACATCACTACGTGGATGGGACTGAGGGTTGAAGGCAGCAGACAGCCGAACTGAATACAGAAGGACCATCCATAGTATGGGCAAGAGTATAGACAAGACAAAACAAACGACCGACTGGCTGATTGATTAATTGCACTTAATTAATTAATTTATTGATTAATTCATTCATTGGTACACAGTGGGTTACTTATATCGAATGAACCGGATCATATTTAAATCACGAGGTCATGAGTTTGACTGCCGGTTGGATCATTGTCAAGTGATTGCTACTTGTGGATGGTTGACTCAGCCTTCTATCCCTTCTGGGTAGCGAAATCGAGTACTGGCATGCCTGGCTGGGGTTAAGCTAGGGCATGTTCACCTGTGTCGGGTGGCAGGTAACACTGTGTGATCCCATATGGCAGGTGATGCTCTGTAGCTTTGAGATGGGTGACACATCATTCAACATTTGTGTCATTTGTGCAGGACTTTGACCTGTGTATCTCGTGCTATCAGAAAGAGCAGCACCCTCACAAGATGGAGCGGATTGGTCTGGACTTGGATGATGGCGCAGGGGGCGCTACGTCAGCGGACGGTAGCAGTGCGGTGGCCCAGAACCCTGCCGAGGCACGCCGACTGTCGATACAACGATGTATACAGTCACTGGTCCATGCTTGCCAGTGTAGGGACGCCAACTGCCGGCTAGCCAGCTGTCAGAAGGTTTGTATCAGTAGCAGACTGGTTGTAGTTGTGGTACTGTTGTAGTAACCCATTGTGAAATGTCCGTCACACTCTGCCAAGTCGTCAGTAGAGTGTTTTGGTGTTGCGTTGGGGTTTTGTTGATTGTTGAAGTTGTCGATCAATTTAGAATGATTGGTGATTTCGTAAGAAATCTTTGCAAACTCGGATTTCAACTGGAAAATAAAGCTAATCATAGGCTGGTACTGGATTTCACAAAATTGTTGAAATTTTGCGAAAGTGGAAAAATTTCTCAGCTTGGCTCAGAATTTCTCACCACCATAAAACTATCCTAGTTCTTGGACATGGCTGGATGTTTATTCTACTGCAATACGTATTGCAATAGCTGCTATTCTCTAGTGTGTGGCATGTGTGTTTTGGCACATCCCGTACATGTCTGTCTGTGTTACCTGACCCACCCACTCTATATCTGTGTGCTATAGATGAAGTGAGCGTGAGTGACTCACACACGTTACTGCCAACGTAAAACAACTAGTGGCTGTTTGGTGTGCAAGGAATTGATGACTAGTGTGCATTCTGGTAGGTACCCTGTACATATCCTGTACCCAGCTGGTGGCGTGGTAACGTGTTTCGGCTGAAACGAAGTTACTCTACGCCGGGCCCAGTTAGTACTGCGATGGGTGACTGCCTGCAGGCAGGTAAACCATCTCGGTGCGTAGCCTGCCAGCTAGGTCGACTCAGCCTTCTGCCCTCCATGGGACGGTAGAATGAGTAGTATCTCATTTACATGTCAGAACTTTGTCAAATCTTCACCAAGTTTGATAATTTTTGGCACACAGATAGCCAAGACGATAGAATTATGTAAGGCGTACTCATTGTCCACTTACGTAATTCATGTTAATGCACTACCGTGTAAAACGCAGATGCTACAAATTGCTACATTATTCGGTGATTATAAGTATCAGATTGCTCACTTGTGCATTATCAATTTCACAAAGTACACCATGGGATTTAATAATTTTGTGGTATTAAACATTTTACGCTGAAAACAGCAGACAACAAAATAACTGATTGATGAGCTTAAAACACATTTTATTTACGAATGAGTGCTGTGCATTCTGATCAGTTTCATCGTTAATGCCACAGTCAGCCGTGGCGTCAAGTCAGGGGCTTCATTTCAGTAAATTGTTGGGGTCTCAGTGATCCTTGGGGGTCTAGGTCTGCGTAACGTATTGTTTTTGCAGCAGTAACACTGTTTCAAAGGCACTATTTACAGGGAAGAGCTAAAATCGTAAATCCTTAGGGGTCCATAGACCTTTCCAGCCCCCTCCTAAATGACGCCCCTGCATCACGTCTAAGCCATTGTGTACACTTTGGACATAAATTCTGATAATTTGGAAGCAGTTGTTACAAAAACTTATAATTATGCTAAATAAATCAGATTTTGGTTTATTGTGTGCTTGATAAGTCATTAGAACTTTTGAGGAGACAACAACTGAGCATTATGCAACAATTTGGAGCAGTGTTTTGATCCACCCTGTACGTCTGTGTGTTATGGTGCACCCTGTATATTTGCATGTATGTGTTTTTGACCCACCATGTCCATTTGTGTACAGATGAAGCGAGTGATGGCTCACACGCGGTGCTGTCGACGTAAGACCAACGGCGGCTGTCCCGTGTGCAAGCAGTTGATCGCGCTGTGCTGCTACCATGCCAAGCACTGCGCTGAGACCAAGTGCCCCGTGCCTTTCTGCGTCACCATCAAGCAGAAGCTACAACAACAGCAGCTGCAGCAGCGCATGGCGCAATCGTACATGATGTCACGGCGCATGGCGGCCATGCGAGGCGGTGCCTACCCGACGCCGACGCCCGCTGCACCATCGGCCCCTGTCTACCAGACTACGCCGTCAGCGTCCAACATCGACCCTAGCCCGGGTAAACCCGCCATGGCAGCGGCAAGCCCCGCGGCCGCGTCGGGGAATCCCACTGTCCCCGGGACTGTGCAGACTGGGACAGTTGTGCTGATTCCGCAGCAACGGCCTTCGCTGGACCCTAGTCCAGTCATCCGGCCCCAGGAAGGTGGGACTGCTGGTTCAGTGGACATAGCGCGGAACTTACTGGCTTTACAGCAGCAACAACAACAGCAGAGGTTACCTTCCGTCCAGCAGAACAAGACCGTCGTACTGTCAGGAGGCCCCGGCCCAGCAGCTGTCGTCCAATCGCAGGCTGGTGCAGGCACGCTGATGCTGGGAGGTCCCGCCCCCGGTGCAGCGGTGGTCCAATCACAAGCCGGTGGAGCGGGAACACTGATGCTTGGTGCAGGGGACACGTTAATACGACTGCCGACACCGGATACATTTAGTGCAGCCACTGGACAACCTCAGCAGGTGGGCAGATTTCGTGCATTGTTCTAGATACATGACTGTAGCTTAAAATGTGCAGACAAAAATGCCACTGTGATCTCTTAGGTCCCGTTTTTCCATGCACATTTGATGGTTGATCAAATTAATCTCCGATCAACTTTCGGACTTGAGCGGAGATCATTTCAATAACCGTTTTTCCATCGCCAATTAGCGATTAAACGTCCATCAAATCTCCCATCAAGTTGATGGCCGAATATCGGCGGATCAAGTCAGACAATTGACGATTAAACGTGGCAATTGGCGATCTGCAGTTCGTTGCTTATTCGCACCAGAAACATCGCTTCACTTTGCTGGTCAGAACGGTAATTTATGCATTAAAATAACGTTGCCAGCATGGCGATCAATCACTACTGATCAATTTATACTGTGTATAGTGTTTTGTGAAGAAATAAAATGGATAGATGCTCTCGTATTGATTTGCGATAGCACATATTTTTGACAGCAGAATTTGACAGCTTTCATTATCATCATCGTGTCGATGGTGGTTTGGTGGCTCATCGGTTATGGCATTGGATACAAGATCGAAAGGTCCTCGGTTCAATGCCCAGTCGATGCACTAAGTCCAAATTTCATTATGTTGACTTTGCGACAAAGTCCGGGACAGGTCGCGAAGACACAAATCATGAAAGTCCGCGACACAAATCACGTTGCCACCTTTCATTATCTGTGTCCCGGACTTTGTCACAAACATCTCAACATGTTGAGATGGTTTGTGTCTGCGACTTTCCCCACGGGGAAGTTTTGGTGAAAGTCGGTGTAATGGAATTTAGGCACTACCAAGTAACAGCCTTGGGCAAGTTGTTCACATGCACCTACTTGCCTGTGTAGGTGCAAATGTCTAGTGGTTAGTGTCAACTCATAACTTTCAGGTTGCAGTTCGATTCTCACTGCTGTCATTTGCAAGCAACCTGGAGCAAATTGCTAACCTACTATATGCTCAGGCCAACTCAGCCTCCTACCCTCTATGGGAAGGAAAATGAGTAGTAGCTTGCAGGCTACAGGGTGAAGGCCTAGTGTGGCTGATTGGGGCGATGGTATGTCTGCTTGTTGCAAATTGTGGGTCCAGTTGTTCATTGACGCGGGCAATGGATGGCCGCATAGAGCGCTGTGGTATCATTAGCTCATGCCAATCAGCTGTCACTTCCGAGATTGTCAAAGCGCTTCTGGTCTTGAGTCCATCTCATGTAAGAAGCGCCATAGCAAGTACTGGACTTTACCTTTACCTTATTTATTTAATATTTATGATATCGTTGCTATGACGACATTTACTGGCTACGGTTCCACTCGCAGCACATGCTCGGTAATTTAGCACAACACCACAAATCTAGGTCACTGTCAGCCAATCAGATTGGCATAAAATAGGCTCAGTTGATGGTGAATCAACAAATCGTGGGTCAAATAATTGCAGATCGAAAATGCATGGAAAAACGAAACACAGTTGATTGATGATCAATCTGAACATCAAGTTAGTTGGAGATCAGTAAATCGGAGATCATGTTTGATTTGATTAGCGACGGAAAACCCGGACCTTAGAAACGTTTTTACGCATAGGATAACAGTTGTTACTGCACAGATCTCTTTACTGCTTTAAAAGCGATTGCTCAAATATCTGTCCATGAACTTTAAGTAGTTGTATTTTCAGATTATGTTATGTCTTTATGTCACATAGTTTATTTTAGAGTACCATGTAGGAACTTCCCAGATCTCCTGTCTGGATTAACAGATGGCTGCACACTGCACAGTGGTATGAGCTGTGGTTGAATGTGCCTGTCCTTTTGTAAAAGTTTTTTGCCTATGGGTCTCTCTTGTGATCTGACGAATGTATTTCATTTATTAGTTACCATTCAGATCGACTTTGTTGAAGAACAGAATAAAGGTGTTTCATTTGTTTATTGGCTTAGATGCCAGTGTAGAATTTTATGATGGCTGGCATATCAGCACAGCAGCATGTTTTGGGATGGTAGTCCAGGGCAATTGCTTAGCTGATTGCTTTAGCAACCGTGACGACTACTACTACTACTACTGTTATAACAATGACATCGGTTTTGTTTGATGCACTTAGATTGCAGCACAGAGTGTGACCATGGGCCAGCAGCGTGGAGGTCTACCCATGCAGGGCACAGGCAACATCTCAGTACAGCCCCAGGCTCCAGGTACCCCTGTCACACCCGCGGGTACAACTACACAGCAGGCCAGTGCTGCGGGCAACCAGGCCGCCCTGCAGAAACTACTACAGACTCTACGATCACCCGCGTCTCCACAACAACAACATGAAGTGCTGAGCATACTCAAGAACAGTCCGCAACTCATGGCTACCTTCATCAACCAGGTGGGCACCTCGAGTAGTCGTTGTAGTAATACTGGTAGTTGTAGTGATAGAAAGATAAACTACTGTAACTTAAAATCTTTCAAGAGTAGTGTAGACTTTATAGTAGTCGTTTAAAGTACATTTTTGGACATCTTATGCAAGCAGTTGACTAATAGCAGTTGACAAATTGATCAGTAGTTACGATAATAGTCGAAATTTGGCACTTGATTACTGTTTGTCCACCCAGAATGTGCATTTGTGGCTTCTTGGCTTTTCAATTCTTAGATGCTTATACTTGGAAAATGTCATTGCATGCTGTGTTCAAGCTTGGTATGTCTCTTGCGTTATTGATTGTCACCTTTACTGCTGTTATGACTGTATCCAATAGAGTTGTAAGATATTAAGTCTTCCAAAATTTTCTTGCATTTTCTTATTGCCAGAATTTGTTCAGAAATTTACTGCCGTTTTTCTCCAGAAACATTGCACTAAAATTTCCAGAAATTTTTCAACTAAGAACTTCATACGGCTGAATATTAAAACGTCTGAAAAATTCCTCAATGTTATTTTCGCCGCTAAGTTCTGATTCTGGTTTTTACCATGGTTGTGTACAGCGTAAGCAGCAGCAGCTGTTGGCTCAGAAGCAGCAACAGCAGCTGCAGCAGCAAGCAGCCGCCGTAGCTCAAGCAGGTCAAGGAGCTACAGCTGTAGCTATCAACCAGCCCCAGCAACCACAGACATTACAGGTCAACCAGCAACAACAACAACTGGACCCCAGCATTCAGCAGGTATCAGTAGTAGTAGTAGTACTAGTAGTAGTCTGAGACAAGTTGATGCTAGTAGTGTTGGCATTTTTCAAGTCTGTCCATCTTTTCAGTTGTTGTCTGATGTTTATACTCCATGTTGGTCGCTGGTCGTTCCACGCACTGTGCATTCTACCATTGGCGACCGCCCCTTTCCAGCGACTGCTGCATCGGTCTGGAACAGTCTGCCGGAGTCGGTCCGGTCGTCTCCATCGTTGAAAGTTTTCCGCAGCAGACGGAAAACCAAACTTTTTGCCTCGTCTTACAGTCATGACTAACAACGTCTCATTGCGCTGACTACTATTACGTGACTTACTGTTTAGGATTAGGTATTATTACGTGTCCTTGTAGTCTTAGGACTTAACGCCATGCTAAAGTTAATTTGTCCTTCATCATCATCATCATGTATGCTACATTTCTTAGAACCAAGGCCCCGCTGGTGACGTATCCCTTCTGGAGCTTTGGTTTTATGTAGCATACACGGAGTATATGACATAATGATCGAATATTGAGGACTGGAGATCGATGTTACTTTGTCGAAAATTTCAAATAGCTATATTCCTGCAACCGATTGTCCAGTCAAGACCATGTTTGATGCTAAGGGAGTGTTTTTGAAGTCAGTGCGTGGAATGACACTACTTCCAGTTGGCTGAAATCAAAGCTGACAGGCAAGCTGTTGCCATCTTTGTAAATTTCAAATCACTGCATCTTTACAACTGGTTTTCTGTGTCACTTTGTGTTAAATTCGACGATTGAGTTTTCAGGTTGGCAGATCAAATGGCTCTGTTGGTGCTTTCGGTGTTGATCAGCAGGTAATGCATGTCGAGTTGGCTGTATATTCAGTTGCTTAGAATCCAACATGTTTCATGTTTAGCTCTTGCATTGAGCGAATACTGTTCATGTCACTATGCAAAAGTGTTGACTATTGATTGCCATGGGGTAAATGTAAAGTGAGCCATCCCTATCCGAACTGTATTCGGGATGCTCATTTTTTACAAGGCTCTTAAGCTCGTAGGTAATATATATCAGTTAGTAATGTAAGAAGAAGAAGAAGAAGATTCCGCATAGACAGCTAGGTCCATTGCGAGGGAGCTCATCCCCTTGACGGCACTTTGAGCCGGCGAGGGCAAAGCCCAATTAAGCTAGCATACAGCCCAAGTCAGCCGGGTTAACCGACTGGATCGGTATACTTGCAGTCCTGGCCACAGAGCCATTTGATCTGTTGCGCAGAACTCGCCGTTTCTTCCCTAGCGATGGCCTTGACCACCGCCAGTACTCATTTTACCATCCTATGGAGGGTAGAAGGCTGAGTCGACCTAGTTGGCTGGCTCCGTACTGTAGACAG
>Ga0209367_1010672_pt1 | contig 12287 bp, 7 predicted proteins | sample WorMetLIZISLAND2_FD_187412 | JGI IMG/M metagenome (GOLD analysis project Ga0209367, IMG submission 187412) | Marine gutless worms symbiont microbial communities from Max Planck institute for Marine Microbiology, Germany - Olavius geniculatus... ... | reverse complement strand
GTACTAAGGTCCTCACCTTCCGTAACTCATATAATGGGTTACTACTCATTTAACCGACCCCGGAGGGATGGCAGGCTGAGTTGGCCTTGTTGGTTGACTGATAGCGGACGCTTTACCCACAAAGTGGTCACACGGCCATCCATCAGTCTAGCGCAGGATAGGGAAAGTTCGCCGGCCAGGACCAAAGTTCTAACCACTACGCTACGCCACCATTGCAAAGAATTACGCAGAATTATTCATTTGGGGTGGGCCTCAGATCAAAGTTGGGGGGTGTGAATTCTACGGGTAGGAGATGGGGGTTTGGGGGCCGTGTCCCAGGAGTCCAAAGGCAGAGCCCCTGGTCAGGAGGTCAAGGGGGCGAAGCCTCCCTGAAACTGGAACATTTTTGGCTTTTGGATATTCAATGGATACCGCCAATTTGCTATGTTTTCTAAAATTTGGAAACTTAAAAGATCAGATTTTGTTGTTGTTTTTGCCAAAAAAAGAAGTTTAATAGACTGCAATTTGTTACAGTTCACTGTGAATTAATGAAAAGTAATAAAAACAATATGCAAAAATATCAAAAATATCATAGATTTCACCAAATATATTTGGTTTCAACCACAACACCCCTGGTATATTTTTGTTGGGGGTGTCAAGATTTTAATGGTGGTGTACACTTCTCCACAGGGGCCGGATAATTCCCTGCGCCATTGTGTTCTTTTAGCGGGATTCTTTTTTTCGACGTTTCTTGCCAACTATCTGCGTTCGCTCGCCAACAGTGTGACGGCGACGCTGTAATTGTAGACGCAAGCAGAAACTACAAAAAATATGAGCTAATGCTCACGAGACGCGCGAAAACCTATAACAGTTCCTGTTCGCAAACTGTCAGTTTATTTCCAGCTATTTCGTCGCAGTTCATTCTTAGAGTGTGCGCTGCACCCGAAGATCGCAAAAATCAATAAAAACCCCTTATGTTAGAAGTTCAGGGTCTTTCAAAGTCATCGATGTTGATACGACTGAAAAGCTCGTCACTAGTGCTTGTTGTGATAGGCAGCATGCTCATGCCCCAGCCTATCTGCAACCGTTTTCACGAAAGACTGGCCAACAACGGTAAAATAACAACTTTTACAAGGGTGCCGCTTTTTGATGCCCTCGTGCGCAGGTTTCCTGGAACCTAGAAAATCGAGACTTGGACCGTGGAAATCTACGTTCAATGCTGAAAATTTCATACGCAGCTTGTCCAATGACAATGTCTATCTCAATTAGTTTTGGCGCAATTTGCTCCTGAAATGTGTCTCGCAGCCAGAAATCGCCAAAAGTCCACATAAACCCTTATTTTAGCGTTTAAGGTCATCCAAGGTCATTGCACTCGGTGGCAATCGAGAGCCAGTGCGCGAAAATATTAGTGATTAATAGTAACCTAGGCCCTATCTCGCACCGTTATCGAGATACAGCGACTTATTAGTTAAAAATCGCAATTTTTCCCCATTCCCCTCTCACTTAGCGCTTTCGTTCGGGGTGACCCCCTTCAAATTTTTGGAAAAGCTTTACAGTTCCTAAAACTAGAATCTTCCAGGCAGCCGACGGTGAAAACTTGATGATCATAGCTAGCACCGTTTTTGACTGATCCACCCGTGTGACAAACGGAGAGACGAACGGACGGACAGAACTGCGATGGCTAAGAAGCGCTGAAAGCAGTAGCTGCTTTTGCGCGTAATAATACTGAGTAGTGATGAAAACCGCACGCACGTCATGGCATAGCAGGATGGCGCGTACAGACTAAGTGCATGTCCAGCAGCAGCAGCAGCGACAGAACAGAACATAACAGAACGCCGGGAAGTCTGCAGACCGCACACAGCCGGAGATGCTTTGATTACAGCAACAAAGCAACCAGACGTGTGCACTGCCCGGCTAGAAATGGACTTGGTTAATAACAGACCGGGAATGTATGGCCGAATCGATTCAAGGTCAAAAACCAAACAAGCTATTTTTTCGAAAATCGGCGCATTTCAGTCGAACAGATGGCCGCCTGATCGCTTTCGCACGATATGAGTTTGTTCCAAAAACCAACAGTCAGCTCTAAAAGTCTTGATTTTGAAAAAATGGAAACGGCCAATCGGTCACCCACATCCAGCTGGCGAGCTTAAACAAAATGCACCGGTATTACAAATCAAGCACTTGTCAAGTCAAAACGTAAATGCCCGCGTGCAGGTTTATAATTAATCCGGTAATCAATCAATCAAAACACGCTTAGGTGAAATGAGAATAAAAAGCAGAAAGAAAAAAGCAGAAAAGTAGCCGGAAAGATTAAACTGTTATTGCAAAATTCTGCGTGCGCCATACATGGTGGCCAAAAAAAATCGAGTTGCAGAAAAAATCTAAACGTTGGAAAATTGGAAACGTCTAAGGTCTCAGTTTACAACTACGAGTCAGCCAAATTACGAGAAGAGATGGGTAGTTGTAATTTCTGAGAGTGTGCATCGTGTCGCCGACGACGATTTTTGAGTGATTGTGTCTGCTGCTAAGCTGTTTCGAAATACAGAGATCGCTTCGGGCTGCGAAGTAGCTAATTCGCAGCTTGCATGCTTAGTTTTACATCATGATCCGAACTAGTATTAGCACAATTTATTCAGAAGTCCACGGGGAGCTGTTATCCAACTGGCCATGCACGCATTTGGCACTGCGTTCTGTCAAACGTAACCGAGCAGTTTGATCGTCGGCGCTATTCGCTCTGCAGTCTGCATGCTGCAGTGTTCGTAGCAGATAATATCGAGTTTTGTACATAAACCGTTTAACGTTCGCGTTTTTCGTAACGAACGAATCGATCCATTCGCGCCTCGTTATTCGGCGAACACGCAGCAAAGATAAGCACATCGATTTACACGGCAGCATTGCAGCAGCTCATCAGAACCGCGAACAGAAGCATCATCATCAGCAGCAGCAACTTCAGCTTAGCAAAAAATGCCGATAACGAGTTGACGACGTCAGCGATGACGTCACGTTCACAACGGTAGTCTGGTGCTGCTCGTAACCTTTACGTCATCGAGTGGCGGTGTCACGTAACAAAGCCTATTAGCGATGTAATAGTCGCACGCCAAGGTGCGACTGTGCAGCTATACACTTGACACGCAGGTAATTCTAACACTTCTATACGCGTCTCAATCACTCCACTCAGTCCACTATCATAAATCGGCTCGAATTCTGCCTTCATTCGAAGCACCACGCATGCTGAAGTGCCTGCAGCAACTCCATCATTTAAGAAACTTACAATGTACAGAATCGTATTAAAAAGCCGTCCCATAGGCCATACTACGAGTCTTGCACGACCGGACGGACAGACAGACCTGCGACGGAATCGTTGCAAAACGCGGCCCCTTCTACTACGGGAAAAAGGTTTTAAAAAACTTCTAAAACGAAGCGCGGACTGACTTGTCCGATTTGACGTACTCAATCAACGCAAGAATAATCGTCTGTCATTGCGACTCTATCTCCACAGCTCATTCTCTCCCTGCCTCCCATCTCTTCGCCGGTCTGTGATCAGATTCCCCGCAGTATGTACTAGACTATAGTCGACTGTCTGCCTGCAGCCATTGTCACTAATATGATATATGATGCATACATATAATCGTACATGTAGCGCGAGTCTATGGCGTCAAGGTTTTGACACACGAGAACCCGAGCCCTGACGAAGAAGACCAATGAAATGCATGGATCAGCACATAAGAACACTAAGGTCGTGGTTGCGCGTAAAACAAAACATTCGCAAAATGTTTTTGCATTTTGAATACGAAGTGCTGAAGATCGTCGGTGGAAGTTTGAATAAAAAATAAAACAAGTCCAAAACAACGCATATACAAGCGTGTCTTCTTCTTATTAGCATTATACGTATTTCTGTACGTAGCTCTACATTTCGATTGTATTGTTTGCCGTATACACCTGCAACTGTCACGTCATCTATCTATTAAGCCCTACTACTGCTACTAATCTCACGGCCTACTACACTATGTCTGCTCATCCGGTAAAATCCGGTGACTCTATCAGCTCTGTACAGCCTAAGAAACTGTCACTTGGGCAGTCCTACACTGATTATTGCAGCTTCGCCTTCTACGGTCCATCGTTTGGTCTGAGTGATAACAGCACGTTTAAGACGAAATCAAAGACATTTGGTTCATTGGTTGGACAATGTGTACACGCAATGTCGAGTGTCACATAGTGCCACTGGGGCGTTTTTGTGACTTCGGAGCCCGTCTACAAAAACTACAGATTTATACGTTCAGACGTATGTTACGTAATCCAGACCTTGGTCGTCTGATCGCACTCTTAGGCCTACAGGGTGCGACAAAAAAGTGGACCCCTAAAGTTTTTCGCCGTTTTCTCAGCAACCGTTGGAGATTTTAATATGAAATTTTACAGCTTTATTCAGTGAAACCTTCTACAAGGCTGTAAAAGATTTCTCAAATAAGGCAACTGGGGGCTGGTGTTGTAGCTTGGAGCTGGCGGTGAACTCTTTGAACATTCACAACGACAATGGAATTCTGGCATCTGCTCATTATTTAACTGTGTTGTTTCAACGATGTTATTAAATTGGTGTTGTAGCCTGAACATTTTTGAATGCTGAAAAATCGGTAAGCTGTCATGTTAAAAAGTCTATAACTTTATCGTTTTTTCAACAGAATCAAATTTTACTTGGCAGTTGGATGTAGAAGGTTTTTATGAATAAATCTGTAAAATTTCGAATCAAAATTCCGAACGGTTGCTGAGAAAAAAACGAAACACTTTAGGGGTCCACTTTTTTGCCGCACCTGTATATCTGAGCGGGGTGTGTCGAGTAGACGAATGGTTCAAAGATAAAGTACATTAAGCTGTTCTTAAAGGCACAAAAGATTACAATTTCAGCCCTTTGCTAGATATATTGTATGGTTACGTGATGTTTATACGTGATAAAAATGTCACGCAACAGTCGTGTCTGCTTAACGCTCTGCGACGTCCGAAATTAATTACATCGACGGCGCAAATGCAACAAACTCTGACCAAAATTCCCCTTTCTTCTCTCGCGTACGTCTTGCGACGAACGAGCTCTTATACTCGCGACTGTGCCGAGACCGTGATGAGAACTGCATGCGACGTTGGCTTTAGATATGGCGGGTTTGACAGAGGCTCCGAGCATGACAGCAGACGGATGACACGCTGGTCTATCTGCAAGGGTTACGAGTTGATTGATCAGGGCCCGCCGCAGAGCGACGTTGGGCGGCGAGGTCTGACAGGAAGCGCCGGCCCGGCGACCAGGGTGAGTAATAATCTGTCGAGTCGTGCGAGGACAGCGCGAATCCTTCACGGCACGTCGACCAACCAACCCAAGTCGAACAACCCGCAGACAGCCAGCTATCCTTCTTGCCATTCAACCGTACAGCAGTACATTATAGGCAAGCTGTAGCGTCGCCGGACAACCGAGCGAAAAAAAAACAACAGCAGCAAGAAAAGACGTCGGCGCCTAGCTTCAGCTGACGGGTCTTAAACGACGACAGTAAGCTAGGCCCAACAATGATTAGGATAGTTCGCAGTCGGTTGGTGCCCGATCTGCCAGTTGTCGTATAAAGCAAATATGTACGCTGTATATAGGCCCTAGACCCATGCGACATTTCATTGAGGCTTCTGACATCCAGTAACGGTGAATTAGCAATTCAACAAATGACATCATTCAAGATATCATTAGTATCATTCAAGAACTGATATTCCAAAATTAAGGCGTCGATGTGTTGATTTGCACGTCTTTGTCTGACGCAACAACTTACCTGGCAATGCCAAAAGTGCTGTTTTTGCATATATGACCCGAGATGGACCTTGAACTGTGACCTTTTAACCCCAAGCATTCATTCTTGTCTCTGAATGCATGATAATGCTCGAGGTCTGGTACAATCGGGTCCAGCAATACTCGAGATATTACATCGACGTGCCACAATATTCATTCCGGACGCAGGCACGACCCGAAGACACAGGCTAATGTGCTACCCATACCATGTCACCTACGCACCTCTGCCGCTGTCTTCCAATCCGGTCTCATCTGAAGAACCATCTTTTCTCTGTCTCCTATTAACCCCCTAGTCTATACAGTGCCCGGGCAGTGACGCTTTGTTGCTTTGAACAGTAGACACCGTATCGATGTAGCCCATATCGATGTAGCCTATATCGTACGAAGAACTCTATCAAACGGCAAAATTTCTGCTTTTGAAACATATGATTATTTGCTTTGATGGCAAAAACTATGTATCGTATGCCGCTCATGTTACTTACTTACTTATTTACACTGGCGGAGGCATAAAATTGGACCGCGACGACACCGAAGCACCGGCGGGAATCCTCGCACCGCGCACTGCACTTAATGGCATACGCCTGTCAGAGCATCCCTCGCCCTAGCAACAGCAGCAACAGCAGCCGGGCAGCATCATACACTTCAGACGACACGACACGACAGCAGAGCGTGCTCGAGAAATGATGAGGTCCTCCACGCTCGGACGACCTGCAGGTTCCTTCGGTTGATCTCTATGCCAAAATGACTCGCAACCTACCACACACTGCAATTCTAGCACGGTCAAAAAGTTTAAGTTTGAAGACTAGCTGAATAAAATACTACAACCGGCAAAATACACCAGAATCGCTACCGGCCAACCGCGTAAACTTGAATATGTGCTAAGAACGTTGTCTTAATTTGTTCGAAATACGCGCAACATCCGTGGCAGGAACCACGTTTCGGTTGCTTCCGTACGGGTTTGTTCGCTGCACTTAATGTCCACGTCTCGCTGCAGTATGTTAAGACTGTATGTTAGAACTGGCCGATGTTTCAGACCATCAGACCAACAATCGAAAATCCACGACACGACAGCCACAAGTAAGTAAGTTTAAAAAAACTTGAAAAGCGCAAGTCTAACAGTTAGTCACAATGTGCCGCGAGTTCAGCACCCGAACAAAATGTCTTCAGCAGCTAAAACTGTTCGAATTTAATGTCAGTTTGTCTCAGATGAACTGGAAGGCTGTTGCACATTTTCGAGCCTGCAGCTGTGTGCCAGATGCACCAAAGACAAAGAAAAAGCACTCAACCATCTCAGTCTACAACTCTGCTATTACACAGCTTGCAATTTTCTGTCCACTTATGATTTTGATTATGAGCACCGAGTTGTCCCGTTCCAGGCTGCAGGCGGTGAGTATATAGGCCCTACCGTCGTATCGTCCTAGAATGACGAGCGACGTTCGTCAACGTTGGGCGCGTGTAAGAGGACAGACGACGCGACGATCATTTGGCCGAGGCTGCCAGTGCCCATCAGCCGCTAAACCCTCACCGACCGGCTTGGTCTAACCACGCACGGACGAGCAAGCTGGCGCCAAGTCAATACGTCACCGCTCGATTGAAAAAAGAAGACGAACGAGGCGATAACTCGCTGTCAGTTTAACTCTTTGGAGCGACGTGCACTGGAAAATGGCACTGACACGACGGACCAGGAACAACAGTTGCTAATGTGCTTGAAAGGGTTAACAACTGCCGGCCCAGCCGCGGCGGATGTATAGCTCTCTACATCACATCACGTGACCTCGTCACGACACAAGCACGTGACCGGAAGTTATTACCGGCGATAATAAAGTTTCCTTGCCTGGGCGTTTTCACACTTGTAAACCGAGAGGCATTTGCCGGCTTACGGTCTAAAGCCTGACAGCTGAAACGACGGTACGTCTGGAAAGTTGGCCTCGGACAAAAATCTCACCACAATTGCCCACCTTCATATTCATCGGAGTTATGCTAGCGGCTAGCCTTTTGTTGTATCTTGTCAGCTTTCGAAAGACAACTTCCATTACTAAGCACCTATCAGCAGGTTACTTTTTACGAATCTCTGATAATAATTGTAAATCAGTGGATTTATCTACCCCAAAAATGGTAAAAGTAAGTTGTTTTGGGCCGATGCAAGTCAGTCGAAATGTGGCTCGCAACTCGATACAGCGCAGATTCTGCAGTATTATAATAATACAAGCGAACCGTCGCATATAGCCTCCGGCCACTATGCCTCGGTCGGCTCTTACGCCGCTTAGCTATGTTATGATTCAAAAATCCAAATAGCGAATTTCAAGGTCGCGAGGTCAGACGTATAGGTCACCATGCTTCAGAAATCTTGTGCGACAAAAGCACCACAGACGGACGGACGGGCGGGCAAGATGTGTAATGCGGCGCCTCAGACGGCCGCATAATAATCCGCCTGCATAATAAAAAGCCATATAGAAAGGTCATGTGTCAAGCATGCAGCTTTGGCAGCCTGTGTATCGTGTGTATACATAAGGAATGCAGATCCAATGCGACAGCTGCAGCAGCAGCTGCTGCTGCTGTTGTTGCCATTGACAGCGACGCCTTGAAAGCTGCCTATCAAGTGTCATTGGATCGTCTCCATCGTTGCTATAAGACGGCACAGCAGGTTGCTCACACAGACACAGACGGTTATTTCACACGGCAATGTAATAAACTGGGGATTTAGTGGCTTTTACGACCTGGGGTGGTCTATCTCTGCCCTGGAAACAACTGGCGCATGACATGTCACGGATCTAAAAGCTGACAATAACAGTAATGACGATATTATAATAAAAGGCTAACAATACTTTTTTTACAAAGGTCGTTTCCGTCCAGTCACCAGTCACATGACTCTGCCAGCGTAAACTCAAGCCTCCCACACTATCACAGCCCGATCAAGATGCGATAATATCCCCGCCTTATCACTTATCACATAATCTTCGCGCTGCAGACGACGTCAGACTTCGTCAGTCAGCGGACCGACACCGCGCAGTGGAACTACACCGGCAACAGTTGGTCATGTTTACAAAGTACAGAACGATGATCGTCCAGACAGCAGATACATGACCAACCGACGCCTTCCGTCCGCGCTGCAGTTCGTGATGCCAAAACAAAATGTCGACCGACCGACCGCCTGCAGAACGAACTCCGCAGACAGAAATATGTCGATGAACGTCGTTCACAGCTACGCACGAAGCATCCAGGCATGACGTCGACCGAAACCATTTCAAATCGAGAACGTGTAACAACAATTTCCGCTCGACAACCATCTGACTTTCGAGAATGTCTTTGAGCACCAATTGTCCACTATGAACAACACAAAGCGACTCTGAGACCTTTACCCATTTCGACCGGAGTGGGGGTCTACACAATCACTTTGAAACTTTGAACTCCTGCGGAAACAAAGTTAATGCATTTCACCGTCGCCAAACACTTCTGACATCGATAAACAATGTAATATTTTCCTGAAAAACCAATATTCACCGCGTAGCTAATTTGGAAAAAGTTTCGGCAAAAATTTATGTCTGTTCTATAGAGAAGACGGGTTGTCTGGGTCACCCCAAGTGCGCTTATCATATGAGAAAAACTCCCCATCCCAATTTCAGCCTATCGGAAAAACTTTCTTTCAAAATTACAAAATTTAGCGGAATTTAAGAGCAACATTCAAGTGCTGAGCAACCATAAACTCAGATGTTAATCGGAAAATTGTAATTTTCTGCCCTTCCGCCCACAATTTTCTGCGCGCACAACGCTGCTAACTGGAAAACTTGTCTCCGGGGACTGGGGAAGAGAAGAACGACACCGACACTGCGCCCGTCGCCGCTAAGACGCAAACTCAAAGCAGGTCGCGTCGTTGCCATGACAACGTGGACGCCGCTTTGACGTAGACACGTGCAGGATTTCCGCGTTGACGAGTGACGACGACGTCAAGGATTTCAGTAAGCCGCAGCTGAGCACCCACCAATGTCGACGTCCATGTCGCGTGTCCACGTTGCACGCTCTCTCACTCACTCACTCGTCAAAGACGCAATTTAATTATCGCCGGTGTGTGCTGACGAGTAAGTCGAAATGGACATGTCGCAGAGGCAAAGCGTGCTTCGCTCGACAGCAGTATAGTCGTTTTCTTGCCTTGGCGTCGCTGCTGTTTTCGCTAGGTGACAGTTCTTGAAATTTCTGTTCATTAGTCGGCGTCGCAGCCTGCATCATTTCACTCTGCCACGCTCCAGTGCTCTGTCGTTTATCACTTATCTGAGCTCGCTGCAAAACTGTTGGACGGAAGGATTTGCTTATACATTTTTACTTACTCTCATTACTCCTACCGGTACTTCAAATCTAACCTGACCCTTACGGTAATCACGAACTTGAACACATAATATCAGTATGAATCGCTGGTCCGTTTCTGACGTTCCCGCGGTTTCAAGAGACCCCACTAAGTAAGTAAATAAGTAAGTAAGTAAGTAAGATTATTTAGAAGGCGCAATTTAACAACAGCCACAATGCGCCGCGCTCTCAACGCCCAAACAAAAATGTCTTTAACTGCCGTTTAAACTGTTCAAAGTTAATGTCAGTTTGTCTCAGATGAGCTGGCAGATTGTTCAACAGCCTCGGACCTGCAGCAGCAAAGCATCTGTCTCCATAGCTGTCCGTGTAACAATTGCATGCTTCTGTGAAACGGGTAGCCGACCTTGACTCAATGACGCGTTGACCATCCTGGTGATGTAGGGCAGAAGTACGTCGACGTATTCGCGCACAAGGAATGTCGGCACCGGGTCCAGCGAGCAGGACTTGACTGGTGACATGCAATAAATTGTTGTTGTCGGTTGTCGCAGCTGAATCGCTGTTTGCCCTATTGTGCCGCGTTGCCGAGTTAACCTTCAGACTTCTGACCAATACCTTTCTCAACTATAAGTAAGTAAATTCTCACACCCATGGCCAGTAAGTTTCGAAATTACCACAGCAAGAGCAGAAGATCAGCGACCAGAGAGCTTGAGACCAAGAACGTGGTCACAGAGCACATCCTTCACTCTGTGCGGAGTCTGCATGCATTATGACCTATGGCTTATAACCTACACTACAGCGACAGAATGTAGCAGCCATCGACGTCACGACTCGCAGACAAGTGTTGTGTGGGCGTTTGATTGACAGCAGCACCTGGTGGTCACGTGCTCAGACCACCGACACGCACCGGCCAACCGTTGCTAGGCAACATATGTTGTCGCTAGGCAACATATCGCCGGATAAACGACGGCGCCGTGACGTCATTACTGCGTGGCAACGCAACCAGCTGTCTGCAGTAAAGTCGCCCATGCGCACTTGATAATGTACGACGACAATCGGCAGCCACTCGAGACCGCCACACCAGACGCATAGGCCTATTCTGTAAATAAATGATAGTTATATAAAAATGTCGGCCGAATGGCCACACACGATATGCGACTTTTTGAGTTACCGTACAGCAAAAATCAATGGACATCTCTCCTTCCATGAGCAAATATGTTAAAAATGTACTTATATCAGAAAAATTACGTTAGGCCTGGCAAACGCCCCTTTCCTTATGATTAATTTTTATATTTTACTAATTAACAAAAAATTTTTTTTATAGGGGACAGGCATAAGACCCCACCTTAAACACGTCCCTTTCTGCCTCCTTTCTTCAGTTGTGGTGCATGCACCGTACAGTAAGCGGACCTCGGTGACACTGACCAATGACTAATGATGGCATTTAATCTCTTAACGTTCCTGCACAAAAAACATTCAAAGTCACGCAGCGGCGTCTTGGGTTTAAAAAGTGAGGGATGGGGAGTAAAAAGTTGCATTTTTCCGTCAGAGAGCTGCAACTTTCGCACAAAGGAGGTCACTTGTGCTCAAAATTTCAATTTTTACCCAAATTCTCCCAAAATACGGGACTTTCAGCCCCAATTTTTCTATGTTTAAAAACGTAAAGAATGGACTAAAATTGAAGGGGGCCGAAATATGGTGTCGCCAGTCGCCGTCTTATTTACGCAAAATAAATGTTTCGAATTTCAAGACATTTCGGCTGCTTGCTGTTAATTCTATTTCAACGCGCGTGCCTGTTGTAAGACTGTAGCATGATTTCAGCTTAGTCTGCGCGGCTGCTTGGAGTTGGCGAATGTCACACTCACAGCGCAGATGCAGCTTACCGCTATTACCGTACCTCCCCGCAAAGGCGCAGCCAGGATTTGGATATAGGGGGCACTTGAGGGGTGGGGCCTCAGTAACTTTTTCGATTTTAAAACTAACTAGAAAGCAGTCATAGCTCGCATGTACCTCCGCCAAGGCAAAGCTATTCGCCAGGTGGCGTCACCATCTTCGCTTTGCCAGCGGTTCCCTCATGCCCCTTTAACGCAATGGTAACGAAAATTTCAAAGTGATCCAGAATCCAGGATTCCTGCCGGATCACGCCCAAAATTGAATCACTGGTAGTTTATGCCATGCCCGACATGCCCTCAAAATTTCA
>Ga0209367_1010668_pt1 | contig 12288 bp, 7 predicted proteins | sample WorMetLIZISLAND2_FD_187412 | JGI IMG/M metagenome (GOLD analysis project Ga0209367, IMG submission 187412) | Marine gutless worms symbiont microbial communities from Max Planck institute for Marine Microbiology, Germany - Olavius geniculatus... ... | reverse complement strand
ATCTCACACAGCGCACGACGCCATCTTGATCGACGTATGTAACGCGCCCGACGTACACGAACGACCGACCGAGCCGGATAATTCGAGAACAAAACGAACGTACGGTTCCAACGGACGCCACCTGGCGGCACGGCTTCGCGACTGTGACCAGCGTCGGAACGTCGACGAAAGCTGTTGATAGCGACAACGACGACAACGAAAAAAACGATGACGACAATTGCAGACACACGGGCGGGTGGGTCGCTGCTATACCGTTGTTGTATGTATACGGTCTATAGGTTGCATGCAGCGACGTCACGGGCGCTCAGCCGACTTTCGTCCCAAACTGGCACACAGCAGCAGCAGCAGCAGCAGCAGTATGCGAGGAGCGTCAGTGGCGGCGCGTAGCGGGGCGCTAGGGAATCAGTATTGAACGACCAGACATTGGCACACCGGCCGTCTGCACTGTACTGCATTGCTGCGCCGGTTAGCAGCTGCCAGTCCGTCCGTCCGGTGGCTCGCTTGTTAGCCGTGCCCCGCCCTGCGTGCGTCTATCTCTTCTCTATGCGTCGCCGGTCGGCCGGGCGTCCAAGTTCACGACCTCGACGTCGCTGACACATCAGCAGTGACATAGGGCCTACTGACTGACGCACCGCCGTCGGCAGCGACTAAGAAATCCAGCGACACGCACAGTCACACGCAGTCACTCATCACTCGACTTGCTGCTGCTGCTACTGTATGCTATCAAGTTGCGCTAACGTCTTGCTGGCTTCGGTGACTACGACACGTTTGCAACTCTGACGCCCTTCATGGGCTACTTTGGTATCAGCTAAAATACTGCAGCTAGCGACGAACAAAAGATCCGAGGTCGAACAAATCGCAGAACAATGTATTACGTTAAAATATAAAAATTTGACTCACAAAAATTTGTAAAGAAGTGCAATTTACCAAAACATAGATTGTAGAAAGTTTACGAAAAGGTTAACGAACAGTTAAACGCGAAACTGAAGTGTGGAGTGTGGACTAAGAAAGAAAACTAAAGAAGAGTGTGTGACCAATTTTCATAAGGCTACACCGGGGCCATAATGAACGTGCCGCTTTTATTTTTTGAATAGCTGGGTAAAACATCCGTCGATTTTAATAATTGTTGGCATGCAACATTAAGAAACAACCTGACATAAATAACTGTAGTTTTTCTCACTTCAGTCTAATAATGTTACTACACTACCTTGTGAAATACAGAAGTCATAGTTTGGCTATTTACAACAATGCATTCATACTGAGTAGCGCATATACCGGCTGAAAATTTATTAATTAAATAAGCGACAAACACGACTGGCAATTACTGTCTCTCAAAAAGTCACACGTGTCACATCACATCATCTTTATCACAGCATGTACTCAAAATGCACGAACGCAAGCGCATAGACGTTGACGCAGCTCGCCAACAGCACGTTCATGCGTGACTCAGAGTGGCTCACTCGCAGTTTATGTGTCATTTCAGTTCGTTGACGTACGCTTCTAAAATGAATACACTAGTAAAATTATACTGTAATCATGGTAATTTTCTGAGTCGAAGTATGCGCTACCCAGTATGAATGAATTCATTGTTTCAAACGGCGAAAAAAACGTGTTGAAAACCCGGGTTATCGAGTTTCGAACTACACCGTCGGTCATAAAAAATTTCCACATTTATTTTTTGAATGGCTTTGTGAAACGTTAGCCGATTTTAACCATTTTTTTGGCGTGCAACATCGCGAAAAAGACTTGACACAAATGGCTGTTGCTTTGCTCACCTCAACTTAATACTGTCGCTACACTACCTTGTAAAATGCAGAAGTCGTCCGTCTGTCTGTCGTTTTTAATGAAATGTATAGTGCTTGAACGATACGTCGTTGGAACTCGGCAAAGGTACCGTTGAATTAAATAGGGCGTTAGTACACCGTAAATGTCCGTGGACTGTCAATAGTAGCATAGAGATCTGCAGCAGTTTGGCCGCAATTTGCAACGCATATAACAATAACTTCCGTCACTGTCCGGAAATTATTGTTATATCGCAAGTCATGTAAATACGTGTGTGTCAGTAAGTCCAGGTTTACTGCTAGAATTTGGACGCAGACAGTACGGTCGGCTTCCGCTAGCGACAGCTGGGCTTTTGCTCTGCGTGTGCAACCAAATGTATTACATTCAGTTTCGTTTTGTTGCTGTCGGGATTGGTCGGTTGCGCGTATGAAAATAATTAGTAGCATTCAGAGCGAGTGCAGCATCATTGAGCCGAGACGTACGGCCACAGACGGACGGACACACGGACAGACGGACGTCGGCAACGTCTTGGTGACGTTTTGTCCGGGCGGAATCGACTTCCGGCCACTCAGCTCGAAGGCGCCGCCATCCTACGGAGAATTTCGTACGTATGTCGAGCGGCCGGGCGGCCGGGCAGATAGTGGGCATTGCGCCGGCAAGTTGAATAGTCAATGAGCTATCGATTGGCGCCGCGCTGCGTACGGTGCTGGCCACCGGAGACGTGCGGATTTGCGAATTCTGAGTCCGCGCCCCTCCGCCGATTCCAAGCTAAGATTTGCAACCGACCCCGCATTGGTAGTGGCATAATTAAGATTTTAAGGCAGCGAAGCAGGGAGTTTGCTACAAGTTGAAGCTTTTTTTGTAAGCTAATACATAATTTTTTATGTTTTAACTAGTATTATGTGTGTAAATTTATCAGTGCGGAGGAAAGTATAGCAGGTTGTCGGCACAGCGCAACACTATTCGGTCTTGCAGCCACAGTGTTTACCATCGTGTCAATTGAAATGTATTGTTTATCATAGGCCAACAGTTGCTTTAAGGATACCTGCACATAGCTGCATACGCCTAAATATGTTTAGAAGTTTAAAAAAGTACTCCATAAGCTAAAATGAAATTCTAAGCCTTCATTTTGTGTTGCGACTTGTAGAAAGCTATAGTCATAAGAAAAAATTAACTTATTAACAAACTAACTGCAATATGCGGATTCGTTTGAAGTCTTTTAGGCCTAGGGGTAACGTTACTAACGTTAATTTAAGTATTTTCAAGAGTTTCTAATTTTACATCGATTTCAAGGCAGCTGCTTTGTGAGAAGCTCATCTGTCCGGCTGTCTAGTCAAGTTCTTACGTGCATACTGTCAACACCCAGGAACAACAATGTTTCTACGCAAATAAATAACTGATTGATTGACTGGTCCGCAGTCGGTCCGCGGATCCGAAATATTTTGCGGATCGCGGTTCGCAATCCGCGCATGCATCTCTGTTGGTCTCCTACGGGACAGAGCTACGGGACGCAGTCATGCTTCGCAGCTGAGCAGCTGCTGCAGCTGCGACGACAACTGGGTTGCCAGCTCGGCTCGGCTGAAAAACGCCAACTGTAGCGTATTTTACCGCTAAACGAAGCTTAATATCGCCAAATTCTTTGAAATTTTATTTGTGATGAAATCAGACGTTCGGCGCTCCAAATATGCGGATAAAAATAAACATTACGGTGTATTCTGTATTCAGATTCCTGCGATCGTTCTTGCTGGTTTGTTTCAAAGTAATGAAAGATTTAAGTTTAATAGATAACTAAAAGAACTCATCACGTGGCAAAGTTTAAGTTTTACCGTCTTTTCTGTAAACGTACTTTTGTCAAGTTTTGTGACGGGCGAAACGTCGTTACCTATTAGGTCAAAATATTGAACATAGTCGGAATCGAAAAGCATTAAAAATGCCATTAGAGCCAAATTATTGGCTCATTTGAGTATCACTGACAAAACAAATATATTTAATGCAAATTTCGAAGTATAATTACCAAAAATCGCCAAACTGACTGACAGTGCATTACCGAACTGTTTCAAATAAAAACTAATAAATAGAACTCGATGTTTAATCGGAATAAAAAATACGGATTATTTTCTCAATGAAAATTACATTACAATTAGAATTCAAAGTAAACGTTATTTGTAAAGTACATTTTAGATTAAAACTAATAACCATACCGAACTAAAATAAAAAAAATAAATTTAGAAGTACAATATCACCAACTGCAAACATTTTTAAAAACTGCTTTACTGTTGACTTTAAAAATAAATGCCACATTTGACTTATTTGCCAGTGTGAAATGCCAGTTGACAACCGCACAGGCGCTGATGCTCTGTCATGGTCCAGAGAGCCATCGTCGCCGCTATATTCAGCTGACAGCGAGACACACGGCTGCATATACGGTCTTATATAGCGCCTATATACATGCATCGCGCCACTGAAACTGAACATTCTGCAGCATAAGCTTACCGTCAGGCAGAGGGATCGCGTGTCAAGATAGGCCTACCTATTTTAAAACGCGGTGACTATTTTTCCGGCAGCCGTAAAAGGCTATTGTTCCCGCAATAAACGGAAAAAAACAGAAAAACTCAATCGCACTCGCCGGACGGCAGCACTATTGTCGCGCAGCGTAATTGCGTTACACGTACGTAGTGGCCAGAATTAGAGTTAATGTTATGGTGTAGAGTTTAAGGTTTAGGGTTAGAGTTAAGGTTAGCATATTTTAAAGATATATGTGAAAATAATGCACACCATAACTAAGCTAAATTATAATATAGGTGACAAATTCGACACAGCTGCAGGCAAGTACGAAACTTGCGGACTGGCGATACGTGATTTCCTGCTTGCTAGGGTTGAGGTCGTCAGTTGCCGGGCTGCCGTCGTGTTTTTGCTGCGATACGACGAGCACTGGGTGCCGCAGAGACATGACTTTAGCCGGTACATACGAGCACCGTTGGGTGCTGCTAGTACCTATCGGCTAAGGTCGTCCAAATCGGCAGCCAGATAAATAGCCGGCCAGGGTAAAACCGGATATTTTATTTATCTGATTGCATTATCGATAGTCTGGCGGCTATTGATACGGCTGGATAAATATTTTGTGCCATTTTAAAATGACATAAAGCATACGCCATTTAAGCTTTCTGCTAAAATAATTATTTAGATGTCAGTGATGCATACATTTTGTTATTATTATTTGCTGATTCTCGGTACTTCGTTTCCCAGCAATTTCAGGGAGCTTAAAGTTTGACTAAGAAATAAAAAGTGGGTACGACCTTCAGTCCGTATAGTCGGCAAACTGTCATGCAACAAAACAACATTGTAGCGCTGCACACACAATATTTCTTCAAAATAGGTTTAAGATCATAAAGGGGCTTACTTCTACTCTTTGCAAAGGGCCGTTGATTTGACAGCTGAGCCAACACCCTGGCTAAATAGTCGACGTATCAGCAAGTAAGTAAGTAAGTGAGTAGTCTGCATTTGTAACGCGCCATATGTCAAAACAGAAGTTCGAATCGTAGGCGCGGAACTAACAACTAACTAAATTTATCAACCTAATTAAACTATTGGTTAACAACTATTACTTAACTTTTGCCCATCACTACGACTTGCCATTCAGCCAAAAGACAGTGAATGTAAGCTGTAACAATTGTACAAAAATACAAAAATATTCTCTGATTATGGGGCGAACAATGTAGGCTAGTCTGTAGACAGACTGCAGAGCGTTAGGGACCAGTCAGCGATGTCACTGGTCTGAGGACGAGACACACGGCCGAACGTAAACGTAGGCTACGCTATGCTAGAGCTGTTAGCGTGTCATCTGGCACATTCAATAAGTAATAGACACGACAGAGCATCGCCGTGAATTTATGATGTCGACTACGACCAGTTCCGTGTCAGTGAGACACAGAGACAGTGAGTGTCTACGGCCTAGCCGGACATTAGAGGTGTGCGTGGGAGTGGGGAATCCCACGCGAATGGGAATAGCCTTTAGGAAATTAGTGTTTTGTCCTCTTATTAAGTATTTAAGACCGTATTACATCCGGTTTCAGTCAACAAACAAAAATCTGTTTTCCCCAACAGTGCTAAAACAAAAACTATGCGCTGCAATTTGCGGCTAAACCGATGCAAATATCAAATTTGATTGCCATTGACAGCCTACTGGAACTCACTTTTCAACGCCCTATCCAACTGTACCATCGCTGAGCCCCTCATACGTATTGTTTAGCTACAGTACATAACTTTACAGGCAGATATGCAAACGGACAGACTGACAGACGACAGAAGACGGACGTCACAACATACTATAAGCGCGGCCGTTAGTACGGTCGGACAAAAGTACAATAATTAGGGGCCTAATGGCTGAATGGAACTGTTCATCGGAATGCAGAATAGGCCTAACGGTGGTAAAATAAAAATTAAAAAAAGCCCAGCTGTCGCTAGGTTAGCCGACCGTACTGGTTGTCAGTGACCTTCAAAGTTTTGCAAAATCGATGATTTTAATTTCATCTGAAAAGGCGCATGCCACTTCCTGTTAGTGATTAATAGTACACCCGTCTAACCTTGGTCGTACGTCTATCGTTTCCGCGTTGAAAACGCGCATTTTTCTTACCCCCTGTCCATTAGACCCCGAATTTGAAAATGTTTCCTTTGCACTATAGATGGCTGAAATTTTGCAAACCTAAGTTTAACTCACATGGCTAATTACTCGTGTGAAAAGTTTTTCTCTACGACCTAAAGCTTTGCCACAATACATCCGTTACTGTCGGACAGACGGACTGACAGACGGACGACAATCATGCAATAGCTCGAGTGCTCGACCGTTAGGCCTACTTAAGTACGTTCGGCTAATAAAAACTGTTGTCATGTGCATAGGAGAGAAAGGGAACAGTAAATTCATTCCGGCACATCTCTAACGGATATGATTCAAAGGCGTGCGTCAGGGTGATAGTCACAGCACACAGTCGAGGGGCTACACGGACTCCATGGACTCAAATCTGCAGCGGACTGGCGGATTCAATCCCGAATTCCACTTGCTTCGTTTTTATTGTACGATATGTTTTGCAATAAGTTGTATACCCACAGATTAAAGTTAGTGCTGTCGAGGAGTTAGTTTTTTAACGCATGTGTTAACGCGTTAATAATTAACGCATCACTATTTTGCTGACGTCGCAGTAGACTGCATCGAAAAGGTGACTGAAATGACAACCGACGAACTCGTGTTTGTGCCGCAGGACCGTGACAGTAGTGTTCGAATGGCAACAAGATTATTCTTAAACTTCAATATTATTCAATCGTCAAAATAATAACCGCAGTTTAATCAGGCTTGCCGTGGATATGGATATTCGTGGATATGTCCATGGATATATGCTGGCACAATTTTTACGCGCGAAAGCAGCTACTGCTTTCAGCGCGTCTTAGCCATCGCACTTCTGTCTGTCTGTCCGTCTGTCTGTCTGTCTGTCTGTCTGTTTGTCATACGGGTGGATCAGTCAAAACGGTGCAAACTACGATCACCAAATCTTCACCGTCAGCTGCCTAGAAGACTCTAGTTTCAGAAACCTTAAAGCTTGTCTATAAATTTAAAAAGTGTCACCCCGAACGAGGGCGCTAAATGAGAAGGGGTGGGCAAAATTTGCGATTTTTGGACAACAGTCGCTGTATCTCAGTAACGATATAAGATATAGGGCCTAGGTTACTATTAATCACTTATAGGAAGTCGTACACTGGCTCTCGAATGGCGCCGAATTCAATGACGTTGAATGACCTTGAACGCCAAAATAAAGGGTTTTATGGATTTTTGGCGATTTTGGGCTGCGACACAAGTCTATATCATTCACAAGGTGGCGCCACGGAACTATTGTTATGCAATCCATATAGAGAATCAGGTATTTGTATGTTAACTTAGCGTGAACACCCCAATTTTCAGCTAAACTACTAAACCGGAACTGCTATAAACTTTCGCGCGTCTCGTGAGCATTAGCTCAGATTTCTTGTTAATTATACTGAATACTTATATACAGCATAAATGAACGAGAACACGATGAGTAAAAACAGCAGAGAGAGAAACATTCAAGCATACAAGCAAGCAGTCAAACAAATTAATTTATTAGCATTATAGCAGTAATGGCCAATTCACACCTATGACGGCGACACGACTCAACTCAACTGTCGGCAACAGTCGGCGACACTCACCGACAGATGAGTTGAGTTGAGTCGCGTCGGCGTCGTATAGGTGTAATATGCCATAACATATCTAAATCTTTATTCTTAAGTGCTTCAATGTTGTTGGTTGGGTAACAGAAAATGTATTCATTTGCGAGTTCATTTTATTTTTTTGAAATAGTAACACAATAAAAACTTTTGTGCTTATTAACACATTTAATGCTAGTATCAAGTACAAGCCAAGTGTGCTTCAAAGGCGGCCACTCCGCCATGTAGGCCGACATGAATGCTACCTAGCTACGTTATACAAAAAAGGGGCAATAAAATTATGCAAGTTTCACGAACGGTCAAAAATACTTAATTAAGATAAGCTCACGCCGGTATTTCAGTGCAAATGTGTGTTATATTTTTAATTTTTATATAGTTTTTTTCAGCGATTTTAAGATAAAAATGTCTGCATTATGTTTTGGGGGAAAATATAAGCGCTATTACCCCTGCTGTAGGCCTACTTGTAAAAATTCAGTGGCTACATTTGTACGCAGGATAGGGGTCTGTGAATATCCACAGAAAATTTGTGGATATGAATATGGATAAGGATATGGATAGGAAATTTTATATTCACAGCAAGCCTGAGTTTAATGGTATATTAAAACTTAGGCTTTACAAAATGTAGTAGATTTACGCATGTGCGTTAATTGTTTTTAAAAAATTAACGCGCGTTAATTTTAGCCTGTTAACGCGTTAAGTTAACGCGTTAAGTCGACAGCTATAATCAAAATATTAGATTCGGTTTGTATTACAAATTGCACATGAAAACGAAAAAAAAACATTTTTTAAAATAAAATTTCGAGTTTTTATGTTTTTTTTGCAAACTTAATAAACCTATTTTTTCTGAACCAACTTTAGCTCTGATAACAGTCGCTATTGTTGTTGTTTCGTTCGCGCTGTTAAAACGGCAATATTCAGACCAATATCGTCACGTAGTAGGCTACTTAAGCAAAGTAAACAAAACGTCACCCAAAGCGTGCCCAATGAAGAACTCTCGGAAATAGAATCCGTTTGAGTTAATTTAAAGTCCAGTAGCGTTGAGCGAACACTTTACGGACATGACAGACGGATCAAACAACAGACATTGTGCTAGATAGACCCAATGCAATGCCGTGCAGTGATGGGCAAAACTTAACAAAAAGTTGTTAATTAATAGTATTTAAGTAACTTATTTTAGTTAGATTAGTAGCTTCATTTAAATAAAATAGTTTCGTTAAAACAGTAATTCAAATTTTATTATCAATATTTGGTTAACAATTAAATTATTTAATTTAAAAATGGCACATGATGTTTATCCGTCATTCGTATGAATAGCCGCTAGGCTATTCATACGGTTATCGAATAAATATTTGGTTTTACTCCCGCCGGCCATTTATCCGGCAACCGATTTGGACTGCCTTAGCCGGTACGTACGAACACCGTATCGTCTCTGTGTCGGTACCACGATGCTCGTCGTATCGGCACAGAGACACGCACTCGGGGCAGCCGGCCAACTGACGATCTCAGCCCTAGCAGCTATAATATCATCTCACGGGTAGCGCCAGTCGGCAAGTGTAATGCTTGCCTCAAGCGCACTCGAATTCATGAGCAATGTTACAGCTTAGTTTCGGAGTTTCGGTGTCCGTCTGTCGTCACATAAATCTCTAAAATACGCCAATCTTAACCATAGCTCTAAACCTAAACCTTAATTCTAATATTAGCCCTGATTCTACTGCAATTGGTCTATAGGGATGCCCCGATTTACCCACAAAAATTTGCGAATTAGTTGAAAAAAGTTAATAAAAATTATTAATATGGTTAACTATAGTTTTTAACTAATAGTTTAAATGTTTTTAATCAAAATGTAGTTATAGTTTTATCATTGCGTATTTAGTTAGTTACTCATCATGCCAGACGAGACAGTTTCGCGAGCGGCTGCAGCAGCTGCTACTGCGCCAGCGGCCGAAGTTTTTAAGTGTTTTACGTGTCTCGCCATGCCGGTAGATAAATTATTATAACGCGCTAGACTGAGATCAAAATTGCCGAGTCCCAGTGGCGCAGTAATAGGTATAGGCAGTCTAGACAAGTCCAGGCGGTCCCCGAATGTAGAAGCTTCGAATTGCAGACAATTGGGAAAAAACTTTTGAAAAGTAAGTTTAATTTAAACGCATAGCTTACGGTTTATTTGAACATCCAAGGCGCAAAATCCACTGAGTGACAGCATTGAATTTCATGTGGTTTAGCGTGTAATAAAATTCGCGCATAGCATAAAAATTTTGGGCAATGGCCTCCTAAAAGAAATGGGGTCACAAGAAAACAGCAAAGAGAAAAGGGTCCGTTAGATATTCTGTCCGGAGCCCTCCCCCCTAGTGTCTTGTTACATACGCCACCGCCGAGGCTACTGCGTGGTTGCGGCTTTGCTTTTCACAGCGCGGCTGATATAAATCTATGATGGCTTATAAGAACTTACGAGCGGCTTACGGCGGCGGCCACTGGGGCCATATTCAACGATTAGATGCATTTCATCGTCTTTATTCATCATAAATGATCCAAGTTAACTACAGATATTTACCATAGATCCCGAAAAATGACGTTAATACTAAAGTAATTGTTTTTGAAACATCTCGCAGGCAGATTAGTGGTGCATCTAAAAACTGCATTTCATAATTTTTCATCCTTGGTAGCAATATTATTCGAAAATGCGGTATATCTCACACACAATTTTTCTCAGAACCGATCAAATTACGAGTATTTAAGTATCTGATACTTAACCCATTAGTGCCTGAATTATTTTATAGTTTGCCGTCAAACTAGGTGTCCCATTTTTGGGGACGCTAGGCATGAATGGGTTAAGCTTTTATTCTGCTGGTTGCCACCTTATCCAGTGGCAGCGTGTCAGAGGAGAAAGCTATAGCCCCGTTACCCCCATTTTGACCTATCGAAAAACTTTTTAATGCAAAACTTAAGGTTGAATATTTCGTTCAGAACAAATTAGAAAAAAAATACAATTTTGAGCACCCATAAGCTCTGTTGTCGAAAATCTTCAGCTGTCTGTCGGATTATTACAACTTTTACTCGCTCCATTTTAACCCTTTAGCCTACTGCTAGTTATCGCCTACATAACAAATAAAACTTGAAAACAATAAACCCGTTGCTAAAAATATTTTTACGACGATCTTGGAGCAAGAAAGCAACCTCCCCAAGTCACACCAACTTTTATGCCTTATCTCCTCATTCCCCATTCCTTACTCCCACTAACTTTTCCGTTCCTCGGGGAAGCGATGTAAGCTCTCTGAGTGGAGTCTAGGCAGGCTTGCCGTGGATATGAAATTTGCCATAAATATCCATATACATATCCACAGATTTTCCGTGGATATCCATGGATATATCCATGGATATTCATGAATATATCCACAGACGCCTATCGTGCGTAGATATAGCCACTAAATTTTTGCGAAATACAGCAGTGCCAGAGCGTCCATTCCCCAGGCATTTCTTTTGTGAAACTGTTAAAAATAAATAAAAGTAAAAAATAAAACACATTTGCATTAAAATATGATTTTAGAAAAGTATTTCCCGGCTGTCATGAAAATCTACCGTACTTATTTTATTGCCCTTGCTATAGTCGACCGTTAGGTTGAGCCTTGGGTAGGACTACGATATGTCGTCTCTCAGTCGTCTTTTTAACCGTAAAAAATGTATTGCGGATAAACAATACGTGGTAAGGAGTTGGCGATACCGTTGGATAGGGCAATAACGACTACGTATAAACTGTTAAAAGTAACCATGTCTTTATCTGCAGCTTTTTGGCTGCAATTTTGAATGCAATGCTTCTGCCTGCTGCCGTCACTTACGTGCGCCAAATTGCCTATCTTATCCAAGCACCGATTTTAGCGTCCAGTATAGCAACGTCATCAGATCGTGTATGGGACTGCAGTCACTCTGAAAAATCGCTATCTTTCCGTAACCAAAAGTCGGGCACTGGCCTTCAGATATAGGCGGTACGGTCAGCCCATCGCAGACAAAGCTGGGATTTTTGTTCTCCAAGACGCACGCTGCATTCATGTACGCCTACAGGTATATAAACGCTTTGAAGAACACTTGGTTTGTACTTTCTACTAGCATTAAATTTGTTAGGAATCCAAAACGTTTATAATTTTGTTACCGTTTGATAAAAAAAAAGAATAAAAATAATCTCACAAATTGATAAACCGTTTCTTGCCCAAACAACAGTCTTAAAGCACCATCGATTAAGACCTGTTGCTGCTATAGTGCACATAAATTAATTTAGGC
>Ga0209367_1010667_pt1 | contig 12288 bp, 7 predicted proteins | sample WorMetLIZISLAND2_FD_187412 | JGI IMG/M metagenome (GOLD analysis project Ga0209367, IMG submission 187412) | Marine gutless worms symbiont microbial communities from Max Planck institute for Marine Microbiology, Germany - Olavius geniculatus... ... | reverse complement strand
GTAATTAGTGGCAATAAATGCCGAGTGCGGCCGGGGGCGTTATCGATCGGTCGGTCGGTCATTCCGCATTCCGCATATTACCCACCGTTCCGCAGCCTACTTTCGCAGACTTCATTCCGCAAATTACTTTCCGCATTCCGCATTTCCGCAAATTAGCATCGACCGTGGGTGACCGCGGGCAGGTAACCATCTCGATATGTAACCAGCCGCCTAGGTCAACTCAGCCTTCCATCCCTCCGGGATAGGTAAATCGACTACCGGCCTGTCTGGCCAAGGTTACGGCGGGGCGCGTTCATCTGTGTCGAGTGGCAGGTAACACTGTGTGATCCCATACGGCGGGTGACGCTCCGTAGCTCTGATATTTGTTTTCTATGAAGAGCTATAGCATTTAACCATCTCGCAAATATACAGCCAAAGTGACTATCTAGTTCTAACAGACAAATTTGTGTCAAGTCAAAGCACAAATAATCATAGACGTAAAAAGTGTTTTACCTTTTTTATTCTTGCCGCGTTTTGTGTGTGTTTTAAAAAAATTTTCAACGTTTTTTCTTTGCTTAGCACGGGGCCCCTAAAAATCGCGGGGCACTAGGCCATGGCCTAGTTGGCCTGTGCGGTAATACGGCCCTGGGTGCCAGTTGGCTGACTGGCGATCCGTGATGCTACGGCTGAGGTCGTCAGTTGCTCGGCTGCCGTCGGTGTCCCTGCGGCGGTACGGCGAGCACCGGAAGGGACACGTACGGCTTTAGCCGGTATAGGCCTACCTATGAGCACTATTTGGTGCTCATACGTACCGGCTAATGCTGTACAAGGCGGTGACGCGTTTGACAGGTAACACTATTTGACCGGTCATATAGCATATAGAACATTTGACCGGCTGCTGGTCAAATATCTTGTGCCAACAAGAAAATACGAAAATATAATGAAACCAGGGGTAAACTGCCCACTGTCACCAGCAGAGAAAAGAAAACAGTATGCCTGGAAGCTGGAAACAAACCTCGAACAAAAGTATCGATTTTTTATTAATAATTACCTTAAAACTCAGCACACAAATTATTGACAGGTATACGATTGTCGTCTGATTATCATCGTCATGGTCATTGGGTAAAGGACGTTACGATCGTTGCTGGTCATCAGAAAAGACGTAGCGGTTAAACGGCTAATTCCTAAACGTGTTCATAAATTTATACGCAAAGTCGAATGACGGGATTCGAGATATCAACGTCATTATTTTGTATCCCTTGACTTTGTTGTGTTTATATTATTACAGTAAGCTTAGCTTAGGTAGCTAAAGGTCTGTTGCCTATGGTCATGTGACTGATTTTTGTCGTATTATTGTATAGGGCCTATGTATATGTTTATTTTTATTTTTTTCTTTAGTTATTTTATTGTGCTACCAGTGATTGTGAATAAAGATTTTCATATAGAAAAACCACTCAGTAGCCACACTCAACAAGAAGCCCAGCTGTTGCTAGGAAAGGCCGACCGTACGCCGGTGTCCGAAGGCCAGCAAAATGTACCCTTGTTTGCAGGGAAGAGATGGGTCGGCAGTAGAAAAATTAAATAAGGCAATTTTCAAATGTCTGTAACCTGTTAACAGTAACCAGTGCGCTGACGCAGTTTGGGCATAATGCGTCATGCAATTATTAGGGGTCGGTTCCCCTATTTCGAGAGAACAGGTATCTGCAGAAAGTCGGCGATGGTACAGTCTGATCCTTGAGCATTGATGAGTATTATAGGCTGTCAATAGTAACCATGTTGCTAAGCGGTTTGGCCACAATTCGCGATGGTAGAAATAGGGGAGTTGTAGGTGGCCCGACTTAGTACCGCAGGATAGCCGTCGAGCAACCATATTTACTTGTTCAGACAGTTTTCCAGTAAGACATACTGTTTAGCCACAATACATGCGTTACAGATAGACAGACGTCAGCCTGTGACATAGCCGCTACTGTTAGTACGTTCGGCCATAAATGACGAAATGACATTATCCGACTGAACATAAAAGTTCCTATAGACAGGGATGAATGGCAACGACCATGGCACGTGTGCGATTTATCCTGTATAGGTCTCGTGGACGAATGCTTCATTCTCCGAAGAAAAAATATAGTCGGACGCAGTGAATACGTTATGTTACAAAATACGACAAAATCGTAATTAGGCCTAATAACGAAAGCAGATTTAAAGAATGTTATGTTTCTATTTGTAAACTACGCATTAGTGGTAGTGTTACTGTCCACTGGATCGAAAAACTCCTGTAAAGTATAAGCTTAGCATCTACGCCAATCCCTAATGAACGGCAGGCAGTCATTTTTATAGTCAGCTGTATTATGTACAAACTAAAGAGTACAGACCAACAGAGATGTCATAATTATGTAGCACTTTCTGTAATATAGCCTAAATCAATTGCTAAATATTACATAAAAAAGTTTATTCTATGCGATGTCGTATTGTTGCTTGATCATAGGCCTACTGTATGTAGTGTATTGAGTATACTCATGCACAACGTGTGCTCTGTTTGCTTCATGTTTGCTTCATCGTGTAAACACCCCATAAGCTATATAGCTTTTACTGCCAAACATGGCGTTACATAGAAGCCGTTTCGTGCCTTCTCTTCTTTAAACAGTAAGATAAAAAGGTTAAGTAGGCTTATTATGTAGCTATACCTGTACAGAAGAACAAATGCAGCTCAACTTCATAGTCACAGTGTGAGATTACAGCGTGAAAATGTCGGCGAGGAACAGTACTAGAAATGACTTAGCAAAAAATGACAATGCGTGAACGCAGTCCATAGGCCTAGTTATCAATACTGCATAAGACCTTAACGTTTCTTCCGTTTGATCTCAGGCTGCCACGTGCGCAGGATGTAGATTATAGCAGAAGGCGTTACTATTATTAGTCCATTTGGTCAAAAAAATCACACAAAGCGGACTGTCAGGCGCCAGCGAAATATTTCAGTAGGTCGTCGCATTCTCTTTCGTTTTTTTTATCGCGACTTTATTGTCCACTTCTCGTAATTTCCGTCATGCACACTGTGTTTTATAGACGGTTGCCACACGTCGTGTTACAAGATTCAGCTTGTTGTGATAAAGGCCGATACAAACTACAAATAATTACCAATTTTGCTTTTCACAGAAGATTTTTTCGTTTCCCAAGGGCTGTAGTCGCCAGCGGATTGGGTTCTATAGCATATTCTGAATATTGTGGCGTAACCGACGTACGAAAATACCGTAGTTAGGTTATGGGAAACTCTGGAATGTAACTTATAGTGTGTATGCATGAATAGATAAAGACAAATGGCAGAATCTGCGCATAACTAAAGATTAGAGAAGCGGCAACAGAGCGAATACAATAGCGAGAGATGAGCCGTTTTTAATGGGGGTGTTTACACGATCCAGCAAACGTCCAGCAAACTTCCAGCAAATGTATTCAAAATATACGTGCTAATTGCTCGAAGTCTGCTCGATGTTTGCTAGCATTCATCCAGCCAGCTCGACGAGCTATGATAATTAGCATGCTAATTAGGAGGGCGGGCGGGTTGTAATTGGAAGGCCTATATAACACGTGATCAGCTGTGGGCTAAGCCTAGGCCTACATTTGAGCCAGGGGGTGGGGTTCCACCAGGCCTGCTTGATGTTTGCTCGATGTTTGCTCGATCGTGTAAACGGGGTATTATACTGCTTGGTGACAGAGGCAAATGTGTGTGAACAACTTGCCCAAAGTCGTTACCTGGCAGTGCACCGGGCGAGAATCGAACCGGGGACCTTTCGGTCACCAGTCCGGCCCGCTACCGTTATACCACTAATGGGGTGTTTACACGATGAAGCAAACATCAAGCAAACAACAAGCAAACTTAAAGCACACGTCGTGCACGTGTATATTCAATACATTTGCTCCATGTTTGCTTCATCGTGTTAAACACTCAATTAGCCACACCGCTGAACTCGGGCGGATCCGTTGCCGGACACTTCTCTACTCCACTGTTGACTGACTGCGTAGGTTGATATTCTCGACACGGCCGGTAATCTCGAGTTCCCGGCGATGCGTCGTCTATCAATCTCGACCGCTCACGCGTTTTTACTCGTCTTCGCCGTCGACAGCAAGGAGTCGTTCGACGAGGTCTGCCAACTCTGGGAACAGATCGGTGAACAGCGGCCGAACCGCAACGAGATTCCCTGTGTCATCGCAGCCAACAAGGTCTGTATATAGCCGTATACGGCGCCCGTCAGATTACGGCGCGTACTTCTTTTAGGAGCTTGTCGTAGAGGGAGGGGGGCGCTGAAAATGACGGACATGAAAATGAACGACAAATTTGGACAAACTGGCAGGACATAAAATTGACAGACATGAAAAGACATGTTTCAAGTGGCTGAATATATAGGTTCAGCTTGAGTAGACTTCGATTTAGCATTGGTCCCTGTAGCTAATTTCACGTTGAGGTTTTCGTAATATTTTATGCGTTTCAACATATTATACCTCAACTTGCCGTGCTGCTGTAATTTGTGTTCTGCCGTTGTTTTGAAAAGAATCGCACACTGCGTTGTAATATCATCTATTTTTAAACGATGGATATATCTTGTCCTCCAGTCGGTCAATCTTATGTCCGGCATTTTCAGTCAACCCTCGTAGACGTAGCCGTTGTTACGAGTCGCCGCCATGCTGCCCTGTCCTGCGCGCGTCGCTTGTAGACGGTAGCCAGAAGTGAAATTGAACTGAGAGTTGCTACTTCAAATCAATTCAGTTCAGCGCATTTTGTCGTTTTGTACTTACGCTGGTGTCACATTACAGAGTCACCCCATGACAGAGTCTCCGGCCGGTCACTCTGTACCGGTATTACAAAGTCTCCCCCGCCATGCAGATGTTTCCCACCCCATGACGAAGTCTCCCCCTTATGACAAAGTCTCCGTAGTCGGTGTGACAGAATCTCCCCCGCGACAGAGTCTCCCCCAGCCAGGCAATGAGCATCTCTGCAATGTGATGCAGCCGTGCTGCGGTGACTGTGGTTTTGGAGTACAGAGAAGTTGAGACTTTGACATCTGACGCGGCAGGGTTGTAGTTAAGATCAGACTACAGAGATGGACATCGCAAGCACGGACATTGTAAACGATTTCAGCTTACAGTTAGGTCTCGGTCTTTGTTTAAATATACGTTCCATTTTGTGTCTAAGATTTGTTGGCTGTTTGAGTTTAGTCATCTTTCAACGAATGACTTCGGTGTGCGCACCAAATCTAAACGCTCTGTAACTTCCTTTTTGTACAGCAAGCTATCTGACATGAGTTCTGTTTTTCCTGGTGACCTTTATTGGTGATTAGGCTTACGTACATTTCTGTCTAAAAAGCACCCCACCAGTTACATTTGTCATATAAAACCTAACAAATTCGAACTTTTGCCATCATAACTATAAACGATCTTATTTCATTTTTATGCTGTAAACGTGAGTCTGGTCTATACGTGCAGGGTGGTATAGCCATTATGCGAAATAAAGTTGGTTGGTCGCGCGTTTTTCTCCTTTCGCGTCTGACATTATGTGATAAATTAGCGATGCCGTTTAATCTTCTAGGAACTAAGAGTGGAACGGATATCTATACAGGAACCTACGTGACTGGATGTACTTTCTACTTAGTGCCTGGCTGGCTTTGAATCAGTAACCTGGATAACGCGATAAGGACGAGTATTTCTTCTAGGTATCATTTCGCATAGTGGAATCTGATTTGATTAAACTTCATGTTCTGATTAATTGAATTGTAGACGTATATAAGACGTCGGCGTTACTAATCAGCAGTTAGAATGAATGGTAAGCTACAACAAGGCTCAAGTCCCGCAGAGAAAAAATCTCGTCACTAATGCACTTTTTTACTGTCTATCATCGTAATTACCGCAATTATACGCCATTTATTTCGGTAGACTTATAACACAAATAGCGGAAAATTAAGCAAAGCAAGGCTATATACGATAGTAGTTACGTTTCTTGAACGAGTAGTATATGCACGGTGTTTTATAAAAAAGATCCTTTTTTGTTTTTTAGTCCGCCCGAAAACGATAGTTTTCGGAAGGACTTCTGTTTTACGCATGATGTTTTTTTCTTTCCTCGCGAGATCTCCGAGATGCGGGGGCCGACCGGCGCGAAATTTTGCACGATGGTCAGTACTAAGCCGAATTTTATAATGCCAGTCCAAAATTTTGAGGGGCACACCCTAAAAAAATTTCGGGTGCGAAAAACATGCGAAATTTGGCCCGATTTCGGACGACTTCGAAGTTCGGCGGCGAATATCTCCGAAACGGATGAAGATATTCAAAATCGGATAGTCATTCCGTGTATGGCGATTCCTCCTGCGTTAGGCGAAACAAGTACGGTGAAGTTTGGTCCAGTGACCTTGGAGATTTAGATGTGAAATCGTACCCCCTTAAAGCGCAATTTTCGGAAGACCATATTTCGGCCCCTAGGGGGTGCTGCGCCCCCAAATTTTTACACACGCTAGAGAATCACCAAGTCTTACTAGTGCACCCCCCACCGGGGACAGCGGCCCCCCTTACAACCTTTTTCAAAGGGGGGTCAAAAATTGGCTTAAAATGCAATAAATTAACGCTTATAACTTCGGAGTTAAGGGGTATAGCCCGACGAAACTTTGGCACTTGACATGGCTCTCGGTTGTGTTGCTAACGCAAGTACGAAATTTGGGGGCACCACCCCCCTTAAAATTTGGGACGGCAAAAAACGGCCAAAATTTAGTACGTCTTACGACAACTTTCGAGTTTGATCGCAAATACTTTTAAACTGGATAGAGATATCTACATAACCTAAATGGCGTTATCAAATACGGTTCATTCCGCGTTGAAAAAAAAAATTTTGTGAAATTCCGTCCACTACGAACCAAGTTATAAGCGTTAATGTTGACCTACCCTAAGTCGCATTGTTCGGAAGATCGTATTTCGGCCCCTAGGGGGTGCTGCGCCCCCAAATTTTTACACGTGCTAGAGAATGACCAAGTCTTACTAGCGTACCCCCCATCGGTCCAAAATTTTGGGGGGCGCACCCCAAAAAAATTTCAGGGGCCAAAAACATGCAAAATTTGGCCCGATTTCAGACGACTTCGAAGTTCGGTGGCGAATATCTCCGAAAAGGATGAATATATTCAAAATCGGATTTTTATTCCGTCTACCGCGATTCCTCTTGCATTAGGCGAAACAAGTCCGGTGAAGTTTGGTCCAGTGACCTTGGAGATCTCGATGTTGAATCGTACCCACCCAAAGTGCATTTTTTGGAAAACCATATTTCGGCCCCAAGGGGGTGCTGCGCCCCCAAATTTTTACACGCGCTAGAGAATCACCAAGTCTTACTAGCGCACCCTCCACCGGGGACGGGCCCCCCTTACAACTTTTTTCAAAGGGGAGTCAAAAATTGCCTTTAAATGTAGCGTATTAGACGAAGGATCTTTGGAGCCAAAGGCAGTAGCTTCATGAGACTTTGCCACGTGATGTGCTGCTAGATGGGGGTGATAACGCGGGTACAACTTTTAGGGAGCAACGCCCCCTTAAAATTTGGGAGTGCAAAAAACACGCAAAATTTAATACGTTTAACGACAACTTTCGACTTTGAGCGCAAATGTCTCTGAACTGCATAGGGATATCGACAAGCGGTAAATGGCGTTATCAAATACAGTTAATTCTGCATTGAATAAAAAAAATTTGGTAAACTTAGGTCCACTAACACCAGAGATTACGCGGCTAATGTTTACCCACCCAAATCAAATTTTTCGGAAGGCCATATTTTGGCCCCTAGGGGGTGCTGCGCCCCCAAATTTTTACAGGTGCTAGAAAATGACCAAGTCTTACTAGTGCACCCCCCACCGGGGACGGTGCCCCCTTTACAACTTTTTTCAAAGGGGGTCAAAAATTGGCTTAAAATGTAATAAATTAGCGCTTATAACTTTGGAGTTAGGGGGTGTAGCCCGACAAAACTTTGGCACTTGACGTTTCTTTATGTTGGGGTGTTAACGCGAGTACAAATTTTGGGGGCACCGCCCTCCTTAAAATTTGGGAGGGCAAAAAAACGTTCAAAAATCGGTGCGATTCACGACAACTTTCGAGTTTGAGCGCAAATATCTCTGGAATCGATGAAGATAACAACATAATCTAAACGGCGTTGACGAGAGCGATCCTTCCGGCGTTGAACAAAAAAATTTTTTGTGAAATTACGTCCACTACGAACCAAGTTATAAGCGCTAATGTTGACCTACCCTAAGTCGACAAAGCGCGTTCGGCGTATGCCAATGCATTTGGGTTCGGGCCACATGAATTTGATGCCGGGGAAATTCTCCCCCCCTTTACCACTCCCCTAATTTCCCCCAATCGGACTTAGGGCGCCGGGCGGACTCACGTTGGGCTTTGCCCCAAATTTCTAGTGTTAATTAAACAATCATATCACATTAGATAAAAAGTGATATTTTGCTGGATGTGTTTTCCAAGGTAGTGCAGAAACAAACGTTGGGTGAGGTGGTAAACTAAATGGTCATTTGATGCCAAGTTGTGTAAGGAATACTCGAACCAAAAATTATGAAAATCTGACAATTGGTTCTCAAATTACAGTCAAAAACGATGGGATGCTTTTTTTGAGACACAGTGTAGTAGTGTAGATAGAGTGCCAGCGTAGAATAGAAGCAATACAGACCTTGTTCTGCACCATCGCCGTGGAAGGTGCGCTTGGTTTTCGGTCTTGTTTCTTGGTGGCTGGTTTCTTGGAGGGGGGTTTGACAACGTTGTGTTGTTCGTCTGCACTATCCGTCTCGCTCGAATCATCTGAGCTGACTTTTCATGCACAGGCAATACACACATTTTGACTTTTGCTGAGCCAATTCACTCAGCTAAAGTTCAGTTCAAGCAAGTATTTCAGCCAGAACATGAAGCGATTTTGCTGAGAATTTCACGGACTGGTAACTTAATCAAATGCTGTATTTGGTAGTGATCGAAAATATTACAAGTACGAGTTTCCGAGTCGGAAATTCCATTCGGACACTTGTCGCTTTCAACAGTATGACAATAATTCCGACTTCGCGACCTTAACCTTTGCAATGGCAACTGCAGCAAATGAATAGTTCCGTTTGACCGTTATTTCATAGTGAAAAATAGTTAGAAATGTTGCAAATGGTTGCTAGATGCGTTATCTTCAACAGGACTGCTGACTATCTGCATATTGGTAACATATAGTCATTCAGCACACTCATACATGCGTTCCATATCGTGCGCAAGGGGCAATATGGCATCCATAAAGCTGTTGGGCAGTTTCAGGAAGTAGACAGGTCAACATTACCAGATGCATCCTACTCGTGCTTACCAGTTGCAAATTGGTACATACCGTAATTAAGAGCACTGCCAAACGCAGCATAGGTCCAAAGTTTTTGCTCAGCAAAAAGGCTCATCAAAAGTCTAAGTTCAAAAGTTCTGTTACAGTTAGCTTTAAATACAGACTTCAGCATTTTGCTTCAGGTTTCACTCAGCAAACTGGCTTAGCAAAAGCCCAAGTCAAAAAGCAAAGTCACCCACTGTCTATGACAATTTGTAGACATGGTAAATGTAAGTAAACCTTTCCAGATAGCATCTCATGCAGTGCACATGTGTTTCCAGGTATTGAGCTGGCAATTAGTCTGTGCCCAATACTATGGACTGTTGACCTGCTGATCACATCTTTTCCACTATCTGTCATTAGTGATGGTTCGATATCAGGATTTCAATTTCGATACGATATCGATACAATATTTGAAAATATCGCAATATCGATATCTGTATTTTTAAAATGACAACTAAGTAAATCTTATAAAAGAACAAGACGTAAACGTTCAGCAAGGCAGTTTGCTTTACATAGATAGCCCTACTAAAATGTGTCAGTGAACTTAACAATTAACTATAGACTGTCGTATGTATCGTTAAATTACGACACTATAGTTAGTTTGCTTCAGTTAGTTTGTCGTTTTCTCCGTTTATTCTCGTTATTTTGGTAGTGCAGTAATAAAAATATAAAGTTCTGGCATAAAATATCACGATATATCGAAAATATTGTGATATATAAATGGTATATAAATGATATATAAATATATATAAATACAATGAATCGATATCGAAAACGATATCGAATCATCACTATCTGTCATTACCTTCCCACTTTTTACAATGGTACCAAACCAAATCATACTGTGTAGCAACAGAGACACGTAGGGTACCAGGATTTGAACCCAAAGGCGATACGTTATAACACAATAGATATAAGATTGTTTTAAGTTTTCGCTAAACCTGTTTAGCCAACAAACGCGCAGTGAACTTACACTGCTGGTGCTTGCGTGTCTGGAGCCGAATGGCCGAGTACTGATCAATGGGCCGAGGATCACACTCCTCGCAGTAATATATGTCGGGAATTTGAGTGCGGGAAATACCCATGCAGTCCACATGTTGCCATACACTGCACGAACAAGTGACACACCACCAGTGATAGAACGAATGGATACAGTAATGCAAAGAAAATGATCATTAACTACAAGCAACATTTATAAAATGACATTTGCTAAACTTCAGCCACACAATAGCACAAATATTCTAAACGTTTCAGAAATGCAACAACATAACAAAAATAAATAGTCAAAAAAATTGCACAAAAATGCAGCGTGACTCAAAATCTCATCCATTTTGAGTTCCTTTGTCAAGTGAATAAATGGATAAATGGACTGGATATGTAGGCTGCAAAACCATCTGACACTACAATGGGATACTAATTGTGCCTCCTAAAGCCCAAATTCCATTACGCTAACTTTCACCAAAACTTCCCTGCGGGGAAAATCGTGGACACAAATCATGAAAGTCATGGATGAAAACAGTGACAAATCATGAAATCGTGACATTTCAGTGAAAGTCGATGACACAAATGATGAAAGTCGCAGGCACAAACCATCTTAACATGTCAAGATGTTTGCGACAAAGTCCGTGACAAAGTCCGCAGACTGTGTCGCGACGCAAATCACGAAAGTCGGTGACATGATTTGTGCCGCAGACTTTCATGATTTGTGTCCGTGACAACGACTTTGTCGCGGACTTTGTTGCAAAGTCGGCATAATGGAATTTATGCTTAAACAATCACAAACTCACTCACTTCCTTGCACCAGTTCATTACTTTTATCCCTTCCAGCCCATCTTTCCTGCATTCCACACTTAAAATGTATCTTTTCCGCAAATCATTCTCACCAAAGGTATCATTATGCACTTGTGTATAAAAGAAGAAACTGCAGAAGTGCAAAATTGACAGAGTATAAACTGTAAAGTACTAAATAATAAATGAAAAAAATCTGAAATTGACAGAGACCGGATTTGTAGTCTATTCACATTTCAGATACTATGTGACAGTGGTGCACAAATGCCAAAATAATGATGAAAGGCTTGGATCTAAAAGTACTCACGAGCATCGGTCGCAACAAATCATAAATCCATCGTCGTGGGTAAAACCACAGATGCATCGCATTACGCTGTCCTCCCAGTTGTCAGACACCCCACCGAGCGTTGTTTCCACAGTCATGTTACACGACACATCATCGACATCGTCAAAGACGACTACTCGAGGCGGAGACGCCGGGTATGCAAGTGCATAGTTGTGATCCTTCACAGCAAAATAAACAAAATGTTGTTTCTTCAAATGTAAAAAGTAAAACAAAGTCCTTCCCAAGACTTGAAACCCATAAGCTAAGTGGCTATCGACGACCACCTCACTCATCATGTTTGAGAACTTAAATACAATAACTTACTGCCTACTAATGCGGTCAAATTTCATATTTTATTGCCTGCTTTGTTGTCCCCATTGAAGCTCTGCCCTGCTGGGGATATGAGTCCATAGCTTCAACCTCGCGTACATTGCTGGACTCACAGATCAATGCAAGGGGTTCCGAGAGTGACCTTTACGCTTGTGTAGGGTTCCACTGCAGCAAAAAGATTGAAAACACTGTGATCAAGAATGACCTAAATCACAACTTACAACAATATATACCTAAGAATGTTTAGTATGGTATAAGTTCATCAGTTATACTTTAACATTTATGTAAAAAACTGTTCAGTTTATATACAGTGTAAAGGTGACATCGTGGTTGTAGATATAAAACAGCACAAATCACAATTTACAAAATTCAAACATCACCATTACACAATGTCAGAAGAACTTTGCTGACTGTGTAATGGTAAAGTTTGAATTTTTTAAATTGTGATTTGTGCTGTTTTATATCTACAACCACAATGTCACCTTTACACTGTATATAAACTGAATAG
>Ga0209367_1010666_pt1 | contig 12289 bp, 8 predicted proteins | sample WorMetLIZISLAND2_FD_187412 | JGI IMG/M metagenome (GOLD analysis project Ga0209367, IMG submission 187412) | Marine gutless worms symbiont microbial communities from Max Planck institute for Marine Microbiology, Germany - Olavius geniculatus... ... | reverse complement strand
GGGAAGGGGAAGGGAAATGGAAAATGGAAGGGAAGGGAAAAGGGGGAAGGAGGAAGGGTAAAGAAGTGGGGAAGAAGAAAAAAAAGGAAAAAATTAAGGAATGGGGAAAGAAAAAAGAATGGGAATAATGGGAAAAAGGAAGGAAAAGAGTGAAGGGTAAGTAAAAAAGGGAAGCGGAAGGTAAGGAGAAAAGGAAGCAGAAGGGAATGGGGAAGGGAAAGAGAAAATGGAAGAGGAAAGGACAAAGGAAAGGAAAAGGGGAAGAAAAAAAGGGATGGAGAAGCGGAAGGAAAGGGGGAAGAAAAATGGGGAAAAGGAAATGGGAAAGGAAAGGGGAAAGGACAAGGGGAAAGGAGAAGGGAAAGGGGGAGGAAAAGGGGAAGGAGAAGGGAAAGGGAAAAGGAAAGTGAAAGGGAAGGTAGAAGAAAGATAGCTTAAGAAATGTTGGACGCACGGCGCACGCACGCACTGACGAACACAAAGGTGATTTTATACAACAAGCTGTGCGAAATTGTGTTACGCCGCGATGTTGTGAATTTGCTGTTCAGTTTGCTGTGAAGAAACTCGACTGTAAGCAAAAAGGACAAAATACGCTGAACTGACCACAACAAACTGTAGGCCTATTCTCTCAAAATAAGTTGACGTAAAGAGACGTCTAAATGTACGATAAAGCTGGATGCCAGACAAATATGCAACGAGCAACCGGGCTGGTTTACGTAAATGTCCCTTTCGTTAATAAGGCCTTAACTGGTTTAGCTTTCGGTTTTGTTCTGAATTGATGTCACAACTGTAAGTGCTGCCAAAGTTAGCGTACTTTAAACTTTTATATAAGAATGAGACAAATAGTATAACACAAAACGTATAGACATAGGCTAGTAAAAGTTTCAGGAACAAAAACCCATTTTTTGAAAAAAAAACTTACGAAGGTTTATTACAAGGACGACATTGAGACTAACATGAGAGCGTTGAGGTCGCGTTCACCACGCACGGCGTCTTCACTCAGTTTCAGCTGCTCGAGTTTACATCTCAACTGATCCAGCAACAGACTCTGTTCCTGCTCCCGTTGCTGTTGTTCCTGCTGCTGTAGCTGCTGCTGCTGATGATGGTGATGATAATCAGTGTCGAAGCCGGTAGCTTTGTCAGCGACGCTCATTTCGGTCTGGACTGCGACGCTGGCTCGCTGGCGATTGCGTTCTTTCATCGTCAACGACACGTCGATCTGTGGGTCTTTAGCCGCTCCGTCGACCGACTGCAGATTAGCGCAGTTACACGAAAAATTTTCCTGAAACATTCGACTCCAACAGCGGTGATTTTAACGATGTATCACACGTAATCAATAACAAGCTTGTTTCGCACGGACGGAAAAAAATTCGTTCAGAAACCTCAAGTGAATAACTTTTAATAAATGGTATACGATCATTTGAGCATGATGTATTGTAAAAATTGGGTGCACAAAATTTTGGCTGAGAACAGGGATCACGATATCCTGTTCGCAGTTCCCGCCTCCGGCTGTGGACATAGCAGTTGTCCGCTACTAACCTCGTAAAATGACAGTGACGAACAATGCTAATAAAAGTTGAATGATGAAAACGAGACTTTTGGCAAACGAGCCACAGATATGCCTATAGGCGAAACTGAAAAGTGAATTCACCAATTTTTGGCAAAAATTCTACAAATTTCGTTGCAAAGGCAACGATAGTCAACCATGGTAGACTTACTAAAATTATTAATTTGCTCCACCCTCAAAACCCCGTGTTAGATAATAATAATATGGTTTATTGTGTATGGCAGCCAGTGGCTGGATTGGCATAATACATTATACATTACCTCGGAGATAGCTCGTACACACGTCGAGTTATAGCTCATTTTGTCCCAAATTTCATTCCCATCGCAACGAGGGTCAGTCGGGGAAAAATTCGAATGGCAGCATTCGCTGGCTCATCCCAATTTCCCCTCCACCTTTAGAGGTAAAAATCTCGCAGATATCTCTTACACAAACCGAGCTTTAGCCAATTTTGTCCCAAATTTCGTTGCCATGGCAACGGGGGTTAGTGGACGAACATGCGATTGGCAGCATTCAATAACCCATCCCCAAAATCCCCCTATAGACGCAAAAATCTCGCAGATATCTCTTATACAAGCCTCGTTATAGCCCATTTTGTCCCAAATTTCGTTGCCATGGCAACTAGGGAGGGTCCGAAGTAAAATTAAATGACAGCATTAGATTGGCCATCCCCGAAAACCATACCACGGATTCACGGAACCAAAAATTACGACTCTATGTTATACACAGCCAAAGTTATGACCGTTTTAACAATTGTTTAATTTTCTCCATAGGCTCCACTGTATTTTTTTTGGAATTTTTAGAATAAATACGTTAAATATTAATTTCTAATTTTTTAATTTCCAAAAAGGCACGTCCTTGTGCGAGACCGCGTCGTTTGAGCCGTCGCACGCAAAAATCCGCCGACGGGTCTGACCTGTAGGTGAGTTTCTGAAAAAAGTTATAGGGGCCTATTGCTACAAAAAATTTTGCGTATATTTTACCTATTTGCCGAGAAGCCCCCTTGTGCAGATTTACATGAAATTTTGCATTAGGGGTCATCTAGCCGACTTAGTCAACCGTGCCAAATTTTATCTCAATCAAATCAGGGGTCGAATTTTTGGCTTTCCCATAAGAAAGAGAAGTCGCCGTTAATTCAGGGTGGGCCAAAAAACCGGACCTGTTTGAGCGTTGATAACTCAGCGACGGTTAGTGATAGAAAGTCGTGTGATACGTCAAAAGTTTCAGAATGCTGTAAAGAATTAACGACAAATTTGCATAGTGAAGCGTTTAAATATTTTTGCCTAATTTGCATAAATATTCATCACCCCTGATATTCTGCCAAATTTGACTGTAACACATGGATTTAACATGGATATTTGAGCTTTTATAACTTAGAGAAGTTTATTGATGGAAAAGCGCGTAATATGCCAAAAGTTTTGAAATTGTATGCAGAAGAAGCGTAGTCTCAGCATTTAAATATTCTATGCCTGATTTACACAAATCTGCTCCACCCCTAAAATCATGCTAAATTGGCAGCAACACATGAATTGAACTTGATTTTCATTCAGCATACAGTGAAATATCAACAATCATTAATACATACGTTGAGTTTGGATGAAATTCGACATAGGCAGTTGCCCAGCTTTTGCATTCATAACCGTCATCAGTCTTTTTAGGCAGCTGATCGATCGCTGGAGTCAATGTGTTCAGGATCAGCTGAGCCCAGCATTCGATTAGCACACGTTTTAGCTGGTCAGTTACTGAAATTTTGTGTATCTGTTGCAATGCCCCCACACTGAATAACTCACAGAATTTTAATCTGGACTTTTTGGCAGTAAGTTTTTGAATTCAATGAACTCGATCACATGGGAGTGCATGCAAATCCCTAATTTTAGGGGTAATGAAAATTTATGCAAATTAGGCAATGAATATTTAAATGATTTGCTATGCAAGTTCGGCCCTCTTTGTCTACAACATTCTAAAACTTTTGACATATAGCTCGCTTTTCTACGGGTAACCATCGATGAGTTATCAACGCTCAAACAGGTCCGGTTTTTTATGGCTCACCCTGTACATGGCTTGAACTACCGTTCAGCCTGTGATTCAACAAAACAAACAATCTGAGCCTGACCACTTGTGATCGTTTGTCGTGTGAAAGAGTGGAGAGATCTGTCTGTTGAAGCTGAAGCTGAAAAGTTACTCGGCTTGGCTGCTTCACCAACTCTGGCGTGCTACGTTCTCTTGTCACGTGCTCATCGTGGGCGTTGTCCGTAATCACGTGATCCGTTCGGCCAAGATGGGCGTGGATTTCAGTCACGTGGGTCGCAGTCGTGCAGTTTGAACTCTCAGTCTGTTTCTCGCCTGGGTTGCATTTTTCGGAATTTGCGGAAAATCCACTCTGGGAGTGGCCTAATGTCGCGTGCTTTTCGTGGGCGTAATCACTTTTCACGTCACGGGCTGGAAGGTCTGTAACAACGTGTTCACTATTCGCCCTGTGGCAGTGGCCCAAAGTCACATGATCACATTCGCCTTGGTAGGCGGGACTTAAATCCACTTGAGATGTAGTCACGTGCTCATTGTGGGTGTGCTTACAAATCACGTGATTCGGTTTGCTGTTTTGGGCGCGCTTTTCAGTCACGTGTGCTGTACTCGTGTCATTTGAACTGTTAGCTCGTTTCGGATGTAGTTCGCTAGTTTGTGCCTTGGTGAAAGATTCGCTGTGGGCGTGGCCTAAAGTCACGTGCTTATTGTGGATGTGGTCTGTTGTCACGTGGACGTGCTCGTCATGATGTGGGTAGTCACTAGTAGTCACATTCTGGGAATAGCCAGAAGTTACGTGATCACGTTCAGCACGTTGGGCGTTATCTTTATTCACGTGTGATGCAGTCACTTGCTTATTGTGGGAGTGGTTAGTAGTCACGTGTTCCTGTTGGCAGTGAAAGAAGCGGTGCGTAATCATGTGGTCATTGGCCGTCTTATGTTGATGGGTCACATTGTAGGAGTGTTCCGAAATCACGTGGTCATTGGTCAAGTGGTCCTTTCCACCATCGTGGGCGTGGTCTACCGTCACGTGCTTTTTGTAGACGTAGTCGTCAGCCTCGTGGCTTTGCTCACGGCCTGTAAGCATTTTATCATTGGTCAGATGACCCTGCTCGGCAATAAGTGGGCGGTTTGTAGGCACTTTGTGAATGTGGCCTGGAGTCATGTGGTCTTTTGTCGTGCAGTCTTCTCCAGCGTTGTAAGCGTGGCCTGAAGTCGTAGTCACGTGCTTTCGGTAGGTGTTATCATCGATAACGTGATTCTCCTTATGAACTGTAACTACGTGTTCATTAGTCAAGTGGCCCTGTTCGGTATTATGTGGGCGGTCTGTAGTCATATTGTGCGAGTGGCCCGAAGTCAAGTAGTCATTAGTCGTGTAGTCTTCTTTACCATCGTAGGCGTGGCCTAAATTCATGTGGTTTTTGTGGGCGTAGTAATCAGTCGCGTGGCCCTGCTTTCCGTCTGTAACCATGTGATCAACTGCCAAGTGGCCCTGCTCGACATTTCGTGGGCGGTTTGTAGTGACATAGTGGGAGTGGCCTGGAGTCACATGGTCTTTTGTCGTGTAGTCTTCTCCACCATTGTAGGCGTGGCCTGAAGTCGTAGTCACGTACTCTGTGTGGGCGTTGTCATTAGTTACGTGCTTCTGCTCACCGGCTGTAACCACTCGGTTACTAGTCAAATGGCGCTGTTCGGAAGTATGTGGGCGATTCATAATCACGTTGTGGGTGTGGCCTGAAGTCACGTTAAATGTAATCGCGTGGTGCTTGTAAGCTTGATCAACAGTCACGTGGCCCTGGTCGATGCCATGTTGTGGGCAGTCTGCTACCAAGTGCTCTTTAGTCACGTGGCCTCCTGTGCTATGGTGGGTGTGGCCTAAAGTCACGTGCTCATCTTGTTCGCCATGTTGGTCATGTTCGGAAGTTCGACGTTTGCCCGGTAGAAACCGTCGCAGTGACTTCTTGATAGACTTCGACGTTTTGCCGACTCCGCCTACACAGCATATTTCAATTATCAAATACTAACGATAATTGCAACGATAACAAAATTATGTGCAAACATCTACACAATAATGACAATGCAGAAGTTTTCCTAATGTTTTGCCTATTTTAATGCCTAGTAAATGTTGGCACACTTAACAAAAAGAGCGTTAGGCATAACGCGTGCAATCGTCAAAAATTTCTGTGAATTCCGTACGTGATTAGAACATCATCATCAGTTTGTCTACGTTTTGCTTGAAAGTCAAACTTAGACATAAGCTTACATGCTAAAGTCACCGCTGTAGTCTCAGAGGCAAAGTGCATTAGGAACGGCTGGAATTCGGTTGATTTTATTATTTTGTTCCATGTTTGCGTTTTGTTTTAAATATGTAGCACGCAAAAAACACAATAAAAGTATCAGTAACATACTAGATTAAAATTATTGCAAATTAGTTAAATTTCAATAACGTAGTGGTTAGGAAGTGACGGGACGACTCCCTGCGTCCATACGACTCCCTGCGTCCACATTGACAGGTCTGGTTGTCTTTGCCAAGTTTTGAGCACACCTTTATCCTTGGACGTGAAAGGCTTGAACGAGGCTGCGGCAGTTGACTTGTGCAGAGGAACTGCGCTGGGTGTCCAGCTGTCACCAGCCTCATAGAACATATCGTCTACGAACTCGTGCTCATAGACAGGCATGCCCCGTGTCACTGTGAGGCCGTGGTTTTCCGCAGATTTTCCGCGTCGTGATGTCTCGTCTCGTCCGCTGATTACTGCAGCACGCCATACAGACACAAGTGTAGGTCGACCTCACATCTAGTTTACCTGTTGGAGTCTCCCATGAAGTTGACTGATGAGCAGTCAGCGCTTGTGAGTTGTCATGTGTTCGTACAGAGTCCGATGGCGGCAGTAGCACATCCACGTCCACAGATAATAGCGTTAACAGCTATCCCTTTTTACGCGCGAAAGCAGCTATGCTTTCAGCGCGTCTTAGCCATCGCAATTCTGTCCGTTTGTCCGTCTGTCCGTCACAGGGGTGGATTAGGTAAAAACGGTCCAAGCTAGGATCATTAATTCTTCACCGTCGGCTACCCGGAAGACTCTAGTTTCAGGAATTGTAAAGCTTTTCCATAAATTTGAAGGCAGTCACCCCGAACGAGGGCCCTAAATGAGAGGGGGGTGGTCAAAATTTGCGATTTTCGGCCAATAAGTGGCTGTATCTCAGTAACGGTGCGAGATAAGGCTTAGGTTACAATTGATCACTAATAGGAAGTCATACACTGGCTTTCGATTGGCGCCGAATTCAATGACCTTGGATGACCTTGAACGCCAAAATAGGGATTTTTATGGATTTTTCGGGCGATTTCGGGCTGCGACACAAAATCATTCACAAGGCGGCGCCACGATACTTGGTAGGATGGCGTCGTTGGTAACGCGTTTCGGCTGAAACGAAGTTACTCTACGCCGGGCCCGGTTAGTACTGCGATGGGTGACGGCCTGCGAGCAGGAACTGCTATAGGCTTTCGCGCGTCCCGTGAGCATTAGCTCAAATTTCTTGTTCATCCTCTTCTCCTTTGCCAAACTGTAAAAAAGGTTAAAGGGGATGCCTATTCATGAAAACTCATCGTAGCATCAACTACAATATGAGACCACAGACTCAGTCACACAGTTACGTCACCCGACACACGTAAACGTGCTCGCAGGGCCGGATTTACCGATATTCCAAGTATGCAATGGCATGGGGCGGCAAAAATTACTTTTTACGCGCGAGAGCTAGCATAGCTATAGCGCGTATTAGCTATGGTAATTCTGTGTTGGTGTCTGTCTTGGTGTCTGTCACAACCCGGTACCGATCGGAGCCCAGGTGAGATAGAGACTTCTGGTTTATACCATATGATAGCTTAGAGTCTCTAGTATTTCGCGACAAAATTTTATGCCACTGGGTGGTGAGGTGGTCCCCACGAATGAGGGGAGAAATAGGGGCACCCCTTAAAAAGCGTTATTTCACCGTTATTGGCTCTTCTTACGTGAAAATGGTTGCAGATAGGCACAGACATGCTGCCTATCATAACAAGCAATGGCAACGAGCTTCTTCGAAATGTCAACATCGATGACCTTGAATGACCCTGAACCCCCGAAATAGGGGATTTTAGTGAATTTTTCGCGATTTCGGGCTGCGACACGCACTTCAAGAGTAAATTGCGCCAAAATGGCTGGAGGTAGACCAAGACAACATGCGTATTAAATTTTTAGCATTGAATGTAGATTTTAGCAAGTCCGGACCCTTTAGGTTCAAGGAAGCCTGCGCACGCGGGTGTCAAATAGGAGTTTCCCTCTTAAAAAGTGGTTATTTATCCGTTGCTGGCTTGTCTAACGTGAAAATGGTTGCAGATAGGCACAGACATGCTGCTTAATATAACAAGCACTGGCGACGGGCTTCTTAGGATTGTCAACATTGATGACCTTGATTGACCTTGAAACTTAAAAATAAAAGGTTTTAGTAATTTTTTGGCCATTTTTGGCAGCTAAAAAGTGAATTGTGACGAAATCGATGGAGATAGACCAAAATTACCTGCGAACAGAAACTGCTATAGGCTCTCGCGCGTCTTATGAGCATTAGCTCAGATTTTTTGTTTCATACCAGTATTAGTTTGGTGACTGTAACTTTGTTTGCCCGTTGCTTTCTAAAAATCTCCAACCTATTGGTCTCCAGATTTAGCTGGTGTAGACCTATACTTCATAGTTCTCTTGATCGCACTTTATCGCCTATGTTATTGTTGAAGCTGATAGTAGGCCTAAAAAAGATAATGTTCATACGAACACGGAGTCTGTCCAATGCATTTCGATAGTTTACAGTATATGTCCGTATAAATATAAGCAAAGCAGTAAGCTGCTTAGACTGGTAAAAAAAATCAAACAGTTCAATTTCAAATTGTACGGCAGCAATGATCCCTTCATTTTTCTCTAGTATTTTAACTAAACAATAGACATTGTCAGTCACGAGACCATTCGATTCGTCACCAGCGTTTTAATATAAATGGTGTTCGTCACTATGCGTCTACCTAGCACCGTTATGGAGATATGGCGCCTCAAAGATAATGGGGTCACGACCTTGACCTTTTGGGGTCACTTGACGTCATCGGTCACGTGACCATTCGACTCCTGGGGGTCGACTTTTTATGGGTGGTCCATTGTGACCATGCGTCTATCTTGCACCGTTATGGAGATATAGCGCCTTAAATATTGGACGCACGGACGTGGACATGGAAAGAAAGATGGCAAAACGGAAAGAGAGTGAGGAAGGGGAAAGAAAGAGAAGAAAAAGACAAGTAGAAGGAAGAAAAGAGAGAGAAAGAAGAAGGAGAAAAGGAATGGAAGGTAAAGGGCAGGGTAAGAAAAATGGAAAGGGGAAGGAAAAGAAAAAAAGGAAGTGGGAAAGGTAAAGGAAAAGGAAAAGTAAAAAAAGGAAAAGGGGAAAGCGTAAGGGAAAGGCAAAGAGAAAAAAGTGGAAGGAATAGGGGAAAACAAAAAGGAAGGTAAAAATGGAAAAGAAGAGGGAAGGGAAGGTAAAAGACAGGGAAAGCGGAAGGAAAAAAGAAAAAGAAAGGGGAAGAAAAAGGAAAAAGAAAAGAAAAAAGAGCAAGCGAAAGCAGAAGAGGAAGAAATAGGGGATGGAGAAGGTTAAGGGAAAGGGGAAGGAAGATGGAAAAAAGAGAAAGGGAAGAAGAATTGGAAGGAAAAGGGAAGGAAAGGGGAAGAAAAGGGGGAAGCATTCACAAGGTGGCGCCACGAAAATATCGTTATGCGATCCAGATATGGAATTTGGTATTTGTATCAATTTTCAGCTAAACAACTGAACCGGAACTGCTATAGGCTTTCGCTCGTCTCGTGAGCATTAGCTCAAATTTTAAATGAGGAAGCGCTGTAAGCTCCTCCAACGGGATCTGGGGCAGAACAGCAGCCGAAATCGTATTTGATGCATTTCAGTTTTATGTGACATCTTGTCGCAACTATGTGAATGATTTTCCTGAAAATTGACTGACCAAATTTCGTAAAGTTTACACAGTAAAGGCCAGTCGAAGACCACAATTTTGTTGTCAATCGTTTACACAAAACTCACTCGGAGAAAAACTGGAATCGCAAATCCTCGGGGGTCCGTAACCTTTAGTTTTTTCCCCAAATGACACTTCTGGTTAAACTGTGCCTTTTAAAGATCCATGGCCACGGTCAAACTCACTCGCGCAATTTCTGTAGATTTAAATTAGACATTTAACCTCGCATATATAATAGGTCGATTTGAGCTTCATAAACATATGAAATTAATGCGTGAATTCAAACGAAATGCGGCATTACGTTACGTTATGCGAAATATTTTAATCTATCAGTGCCCGCAGTGACGTCATGACCCTAGCCCATATTGATCATGAATATTAATGGCTAGCCGACAACGTCATCATTCTAGGCTAGGCCATAGCCTATATAGACGTCGTGAATATTAATTCACGACGTCTATAGGCTAAACTCATGACGTCACCGCAGATCATCATGGCGGCGCGTTTTCTACGTCGTTTTCGTAGATCGTCGACTTCAAAGGCAAATTTTTCCGTGTTGACAGAACGCTGGGCGCCGACATTACTGTCAAAGTTATCATAAAATTCTGCACTTTCAGGAAAATGGATAAAATGTATATGTTAATTTTGGTGCGCCCTGATTCTTTCTGAGACTTTGGCGCTTTATAAATCATTTACTTACTTACTTACTTACTTTAAAGTATTTTGATCAATTACTTACTTATTGAAACACAGTGTAGCCTATAAGACGGACGATAGCCGACGTCGTACTGTGTGAGAGATCGTGGAGCGAGCCGACGACTGAGGACGTTTGTGAACTTTCAGCCGGCAGCGGCGCCGAATGACGCTGATTGGCTGATGACGATGACGTCATCATCGTGACGTCATCACTCTTGTCCTTCTTGCCCGAGATCGACGCCCGCTGCCGGCGTTTCTTCGTACTTTTGTCTTCGTTGCGTTCGCCAGATGGCGACTGCGAGTTGAGAGGCTTGCCCGATCTGCGTAACAAAACATCGAGCGATCTCTGGCAGTGTATAGATTCATGCAGTAAATTCATGAAGTACAAACTGCACCGCATTTCGATTTGCTGTACGAAAAACTGCAGGACATCCTGACATCACGACTGTGTGTAGGTTCGTCGTGACACGGGGAAGTAGATATAGGGCCTAGGTTCTAATTGTCACGACTAAAATGGAAAATACATAATTTGAGCGGAAAATTCAGTATTTTAGGAAAATAAATAAAATCAAATTTAATTTTGGCGCCTATAATATCTACTTTTATATAGTATCAATGAGGCAAAAGAGCAAGAAATCACACTGAGAAAAAAAGAAGAAACATAGGCCTGTCACAGTCAACGCGTTGAACACAAGAAGAGATTGACACTTTTACAGCTTAGCTAAGAATAAAACTCTGAAACTACGACGTCGCAAATCAGTCCACTAATAACTTAATCTCCTTATTCTCCATTGTCGTAAATTTGTTGCTGTTTGTCAGAAAAATAATTCAAAATTATTGTCACTCTGTGTACCAAACGTTGTTAATGCACAACGTCACTGAATTATGTTTGTGAAGCTGACCCGTTATCTGAGAGTACTTTATCAGTTCTAGCAGTAGACCGCATTGCAGTAACAGCGCGATAATCTCAGTAATCCGCGACGACGCTCAGATTATCTCATGCTGTTAGCACATACGAGCTAACATTATTATTTACAGCCATCATACAGACATTTTTTCGCACAAATAATATTCCCAAGACACAATGTAAACATTACGAGACATAGTGCATTATAGTTGCATCGTACGAATCGATGACGTCACGGCATTCATCACTATGCACGACGTTAATTTGGCTGCAGAATCTGATGCAAAACCTGCAGTTGTCTGCAGTGTTAGGATTAGCTTATATACACAAAGCGGCCCATCCAATCTAGTTCGATTTCATTATGCGGCCGTCTTAATAGTCCGCATTACGCGTCTTGCCCGTTCGTCTGTCCGTCCGTCTGACACGGCATCTGTCCATCTGTCTCATATGGAAGCTTCTGTAAAAGGCTATCATTTTTAAATCAAGAAGCCCAAAGCTGTAGGCCTTAAGTTGGGTTTAGGATATAGCGTAAACTTCTTTTGCACTATGATAACCAAGGTTGTACTGATTTCTAGCTAAAAAATAAAGTTTTAGATCACCAGATGTGAGACCTTAAACGAAATGACAAAGCGTGTTTGCCTAAATGCATGTCTGTAAATAAGTTGCCTGTTTTAACCGAACTAGATCTAAATCAACTTTTGTGAGCTATCTTTTCCTGGACCACTACTGCTTTTACGCGTATTGTTCGTTATTTTTGCTTCTGTGCAAAATATAGGCTACTGTTTTTGTCGCAACTTCACCGGTATCAGTATCAGATTAGGTTAGTGTATTAAAATTTTAATCACAAACATCGGCCTAATTCTATTTCTCGTTTTCACAAACGGAGCGGGTGTCCAAAACCTACATAGCGGCTTTTTTGCTCCATGAACACTAAGCGGAGCCAATGGGATAATAAATGTACAAAACATCAGTTTATACACTTGTTAACGGCAACATTTAAGGACTTGCACATCGAAAACAGCAAAAATTACAAAAGGTGATATTGCCCGCATCACACTGACTGTGTGTC
>Ga0209367_1010665_pt1 | contig 12290 bp, 7 predicted proteins | sample WorMetLIZISLAND2_FD_187412 | JGI IMG/M metagenome (GOLD analysis project Ga0209367, IMG submission 187412) | Marine gutless worms symbiont microbial communities from Max Planck institute for Marine Microbiology, Germany - Olavius geniculatus... ... | reverse complement strand
GGCATAATAGTTTCCTTAGACCTATCGGTAAAATTTCTTTTTATTACCCTAAGCATCCTATTAGCTTTTTTAACTGCCTGACTACACTGTTTATCCCATTTTAAATCTTTACTCACAATTACTCCCAAATCCTTTTCTTCATCTACTGTTCCCAATTTATTGCCACTCATATAGTAGTCAGCATGACAGTTGCATATAGCCCGATAGCCGTGCTATATATAGCCTGCAGGCCGTTAGCCGTACTACTGCCGCATGATTGGTTGGAAGAATATTTTCCAGACGCTGTACAGAACCGCTTCTGAACTTTCTTTCCCACGTACTTTCGCTCCCGGGAATGAAAGTTTCACAGATGTAACTTTCGCTCCCTGGAACTTTTGCTCCCGAGAACTTTTGTTCCCGGAAGTGAAAGTGACGTGGAACTTTTGCTCCCAGTTCCATGGAACTTTCGTTCTCGCAGTCAACGTAACATGGTTAACGTGCATTACTGTTTGCCCATCGGTCAGTTTGTAAAAAACTAAACCATGTCAGTTCAGTTCGGTTCACTTCATGTCACGCTGTGTAGACTATGCGCCTTTAGGATAACCTTAAGACGATGTTCACATCTGTGGTCATCTTAAGATAATGGTCTATAATGTTAACTCTGAATGGGGAGCGAAAGTTCCAGGGAACGAAAGTTCCTGGGAATGAGAGTTCCAGGGAATGAAAATACCAGGGAGCAAAAGTTCCATGTATGGAACTTTCGCTTCTGGGAGTGAAAGTACATGGGAACAAAAGTTCCTGTTACCAGCTGCCCACACTACTTGTTGTAAACTACGGGGTATCTGGCTTTTTCGTTCCTTTGCCGTTTCGCCTTTTGGCTGATTCACCTCCTGGTTTTTTTGCCTCCTGGCTTTTTCGCTCTCTGGCTGATTCACCCTCTCACCTTAGACCATTTGCCCTCATTGTGTAATTTGTGTTTTTTTGTCCAAAATGCAATATTTGCAGCTAAAATTCCGTTTTTTGGAGAATACAGAATTGAAATTGAGTCTGAAATTTGAAGATCTGTGTCGGAATTAGGCTATATTGATTCCGACAGACACTATTCCAACTTAAGTTCATGTTGACAGACAGGTCATTACACTGTACATTCACCAGGGGGTGACAATGTCATGTGTAATGGAGTATAATTTTGCACTTAATATTAAAGTTATGGTTTTCACTTACAGTTATGATTAGGGTTAGGGTTAGCGTTTTTAAACATTTATATGACAATAATGCACACCACAAGTTAGCATACAATATAGGTAATAAGTTCGACAGTGGTGGATGTAACTACAAAACTTGCCAACGGCTACCCGTAATGGCCTACTTGGCAGGTTTGAGGAGCTAGTCTGTCGACTGGTGATTCATGAAGCTACGGCCGAGGTAGCTAGTTGCTCGCTTGTCACTATTTTGAGAGCCACCATGTCTTGCAGAAGCTGTCGGAATAGTAACTGTTGGAATTTAGCATCTGTTGGAATAGCGTACTATACCCGTAAACTGCAACAGCTGGGTTTTTCCCATTTCGGTACCTGATGCTGGATTATAATTTCCAAGCTCTTGGTGGATAATGCGGCAATGGACATGCCAGCTTAGGGGGGCTTTCTCTGTTGACAAGGGGCAACGTACTGGGAGCCGGTACTTTCATCATTAGGCCTGTCTGAGTCGGCAAAATTCAACGTACTTTTGCAAGCAAGTAATCACTTTCAAGATGACAACAGAGTGGCATGCATTTTGAGAAGCATTCTTGCAAATGAGAACAATTTGCACAACCTTAGCAGAGCTGGAAGTCTGTGCTGTTTTGGTTTTTTTGATTATTTTGTTAAATATTTTTACTATCATTGTAGTAGATTGTGCATTATGGTATAGTATTGCTGATATTATTTTGCATTGTTGTGAGGTAGGTTATCACCTGGTGTAACAGAAATCGGCCGCCATTCTCAGAACAAGTTCTGCATTGTTTCTCCGACAAATCCATGTCTAATTTCCCGTCGGCATGCAAGCATAGAGTTTCAGACTGAAGTCATCAATGGTGTCAGCTGTTCGCTTCTTTCTTTGACAGATTCTAGCCTCAACGGCACTTACATCAATGACCGACGGGTAAAGACAACTGCTGAATGACTGTGGCGTGATAGTTACTGAATGCTTATAGTCTGAAGAAATAATGTTTGTTTTGTTGACTTAACATTTGCTGATACGAAGGCTTTTGAACAGTTTTGAAACCTGATTATAACAGCAATGCCAGTTATTTAATGTGAAGTAGTATTTAATTCAGAACGAAAGTTTAAGTCTAATATATCAAGTTGAATTTTTCTTATACATGTGCTTTGCATTAGATTATCTATCTATGCAATTACTGCTCCTGCTGCTATTGTTGTTTTTTTTTGTTTTCCTGAGTCATGTCTGGTTTGCTAATATGAATGTTTTTGAATTGCTGGATATGCAAGATGGCTGTCTTCTTGCAAACTTAAGAGCACCGAAGTGCAGTTGGTAGGTGGCGTAGCGGTAACACGTTGTGTCACACCGACAGAATTGCTCTGTGCTAGGTCTGGTTAGTACTTGGATGGGTCAATCATCTTGGAATGAAACTAGGCAGCCATGTTGAGTCAGCCTTGTACCCGGCGTGGGATGGTAAAATAAGTATCATCTTTTGGGCCGAGTAACAATACATGGCAGCAGTGTGTGTAGTACTTTTGCTGCCAGTTTCGGTGGGTTTGTGGATCGTGTTGATTGGTTTGGTCTAAAGGTTCATGGCTTGTGCTGAATTTGCCTCGTGAATCATTCACACGATTCACTTGGGAAAATAATCATAGTGGCACTGCCGTGATGACAGCATTGTAAACACAGTTGTCACTGTTACTGTTACTGTTAGTAAAATGTGCTGATGAAGGTTGTTAAAAATAAAGCTTCTGTAATTTTATGAGATGATTTTTCACTTATTGGATGTTATTCCCATCACATGCCAAGTTCTAAAGCATTAAGCACTGGAAATGTGTGATTCACAAGTCCTGCTTTACAGGTGGCTAGCAGTGAAATCAAACACTGGTGGCTAGGTTCAGGAGGAGTTATTAAGTACACATTATTAGAGGACAATGGACATTGTCCGTAAATCATGAAGTGCAGTTATTTCGTTGCTGTAGGTGAAAGGAAAGCAGTATTTGACAGCAGGAGATGTTGTGACGTTTGGTCATCTGGGTGGTCATGAGATTGCACCTGGACAACAGGCACCGAAACAACCAGCTGAGTTTCAGTTTGTGGTCAGTTTTGTTTGCAATCTTCAAAATTTGCTGCATAGTGCTTAGCACAATGTTGAACTTGTACATTTTCAAACTGATAAGATGGATTAAACATTGATAAATATATGAACATTTTCAATGTTTATCACCCATAATCTCCTTAGATTGAAATTTGCATCTGTCTGTTGTCAGAATCCTGTCGGAAATTTGCAATTTTCTGGCTCACTTACTTTTTAACCTGTGATATAGTTGACCAAAATACAGTGTTACGTACACATTTGTTTTTTTATGTCAGGCCTTATGGTGGTATACAAACCTGCTTCTAACTTAACTTAACATTAACCATCCGTTGCACCATGTGGCATTGTAGTGCAGGCTGAATATGTGAAGTCTGCTGTGAATGTTTGTTTCAGTTTGAGAAGCTTGCTGAGACCACTGACAAGGAAGCCGGGTCTGCTGAGAGGGAGGAGGATTGTAACAGCTCGGTGTCAAGTCAACTGTCTGGTATGTGTCTCGACATTCCAGTGCAGACTAAATATACTAATGCTAACTGCTATGAATGTTTCTACAGTTTCTTGCTGTGTGTCAATGTCCATGTCTTTACCAAAGTTTGTGGCTGGAGAGGCAAGAAATCATTCTTTCCACTCAGAAGTCACTGTGTTAGCATATACACTGTGTCTCAAAAAACTGTCAGAATTGTTTTTGGCATAACTTTGTCAAATTTCCACCAACTTTGATGATTTTTGGCAAAAAAAACCAAGCTGATATTATTATGTAAGGTGCACTCATTTGCCACCTCACCTAATTTATGTCAGTGCACTATTGTGTCAGCACCTACCTTGTGAAACACAGATGCTGCAAATTGTTACATTATGCAGCGATTATTTGTATCAGATGGCTCACCTTTGCATCATCAGTTCGACAGAGGGTGTGACATGGTTTAATAATTTTGAGGTATTAAATATTTTTGTGCTGAAAACAGCAGGCAATAAAATAGCTGGCTGATGAGTTTAAAACACGTCTAATTGATGAGTGAATGCATTTGATCCTTTGAACGTTGATTCTGCTATCAACCATTGACGTTGCATCTAAGCCATTGCATCTTTGTAGGCGGAGCACACTTTGGCATAATTTCTGATTTGCAAGCGAGTTGTTATACAAACTTATAATTCTGTTAAATAATTCACATTTTAGTGTATTTTGTGCCCAATTAATTTGTTGCAGCATTTACTTGAGACAAAAACTCAGCATTATGCAGCAATTTGGAGCATCTATGTTTCACATGGTAGTGTATTGACATAAATTAGGTGAGGTAGAAAATGAGTGCACCTTACATAATTTCGTCATTTTAGCCATCAAATACCAAAAATTATTAAAGTTAGTAAAAATTTGACAAAGTTATGACAAAAACAATTTTGACTGTTTTTTTCTGAGACACAGTGCAGATAGGAGATATACTCATTTTATAGTTAAGAGATATACTCATCTTGATGCATTCATAGGCTGCATTTGAAATAAAGACTTGGTGCTGAATAAGTTAGATAGTTGTAGTATTTTCTGCTGAGTGGGAGTCAAAGAGTTGGGTCTTTCTGACTAGCAGAACTTTGTCAGCACTGAAGCTGCTTTGTTTGTTTGTGTGTCCACAGATGGTCAGCGAATAATTGAGAAGTCGATTGATGCTGCTCGCAACTTTACTCAGTTTGATTCCGACAACTTCAGTTGTCCTGAACCAGATCATGAACCTGAGGTCACCGTCTGCCTTTGTGCTCCGCATGCAGTTCAAGGTTAATCAAACTTTACGACTTTTCTGATTGTGTATTTAGGGCGATGTGAATTACTCATTATTCCCATGATTAGTGTAATAATTACTAAAAATTTTTAAATTGAATTTTTGATTGTTCAAGTCTTATCACTAAGAAAACCCATAAAGTAAATCTACAATGACAGCCAGCAAACAGTCATCTTGATCATCTCTTTCTAGCATTGTAGTTAGGGTACCACATTAAACAGAACTTGGCACACATTGTTGTAACCGTGGCTTTGACCTTTCGAGCATTTTTGTGCCAGTGTGAATCACTGACAGAAATTTGGTGAAAACACATCAGTCCGTAGAATAGTTTAGACATCTTGGAATTGGAAATGCAATCACGACGTATGGGCACATGTAGCAGCGTTGTGGATTGAAACATTGAGGGGCAAGAAGCTGCAGTTTTCAAACAGACCGGTGGGAGATTTCCGACGGAGGAAATATGGGTGCTCAAAATTTCAGTTTCCCCGTAAATTTTCTGCCCCAATTTTTGCATCTTTAAATTATTTTTGAACAAGAATAAATTTCGTTTGACAGGCTGAAATTTAGCGCGGGGGAGGGGTCACTGTCACACTGTCATGGTGTCACTGAGTACATGTACAGGTAGACAAACAGAGAGCATATTAACCAAGCATGCAATGCACTGGCACTGTCACCCAAAGTTAGCAGAGGCATAAAGAATGGATCGTTCAAATAGAAGCTGAAAGTGGTTTCTGCTGCTGATGCTGATGAGTGATGATGCATTGCAGGTGGTGCAGAAACTCATCATCGTCAGACTGATGTGAATGCAAATACCTCCGCCCAGCTGGAAGTGGCTACATGGAAGCCTGCAAATCAGAGGAGATCAGACTCGCTGCTCAAACCAACTGATATGGCTGATGATCGTCTAGTTAGCAAGAACTCATTTGTAAATGATGTCAACAATTCCAGCAGGCCACTCAACGCCATGAACACCGTACAGACATCTGCAAAGAAACGCATGAATGACGTTGTTTGCCGTGTAAGTTCTGTCGGAAATGAACAGTCTAGTCCGCGGGACAAGGCAAGCCAGGTGTCGAGAGGGATGTGCTTCGACAAGAATGCAAATGTTCGTCAAGACGTCGTTGGAGGTCGTCGTCGTGGCCGTGGTCGTGGTTCCAGTTCGGTGCTGACCACCCACCCGCGACGCTTATGGGCTGGTGTTAAATGGAAGTCATCCACCAGTAAGTTGTGTTTGGGTTTTATGGGCAGTTATCAGTCTAACTTATGTTGCCTTACTGCATGGCTCCCAGTTGTCCTGAAATTGTCCTGAAATCAGCAATTGTCTTGAAATTTCACTCAGTTGGTCAGAATGTCCTGATATGGACCTTTGTTATGCTGTCGTTATGGCATTGCATTCATTTTGTACTTTACTTAGTTAACAGGACTCTTATCAGTACTTTTGGCTTACTTACTTACTTACTTCAGTTTTGCCTTAGTTTGTTCATAACAGTGCCTTAGTAACATTTTTAGGACTGCAGTACTGATCTGCTTCAATGAATAACATTTATGAGGACAGGAAAACGTGCATTTTCTGTGTCTTGAGCCTCGTAAAACTGACAAAAATGTCTTGAAATTGTCCTCAACTTTTGTAAACATTGGGTCCTGAAATTTCACTTCTTGCTGCTGGGAGCCCTGTTACTGTACAGTCCTACTGTCTATGAGCATACTGGGTCTCAGTTCTGTTTGCTGTGCTGTGAGCAAGTAACTAAAGATTATGCTGTTTAGAGTTTTGGCCTGTTCTGTGAAGATGCTTAGGATAGAAATCTGTGGAGAACTCTGGTGTGGACCAGCTAACCCACATTTACCTGGAAAATGGCCATTAAATGGTGTGTGTGGTGTGTATCTCTATACTTAAATCATGCATTCAATAGTCCCATTATTTGATTGTTTCTTGTTTTGACACATTGCTGCCTTTGGTCTAGCACTAATCAGGCCCAACATAATGAAAAGCAAAACTTTATCACAGCTAAACTGCTGCTAGAGAAATCAAAAATTTTGTTATATGGAATATCAAAGTATGCATCCAATATGGCTGCTGGTAATGATTGTTATGCAATGTTTATATTTTGAAATGTGCTGCCAGAATGCAGAGCACACACACACACACACACACTGATGGTAAAATGTGGTTAAAATGTGATAAAATACCAGATAAAGGACAAGTACTTTTAATATGCAGTAATGCAAATGCTTGATCTGTCTGCAGTTTTGCTACTGTGTGTATGAAACAGATGCAGGAGAAAATGGACAGAGAAAACGCCGTTCGGTGCCTACCTCCAACAAGACAATGTACCACTGTGACGGTGATCGCTGTGCTTCACTGGACTGCCTCAAACCCAAGTCTAACAAAGTCTCATGGGTCGGTACCCAATATCTGTCTGTAAGCTAATGATATAACTAAGTAAGTAAACATCCAGAGCACCCAGTGTTGGCAATGCAATGGGGTTAGAGAAATGAGATATTCCCCAAAATTCTAGTCACTTATGCAGAAAAAAGTACAAAGAATTGGGGATTCAAGCACCATTGGCCTCAAAACTGAAAGTGTCCGAGAAATGGAGGATGTAGTACACTGTGTCTCAGAAAAAACATCCCCAACATTTTTGACTAACTTGAAAACCAATTATCAGATTTCGATAATTTTTGGTATGAATATTCCGGACACAACCTGCCATCAAATGACCATTCAGTTTCCCACCTCACCTAACGTTTGTTTCTGCAGTACCTGGGGAAAACACAGCCAGCGAAATATCGCTTTTTTATTGCTTAATTAACATAATGCGTAAAAACGCATTTTGTTCACATTTCCGACACTGGCTGACAGTTCATCCAGTTGTCCATTTTTCAACTGCCTGCAGTAAAATTGCTTGAAGTGGTGGCCCACTATGCAAACACAGGCAAGGAGATGCTTTCTCCATTCATTGACAGCAGTATCCATAATGTTCTGCTTCAGACCAATCCAGGCTATACCAGTCACTTCTTGACTTCACAAACATTCCTAAAATTTATCTGTTAGACACACTGCTGCGTGACAGTCAAACCTTGTAATAGACCAGCTGTTGGGACCCACAGATTAGGATAGGTGGAATTTATCGACTTTTTTTCATTCATTTTAACACGTATTATGTTTGGTCTGCTTTCCCAGGTAGTGCAGAAGCAGACGTTGGGTAAGGTGGAAACTAAAACATTTATTTAATAGCCAGTTGTGTCAGAAATATTTCTGCCAAAAATTATTTAAATCTGTTAATCTTTCTTCAAGTTACGATCGACAATGTCGGGGATGTTTTTTCAGGTTTTCTGTTTATTTCAACACATATTTCGCTTGATCTGCTTTCCCTAGGTAGTGCAGAAACATACATTGGGTGAGGTGGGAAACTAAACGGTCATTTGATGGCAAGTTGTGTCAGGAATATTCGTACTAAAAATTATCAAAACCTGGTAATTGGTTTTCAAGTTATAGTCAAAAATGTTGGGGATGTTTTTTTTTGAGACACAGTGTAGTACAGCATCCTGGTAATCATGTTTAAAGGCTGAATGGATGCATTTTAAACACGGCTTTGTTATTAGTTTTGTCCGAAAATTTGTGGAGGTCCTCTTCTTGTGGAGGCTGCTTTCTCTCTCTCATTCCCGGTTGGGGAAGGGGGAGGGCAGGTCACTGCCCCAATCCGTTCCATGAAGTTCCAGAGGTGTCGTGTTGAATTATTCTTCCGGCCAGGCTGCTGGGCAACTGTATCCGCCGATCTTGCCCATTTCTGAATCTGACGATGCCTAAAAGTGCTAATAATTGGAACTTGACTATCAGTAGTGATCATTTGTTCACTAACATGTGTGCCTGTGTGTCTGTGTGTTGCTGGCTGGCAGGTGCAGTGTGATGACTGTGATGCGTGGTATCACACCAGCTGTGTCGGGTGCACCAACAACTTGAGTCAGCTCTCCGTCGCACAGTTCCACTGCGGATGTACTTAGTAACTGTCCGACCACCGGACCAGCACTGTGGACTTTTGGTGTGGTGTTATGGTTAAAGCAGTGGCGTCATGGGTTAAAAAGTAGGTGGGGCAGGAAGTTGCATTTTTCCAACAGATGTGACAAATTTCTGACGAAATTCCAGAGGACAGCTGCAAATTTCCAACAAAGGAGATTATGGGTGCTCAAAATTTCAGTTTTGCCCCTAAATTTTTCTAAATTGTGGGTTTTTAGCTCTCAGTTATTGGATGAAAATTTTCTGACAATTTTCGACAGCCAAAAATGTTTTTTTTCGGGGAGAAGGGCAGCTCTTAATTACCTCTTTGCCACCATGCCACTAGGTTCAACCATGCCAGTGGGCGACTTCACTTTAGGACTTAGATTTTTGCTGAGACTTACACTGAGCCTAAACTTCGGTCTAAGTACCTACTTAAGTGAAAAAGTGAAGTGATTTTGCTGAGCGAAAACATGGCGACTAACATGGATAGTTACCTCCGCCAAGGAGGTAATGTTTTTGTCAGACTTTGTTTGTTTGTCTGTTTGTCTGTGTGTTAGCAAGATAACTCAAAAAGTTATGGACAGATCTTTCTGAAATTTTGAGGATATGTCGGGAATGGCACAAACTACCAGTGATTCAATTTTGGGGGTGATCCGGGAGGAATCCTGGATTCTGGATCACTGAAATTTTCGTTACCATTGCTTTCAATGCGGCATAAGGGAAACCGCTGCAAAACCGAATATGGTGCTGCCACCTAGCGAACGACATTGCCTTGGCGGAGGTGTGCGGGCTCTGACTGCTTTCTAGTTTAGTAAATTAAAACAGTCTGGTACCAAAAATAAACGCCGTAGTGACTACACAATGACATAAGACGTTACGTAATTACGTCATTTGCATGCGCGACGCAATTAAATAAGCAAGTCCAGGCGTAACTGGTTGATTTATTTCCTGTTAGGTTTACCGGTTTTCCGCCATTTTTAATCGTTTAGTTGAACTTTGGTCTAAGTACAGACTTTAGTGTTCAGCTTTAGCTTTGGCTCAGCGAAAAGGCTCAGTGAAAGTCTAGGTCAAAAAGTGAAGTCGCCCAGTTAAGACAGCAACAGCCATTGCATATAGACAGTGATGTTCACTGCTGGCAACCAGACCAGTGGTCGTTAAGTTTTGTAAAGTGGCATAGGCAGGGGTGCACCCAAAGATGTATAGCCCTTTGTTCAGCTGTTTGAATATTGTGCATGACGCTCATCACACACCTATTTGTTACCTTAATTAAACGACACTTGCAGCCACTAAATGCATTTTCCATGTACTTTATGCATCCAAAATGCATTCGCCGTCAAGGCTTTGGTCTGAACCTCGCTGGTGAAGCTTTCAGTTCTCTCCTATCTTCCCCATTTTCAGCCTTTCTTCTGCTCTTAAATTTCAGCTTTCTGCCTCAGGATTCAGGAGTGTGCTGCCCTAGACAAGTTCTATGCTACACCACTGAACAGTTGGGTCACATCGAACTTCTGACTCAATCTTTCTGTCAAGTACCAACTTGCTGCTTACGCTCATGTGTCTCACCAAGTGGTACAATTTGGCACAGGCCAAGGGGCAGCTGGGATGGTAAATGTAGATCTGGCATTGCACTGTCCCTGCATCAGACTTTTTCAGCTACTGATTCAAGTGGCGTAAAGGGGAGACGTACAGCCCGCTTACGCCCAGGATGGGTCATGGCACCCTTTGATTTTATGACTGTTCGGAATGCTCACGCTTGAAATCACTGGCTGAAGGCTGGGTTTTACTGCCACAACAGGAGTTTGTGGGTATGAATATATTGATAATTTATAAGGTTCTTATATTTTGGCACAGGCACATTCGCTTGTTATTTGAGTTACTGAGACTTGTACCTTGGTCTTGGAATGTCTCAAGACCCACATGTGACATTTTATCTATGGCAGTGCTGTTCTTATGCATTCCGGCGGTTTTTTTAACAATGACAGCGAGATGTTGCACTTAGCGAGACTTGCAGTTTGTGTGGTGTTAATTTGTTATATTCTCGCTGTAGGTCATTGTAACGGTGCTATTTGATGGTTTCCACATGATTTCCTCTGTGTTCTACACAAACGGTAATATGTCATGCCTTGTTTAATTAAGAGTTTCAGTTAGTTTTGGCTGTTTAATTAAACTGAATGCTGAACAAAAAATAGCCAAAGTAATGTGTATTTTATGGGGATTATTCACATATGTATGTTTTCCTGAATGGCTTATGCAAAACACACAGACGTAAAGATATACGACATTATGTATGCAGTGAAAACATTTTATGATGTTGTTTTACATTTTTGCGCATTATAAACAATCTATGCTACATGGTATTGCACGAAGGGCATTTTGAGGCTCAGATTTTGGCACCCACGGGCAGTGCAGAGGCTTGGGGTTTATCTCATAATTCAGAGTGTCTGATGTTGCCATATTGCTCAATTTTTTAGGCCAACTTTGTCAAATTGTAAGCAGAGTTTTGGCCTGATACGGTAATAAAGAATGAGCAGAAATCTAAGAATGTTCAGCTCTCTAAATTTCTTGCACCCAGTGCCTTGTTGTCTCAGCTTGTCTGATGGGTAAAAAGACCATTCCAACAATGTTTCAAAGTCTAATTTCAATTCATATTGGTAACAAGTTTGAATACTGATTACTGGGTCATTTTATTGACTAGTTTTCGGCTCTGTGAATGAAGAAGGCGTATTAAAGCCTAAACTGCACTACTTCAATATGTAGTACAAGCCAAACATGGATATGCTGCATGCAGACCGATTTGTTATGTACAGCTTGTTTTACAGTATGCTCTACAAATGCACATGCAACAGGTCAAAGTGTAATTTGGACTTTATGCTGCCGCATGCACAGCCATCTAGATCATTCACAAGTCCAACTGACTGCATACATCAAACTCCACTATTTCAATTTGTGGTGGGTCTGTTGTACAGCATGTTGCGCAAATGAATCACAGCAAATCGAAGTAAGTGGGGTTTAGGCTTGAGTCAGTGAGACTGTGGTTTCTTAACGGCACATCAGCACATATTCGAATGGTCATTTCGTGCCGCTGTAATTTGTAGGGCTAAGTTATAAGTTAATGAATAAGTTAATTGTAAGTACATGTACACAAATAAAGAACAGCGTGCAGTTGGCTTGGTTTGGGTATCGAGACGTTTTGCCCTTAGGCTTAGCCTGGAGGTTTTGCCCACAAGACTTTTTCACCCCCCCCCCGCTCCTG
>Ga0209367_1010664_pt1 | contig 12290 bp, 8 predicted proteins | sample WorMetLIZISLAND2_FD_187412 | JGI IMG/M metagenome (GOLD analysis project Ga0209367, IMG submission 187412) | Marine gutless worms symbiont microbial communities from Max Planck institute for Marine Microbiology, Germany - Olavius geniculatus... ... | reverse complement strand
TAATGTGGTCACACAATAAAGGTGCGGTGGGCGGAAGAACTTCACGTTTACGCGCCATAAATTTCTGCTTGTAACAGTGAAAGAATGGTTAAAATCGGTGCTGAATTACCGAAGTTATCCCAAAAATAAAATTGGGTATCCGTTTTTTGGACCACCTTATACATTTATATCTGTTTGCAGAGTTTACGACGACATCGATGTAGATGCAAGCAGTAGCAGATAAGTTTGATGTTACTTTATGCTGTGAGCATGTGTGTGATTGTATTAAGACATACAGCATGTAGTGACTATATGTGTGACTGTAGAATTTCCTACAACGTCAATGGAAATGCAAGCGGTGGCAGATAAGTTCGATCGTGATGGCGACGGCTTCATTGACTACAAAGAGTTTATTGCTGCTCTCCGGGATCGCGTTGATGTATGTTTTAACCCTTTGTGCACCATAAACGTAAACTAAAGTAGGAAGAACTTTTGTTTTCTTAGCCTGTACCCAGACGCCAGTTTACACTGCAAGGCCACGGATACTCAGTGGCATACAACATTTATTATGTCGTTACAGTCCCTCGGTTTTTTGATATTTATGTTTTACAAGGTAGCATACACCACATACGCTGTTGTGCATGCATCTAAGTATCAAATTTCTTAAGTCTGCTGATGAAAAAGTTGTGAAGATTGGTCAGTATTTAGCGGAAATATGGACAAAGTACAATAGCTCAGTTTTTTGGCCACCCTGTATGGCGTGACGTCGCTAGCAGTGGAATCAATGTCTGTAGTATGGTTGAGTTGCTACGAGTGCTGTGATTGGTTGACAGTCGCGTTCAGATCGACCAATGACAGAAGGCCAGCGCATACATCACGAGCTGAAGCGTCAAGAGGAAATGTGTACGTGTCAGAGACAGTTCCGCATCAACAAGATCGGCGAAGGACGATACTGTGTAAGTTGTCGATTTCACATGGTGGTTTAGCAACACTAATAAAATAAGCTAGACAACAGTATCATCAGTTAAACTTTAGTAAGTTTAAGTAAGTAACTGGACAAACGTACAAAATACGTAAAGATAGGCTGTCTTGGTGGTGCAATGGTAGAATGTCAAACTTACGATCGAGAAATCATGGCTTCAGCTCTTGGTTGGGTATAGATTGGTGACTGTCTGCAGACAGGTAAACCATCTTAGTATATTACCAACACCTAGGTCAAACTCAGTCTTTCATCCCTCTGGGGTAGGTAAATCGAGTATCGGCCGGTCTAGCTGGGGTTATGGCAGGGCGCGTTCACCTGCGTTGAGCGGCAGGTAACACTGTGTGATCCCATACGGCAGGTGACGCTTTGTAGCTCTGAGACAGTTGCCTGTGAAGAGCTACACTATTTTGCCGTTATTAACCATTTAACTTACACAGTACTGTTTTTCGCCGACGTTGTTGATATGGTACGGCAGATAACACTCCGTGTTCTCTGTGATGGCTTTCCTGTCAAGAGCTATACACCAGCTTTAGGCCCACCTTTACGCACTTCTTACTGGTGACGGCCCGCCACAGCCAGGGGCCGCCATAGTTAGGGTTACGGTTAGGGTTAGGACCCCATATTTCTATAGGCTTCCCATAGAATCCTCGCTTGAGGAAAGGGGTGGCCGTAGGGAGTCGCCGATGGTACGAATGGCCAGCTCCGCCACACTTTCCTAAAGGGTTAGAGTTAGGGTTAGGGTTAGGGCTATGGCTATGGCATTATTGCTATGGCAGCCCTTGGCTATGGCGGCCCCTGGCTATGGTGGCCCTTGGCTATGGCGGGCCACAATCCTTTTTACTGTTACTGTTTGTGTTTGATACATGCTTTATCAACGCTCGAGGAGCTATGCCACTGCAGCTGCAAGCCATAGCCTGCACATGAATCGTGTTGACGAGCGATTGATGTGTGCTTTGCTTGATGAGTGCTACTACTGTTGTTATCCTGGAACTGTCTGTATAATATTGCGCTCTGGAACAATTTCACTGCTACTAATCTAAATAAATTGAAAGCATGTTACAACAAATGTATCAAGAAATTTTTTGGTTTCTGTAGATTGGATAGTATGACTCAGATCTTGATTAGGTTGCATTTGTCTAGTTTAGACACGCTCTTACACAATGCTAGAATCTCGTTTGATAAACAGTGTTCTACCTCTAGTAATTGTCTTGTTCAGTACTTGTCTCAGCTTGTGTCATATGCTGGTTTTTAATGCATTTCTTACTGTTCATACTACATTTTGTTTCTTTTATGTGTATTTCTTTTATGTGTGTGTTTGTGTTTTTATGTGTTGTTTGCTGTGTGTGTCAATGGTCCCTTGTGGACTGATTTTCAAATAAATGGATGGATGGATGGATGGATGGATGGATACGACATGCCGTTTAGCCACAATACATCCGTTACAGACGGACAGATGATGGACAGACGACAGACAGCCCGTGCCATAGGGCCGACCGTGAAGCTGAGCCCAAAAATGTGAGAATAGCAAACATGCAGGCGGTGGGACCAAAAACAAACAGAACATGAAACCATGCATGACAACAATCAGTGGACAAAGTAAGACTACTTCCGTTTGCCTTCCCTTACTTCCCTGTCCCCCCTCTTTTACTCCTTCCCCCTTTTTAATCTTTTCTTCCTTCCCCTTTTCAATCCCTTCCTCCTTCGCACCGGCACTCACGCCCTGGAAAATGGTCATGACGATTTGCATTTGCAGTATCCATCGGAAAACTCCATCTTCCCGCATCGCCTACTTTTTAGCGCGTCTTAGCCATCGCAATTCCGTCTGTCCGTCCATCACACGGGTGGATAGTCAAAAACGGTGCAAACTAGGATCACCAAATTTTCACCGTCGGCTGCCTGGAAGACTCCAGGAACCCTAAAGCTTTTCCATAAATTCGAAGGGGGTCACCCCGAACGAAAGCGCTAAATGAGAGGGGTGTAGGGAAAATTTGCGATTCCCAGCCGATACAGCGTTAACAGAGCGAGACAAGTCATGCCCTCTGGCAAGTAGAACACTATGAATAATTAGCCGTTGGTCGTCTGGCGCCCTCTGGCGACTGATTTCGTTTTACTGGGCTTTCAAACATGCACCGCTGTTGCGCGGTCTCCTTTGCGTTAGCGGGGCTTTTCTTGTTAACCTCCGGCAGCAGCCAATATATACATTGAACCAGAAACGCTCAGCATGCAATAGGCACACATGGAGATACATTAGCACACATACACGCACAGGATCAGGCAATGAGACAACTAGCCATACACATAGACATAGAGACAAAGACACAAATAGACATACAGACAAACAGACAGACAGGCATATCAACTGTCTCACCTCCACTCAGCCAACTCGCATCATAACCTGTCAGAAACCAATAGTCAATGATACATTTTTAAACAAAATTCCGCTGCGGCTTATTATATATATTTCAAGGGCCTAATCGTGAAAAGTTCGCAAAATAAACCTACCAAGATGTTTCGACGAAATCAAAAGACATAAAAAATATTTATGCCAAAAACGCAAGTTTGAAAAAATTGCAAGAAAAATGTGAGAAACAATTATGCAAAATTTTTTGATAAACGTCAAACAAGATTGCAGTAATTATTTTGATTTTTTATCTGTATATAATTTTAGTATTTTTAATATAATTTTTACGCACCACAGCAGAATGTATTGAGAGTGGTCGACTGTAGATATGTGTTTGTGTGTGTGGAATTTGTTAAATTAGTTTGCTATTATTACGTTCGAGTTGTAAGCATGATTATAATGTACCCTGTGGAACAATAATTATGAATCATAACGGAAATACTAATACACGACTGAAATTCTAACTTGTCTGTTGTGTCTTGAGTTAGTTAGTTAGTTGTAAGGTACACTATAACATTAGATTAGAAAACTGGATACGAACCCGTTAGGCTACCTCTGAGACTAATTCCCAGATTGTCAGGATCAAGTTTTGATGAGTCACAAGAGCGACATCTAGTGGAAAGATTGATAGTTTAGTGATACTAAAATTAGACAGCAAAATAAGTATTATGAAGTCAACTAAAATATAAAGGAAAATAACTAGAATACGAATTATATGACACGCTAACGTATAGGAGTTCGGGCCACGTGACTTTGCTGCGAGGGGAATTTCAAACTTCCCAAATTCCCAAACTTTTACCCAAGTTGGACTTACGGCGCCGGGTGGCCTCACGTTGGGCTCTGCCCCATATTTCTAGTTCACTTCAAAGTGCCATCAACTCACAACGTAACTGCAAGGACATCTAACAAATGGACGAAATGGCGTGGTATAGTATGACGTAAGTATGAATTTCAGACAAACAGACAGAGACAGACATGCAGATTAACAGACAAACATTGGACGTACTGGACTGTAGTATTCCGTCGATGAACTCCTGTCGCGTGATCTTTCCGTCATGATCGCGGTCCTGTCTGCGGAAGAAATCCATCACCCGAGACTTGTTGTCGTTCATCCAGCGCATGTAGCGATGTCTCCACTCATCAAAGTCAAACGTCTTCATACGCTCAATCTACAACAGTACAACGCAGTACAGTAATTGTCATTCGCAAAGACCTGAAACTGAAGTGTTTTGGCGTGACCTCACAGGAGAATCCACCAGGTGTAAGGGTGCTTGGATGGTACCCCCTCCTTTTTCCTATTTATGCATCTGCGAAAAGGTAACGGGCCGTGGAAAGTAATTAAACGAAACTCATGAAGAAAGAAGTGCGAACCACGCACGTCTTTAATCAAGCAGATCAGAGCGGCAACTGGTTACTAGCTGCTGCGTTGCGCCAGCCCAGCTGCTGTCTGGCTACCTTTAACCCTTTAGCTTACGTTAACCCATACAAGCTATTGTTTGCCTTGGCAGATTTAACTGAAATTTGGCACTTTGACTGCCAATAAATGGTGTATTGTTGATGTTTAATTTTTGTTTCTTGGAGTTACACAAATGTACAGTAACAGAGGGGTTCACTTATGTAACGCCATATTGGTAAAGGAGATATTTTGTTATCACTATTTAACAATTAATAACTCCGCTAAGAAATAATATTTTTCAACGAAATTTGGTGGTCATTTCACAAATTTATCGGGGATTATGCGCGCTAAATTTTATTCAGATTCGTTCAGATTTTACATTTCCATTCTGCAATGTCCAGGAGGTTACTTTTTTCCGGACAAGAGTGTACATACCTCGTTGAGTCTGTCGAGTGCGTCTTGTAGCTTGCGGCGACGTTCCATGGCCATGAGCCAGACCTGGCGCCACTTTGTAAACAAACTGCCGACCCGAGGGTTCTTAAATACCGGCTCAGGCGTCTTTTTACCGTCCAGACGACTACAAGCAGACAAACAAACCACACAATGTGAATACTATGTGCTTTCATTGCCGCTTGAATATATAAATAGACCTATCCATGTTTGACTGGTAAAACCCAAATTCCATTCGCGGATGGAAGCCATGAAACGGAAATGTCACGGGAAAATTTCGAGTTTTCAAACTGTCTCAACATGTCAAAGCGTTTGCACAAAAGTCCACGACAAGTCTGCGACAAATGCGTTCCTGTCGCTCTAATGAAATTTAGTCACAAACTTCGTTTTTGACTATGTCGCAAAGTCGGCTAATGGAATATGGGTTTAAAGAAGCTGCCAACACATGCATGTTTTTAACCACTGGCATTAGACCAGCGCATATTCAGTGCTAAAAGTGGAAAAAATTAAGTGCACGAACTCCGCAACCGACGCTCCTCTCTTAGAGGCGTTGACAATGCAAGACCTGACATTGCGGCATTCGATACTGTCAATCAAACGACGCTCATTCGACGCCTGCATATTTCTTATGGTTTTCCCTCCCCTCTTCCGCTGCCGGATCAAGAGTTCACAATTAAACGGAAACACACCTCCCTCCCTTCCCATTCTGTACTTTCCACTTCCCTTTCCCTCACTTCTACTTTCCCTATTCTACCCCCTCTTGTCCTTTAGAAGCAGAATCCCTTTAAATACAGGTAAGAGGCCCATTCCCCCTCTTTTCGTTAGGAAGTAGGTCCCCCAAAATACAGCTAGTAAAGCCTGGGGCTCCCGCAATGGCAACACTTTAGACAAATTCAAACTTGTTGCATTTATCCTTGAAATCTGACATTTGGTAGCATCAAATATACTAATTTTCCTGAAAAATGTTTCAACATCGGTCCAACAAATGGTTGAACGGCATAGCTAGCAATTAACTCTAACACCCAGCTTTAAGATAGGTGTTCCATCAAGAGCTATAAAAAATTTACACTTTTTACGTGTGACAGCATGTAATGCTATAGTGCGTATATGCCATGCAATTCCATCTGTCTGGCTCTCTGTCTGTCACACCGGTGGATCAGTCAAAAACGGTGCAAGCTAGGATCACCAACAAATCTTCACCGTCGGCTGCATGGAAGACTCTAGTTTCAGAATCCACAAAGCTTTTCCATAAGTTCAAAACGGGTCACCAGAAGCAGGTTAGAAAAAATTGTGATTTTCAACTGTGGTATAGGCTACGCTTCAAGAGTAAACTGCGACGAAATTGCTGGAGACAGACCAAGACAACCTGCAAACAGAAACAGCTATGATCTGTCGTGCGTCTCGCGAACATTAAATGGAAGACTTTTAATGTCTGTTTTGTTTTAGAATACACGTCTGGTACAAACCCTCGTCGCAGTGCCTGTCGCTTGTTCTTAGGAGAAGTAGGTGATTTAGGCGGATCAGCCACGTGTTTACTAGTCTTTGTTAAACGCTCTACATCCACTTGACGACTTTGAATGTCCGCCTCAAAGTTCTACACCGACAAACAACAACTACAACCACTACAACAATTACAACAACTAACACTTCAACTACAAGTACTACAACTACAACAACAGCAACTCTAAAACTACAACTATGACAACAACAACAACCATAAAGTTCTGCACAAAAAATGACAATTACTACAACAGCTTCAACAACTACAACAACTACAATAGTACACCTACAATTATAACTATAGAACAACAACTACAACTAGTCATCAGTGACACGTTTAATGGTTTTTGTTAAATGTTCTACGTCCGCTTGACGACTTTGAATGTCCACCTCAATGTTTTACACAGACAAACTATAACTGTGACAAATTTACAACTACCCTGGTACTACAGCTATTACGATAAATACTAGTACTACAACTACAACAACCTCATTTTTACAGCTACAACTACAGCTATGACAACAACAACAAGAACAACAACCACAACTATAACAACAACAAGTACAATGAGTGAGTGAGTGAGTGAGTAGGGTTTAACGTCCCACCCGACACAATATACATCATTTCGGGGATGGCCTTTCCAGGCGGAATGCACACAAACACATAATAATGGAACAGTAAGTTTAACCTTTCCAAAAACACAAAACACAAAATACAAAAAACAAGCTAAACCTAAAATTGTAAGAACTCCATTATACGTGTGCATATGTAATTAACATAATGGTAGTTCTAATAATCTTCCCTGTTATCCTCCAGACAGACATCAATAGAGCCCAGATACAATGACAAACTGTGCTATAACGAATCACAAAATTTGATAACACTTGGTAAATAACTGCACATATTAGTGGCCACAAATGAGAACATATTTTAGACTCTCACATACCGTACTGTTAAACATACCCAGTGCCCAGTAATACAGGACAACATATCAAGCTGACCGTGCATTATTATTGTGTGAGTAATAATCACATTTACAAAACTCACTGTCGTTTGCACTGCCAGAGCAAAAGATACCAGTGCAGAGACCCATTTGTGCATATAAGTGTGCATAAATACATATATATGTATGGTATATGTCAAAAATATTCTTACCCAAGACGAGTAAATCTGGCTTGATTCAAAGCAGGTAATCTGTCATCTATTGCAATTGATATGTCACCAACATAAAGTTCTACTTTTGTGGCTAAAATACAAAAAAAAAAACAAAAGTATTCACTGCTAACTACAGTGTCACAATATGGTAACAATGCTGATCATGTAGAGTATGTAAGGGTTTAGTAAACAATTGGCTAAATATGGATTCATAAGCAACACAGTGATATGAATGAAAGTTTGTACAAAACAAGAAACCCTTTGTTTATTTCTGAAAGCTGTATTTAAAGGGCAACTTGCTAACTGAAGAGCAATTTGTTACCTGAAATAGACCAGAAAAATCGTACAAAGCATAATTGTGCTATATAACTCATATATCCTCCAGCTGCAATTTTCAGCATGACTCACATATAAAAAAATCTAGCTTCAGTGCTCCTGCATTACATCTGCTATAACAATCCTATGTTAAACTAGAAACAGCTGAGGACTGAGCAAAAGCACAAAACCAATTCAACTGGTGACCAGAAATGGCACGTAGTTACACGTACAATAATGGCTGTCATCAAACACTATTAGATCATTCTGAATGTGTGTGGTACGGTCTTTATCCTGGCCTTCGTTATACTGTAATAAATGTACAAAACATCAGTTTGTACACCTCTTAACAACAACATTTAAAGACTAGCACATCGAAAACAGCAAAAATTACAAAAGGTAATGTTGCCTGTGTCGCATTGACTGTGCTGCTGAATAATATCAACTTTTATGATTTTTGCCATTTTCAATGTGTTAGTCCTTAAATGTTGCCATCAACAAGTGTACAAACTGATGTTTCGTACATTTATTACGGTTTAACAAAGGCCAGGATAAAATCCTTAAATGTTGCTGTTAACAAGTGCATAAACTGACATTTTGTACATTTATATTCGCTGTTTTATTACTAAAATAATGTTTTCCTACAGGTAATCAATTACAGAGATAACTGGCCCCAGATATTTTACAGTCACGTGTAGGTGATTTACTGAAAAAGGTGTATAAAAATAAAAATTTAGCATATATTTTCACCCATCCGCAAAGAAGCCCCCTCCATCGAGCGGATTTGCATGAAATTAGGCACCAAAATTTACGTCAATCAAGGAAGGGGTTTTGATTCTGTCAGGAGTCAAATTTTTGTCTTTCCCATAAGAAAGAGAAGTCACTGTTAACACAGGGCTTGAACTACCATTCAGCCTGTGATATGGTTCAATGCCTAAAACATCTGGGAACCTGGAACATAATGAGCAGGAATCAGATCAACACATATACCATACCTCTCCCAAACTCATTACAACGTCAGTCAAAAGCCAAGGCTTCTTGATGACAATACATGGAAAACATTACTTCTACTCTTTGTAAAAAAAAGTCAATGAAACTCACTAATTTTGACATGTTGTGTTACGGATTTGCAGTCAGTATTTGGCTATAGGCCCTAGGCCCTATACTACACTGGCCTACCAGACCTATATAGTTAATGCTCATCCAAAAGCAAGAACGATGGTTTAACCTTTTCAATGAAATTATAATATATGTATGTAACTTGCCTAACAAAACCAACAATCAACAGAAAAAAAACAACCAACAATTTATCAACAATCAGCAATCAGACCATAACAAGGCCAACAAAAAAGCACATGCCAGCCGTCCGGCCACAACAATCTCTACTGCTCTCTACAATGACTGTCCACGACATGCTGGCATAATGCAAAATATCTATTGGTCAACATCTTACATCAGGCATACCAGTACAACTCGATCACTAAGAGTTAGTGACAAAGAGAATATAACAGAAAATCAAATACAAACCGATCAAAAACTGATGTGATAGTAACTGAATTTTCCTTATGCGTGTTTGCTTCCTCAGCTGAATCACAATGTCTTGAGGATATGCACAAAACCTTTAAACACAAGTGACACAATATAAAAATAGCCATTTCCGTAAAACTATATACCACTAACTACTACTACTTCATCTGCCTTGTGAGATCTAGTGACTGAGATTCTGCGATTGAATTCTCAATCCCAGAATCCGAGATTGATAATTGAGATGATGATTGATGATTGAGATTGATTGTAATCCCCAAATTCCATTTTGAGATGATTTTATGTTTGCTTCCTCAGCTGAATCACAATGTCTTGAGGATATGCACAAAACCTTTAAACACAAGTGACACAATATAAAAATAGCCATTTCCGTAAAACTATATACCACTAACTACTACTACTTCATCTGCCTTGTGAGATCTAGTGACTGAGATTCTGCGATTGAATTCTCAATCCCAGAATCCGAGATTGATAATTGAGATGATGATTGATGATTGAGATTGATTGTAATCCCCAAATTCCATTTTGAGATGATTTTATGCAAAGAATGTATTAGACCCCATGGAAGGTATATCCGAACTGCTGGAGAGTGAATGTGACTATCAAAATACAACTTATGGTGCAAGAAGTAGGACTCTATAGCATGCATGAAAAATATTTTATTTATTAGATAGCTAAAACTGTTATTTGTATCATTTAGCCTCAAAAAAAGTACTACTATAACAAATTTTTGTAATCCTGAAGTCCCATGATTGAGATGCCGCTAATCCCTGGATTCAGGAATAGCGATAAAAGTCGAAATCCCATAATAAGTGGCGGTTTTAGGCCTAGGCCAGGGGGCACAGGCCCCCCAGTTTTGTGGCCACCCATGATCTTTTGCAAAGATAACACAAATATATGATTCCTTCACGTTTCCAAACTTTAGAAAAGTGGGAAAATTTGCAACTTCCATTGAACGTCCAGAAACCAAAAGTGCTTCAGCTTCAGGGGAGCTTTGCCCCCGACCCAATAACGGTGACCAGGAGCTCTGCCCCTGAACCCCGCTGGGAGCCCTATAGGCTCGCGCTATTGCACTCGCCATGGGGTTATGCCCCCTAGTTGTTCGGGGCTAGAACCGCCATTGCCCGTAATCCCGGGATCAAGAATCCCGGAACTGCAAACACTAGTGAGATCCAATACTGATGGCATAAAATAATACACAGACATGCAAACGTAAAAGTCTCGAATTTAAATACACAGCCAATAAAAAAGTACCTCTGCGATTGCCAGCCTCTTGTAGTTGGGCAATGATTGTTGAGATCGGTACCTTTATATTTCTCATCCTGTCCAGAAACGTAAATTACTTTGAAAGGAATTTTGCCCGGCATGTTCCAACTTCAACGTACGGCTACATAAACGTAGTATGTATATATATATATATATATATATATATATTATATATCGTCTCTGATGTCAGTACTTTCTGCAGACGACACACCAGCCGGCGCACTTATCTTCCAAGTAAAAAACGACATAAATATGATACAAAAATGTCGTTTAAAAATTACTGAGAATACTTTGTGCTCTAAATACAACGCATCGAGTACAATTACGTCTTAAACCTAACAATACTTTCATAATATACAACTTTGTTACAACTGTTTACAATCCTGGCAACCAGTTTGTTTTCAATAATCTGCTGCACTGCACCGTCGCAAGGCAGTAGAGTAGTCTGTCTACAGCCGCTTGACGTTGCCTGCGACCAGAAGTCAAAAAAAAACTTTTGCCTGCAGACTGCCACATCTAAAACTAACAAAAATATCTTAAAATTTTCATGAATTGTTTTATCAACACTAAAACCAAAACTTTCATTTTTTGTCATACAGAGAGATGATCTATATTTTCCACGTTTCCAGCAGGGAATAAAGATATCCCTGGTTTCTAGTCAGCGTACCGCAAGTACCAGCCACGGCTATTCGGACCAACGATTCGGACCTGCTCACCGTTTTTATTCTTTTTCAGTTTTTTTCTTATTTTAGTTGTCTTTACTTCAGTCATTTTTCGAATTTTGTCATTTTTACATTTAACACTAACACTCAGTATCTCTCATTTCATTTTTCATTATTTCAGTTCTTTTTAGTTTATGTGCTAGATTAAACTGACAGTTTGATTGTCAGTTTTTGAGTGCAAATTCTCCATTGTATTGTTGTATTGAAAGGAAAATGAATTTGGTGCATTTTTAGCGTCACAAAACACTTCTGGTCAACTTCAACTTATGGTGGAATGGTGACTGTCCCCCCCCTGAAGTTACAAAAGTTGACCCCTTGAGAAAAGTACAGGGTGGTCCAAAAAAACGGATACCCAGTTTTATTTTTGGATAACTTCGGTAATTCAGTACCGATTTTAACCATTCTTTCACTGTTACAACCAGAAATTTATGGCGCGTAAACGTGAAGTTCTCCCACCCACCGCACCTTTATTGTGTGACCACATTACCTAGCAAAACAGTTCTCAGTTCGTAAGCCCATGATCAAACAGCGATCATCCTTTGTTATTCTGCCCATATCAAACGATTTATTCTAAAAAT
>Ga0209367_1010663_pt1 | contig 12291 bp, 10 predicted proteins | sample WorMetLIZISLAND2_FD_187412 | JGI IMG/M metagenome (GOLD analysis project Ga0209367, IMG submission 187412) | Marine gutless worms symbiont microbial communities from Max Planck institute for Marine Microbiology, Germany - Olavius geniculatus... ... | reverse complement strand
GCAAAAACACTGTTATGATGGCTGAAGAAAAAGATCAATAAAAAGTTGTACTTATATAATAGCACCACATTGGCACATTACAATGCAAATGTTATCAATACAGAACTGCAACTAGCATCATATATGCAAACACTATCAATATGCAACTGCTAGCAAAAACACGGTTATCAATGCATTCTGAAAGACTAGAATAAAATCCGACTATCAAATACGCAGTGAAAGATCAGTCTTACATAAAATCCTGACAAAACTATAAAAATATATTCCTTCAGCAAAATGAGAAGCCACGTATGATGGCTGAAGAAAAAGATCAATAAAGTATCACTTACACAAAAAATAATGTGCTAAAGAACCCAGTTTTACTGCAAATATTTTCAATATGGAATGCTGTACAGAAAAACCGACATAGAAGCATATATTATCAATAATGCAATTATTATCAATATACAACTGTTATCAAAGACACTCTGGCAGACTAGTCTTTAACAAAATCATTGTTGTTGTTGTTGTTAATCTGCTGATCTAAATTTGGATCACGTGACCGTCACCGACCAATCAGAGGTTGAGAAAATAGATCAGCTCAGCTCAGCAGATTAAACCGACCCGCTAAATACAAACTTTCTCATATCTAATCTACTGCGTTTTTTTGAATGACCTCTTTTTTGACCTTCATCATATGTAAAAAAAATAAATCTGATTGCGAATTATAACAACCATTAATAATTTTAAATGTTTCTGTTAAATCACTCCTTTCTAGTGACTGCTGCATCGGTCTGGAACAGTCTGCCGGAGTCGGTCCGGTCGTCTCCGTTGTTGCAAGTTTTCTGCAGCAGACTGAAAACTGAACTTTTGCCTGGTCTTACAGCCATGACTAAGAACGTCTCATTGCACTGTTTACTATTACGTGACTTCACTGTTTAAGCTTATTGTTACGTGTCCTTGTAGTCTTAGGACTTAATGTCATGCTAAAGTTTATTCGTCCATCATCATCATCATCATCAATATCTCAACTTTTTTTCAGCTTGGCATGTGGCACAGTATCAAAAGCCTTTTTATAGTCCAAATAGATCACGTCCACTCCATATCCATGTTTTTCTTTCGTGCAATTACGCACTGCAGCACCCATTTAGCCACTTCTTGATCTCTCAGCAATACAATGCACAACTGGCTGCTGATGCTGGAACGGCATCATTGTCATCATCAGTGGATAGCTGGAAGCATGCCAAAGGCCTCTATTTCCATCCGATGTAGATGACTCTAACACAAATATCAACAAAAAAACTAAACTAATACTGTTTTTATGCTGACTTCTGGTAACTTACACTGTTGTGGTGTTTATATTTTTACGCACGACAGCAGCTACTGCTATGGCCCGTCTTAGCCATTGCAATTCTGTCTGTCAGCAGAGTACATGATGAACAACCGCGGGCCAAATACCGAACCTTGTGGCACAGAGCACGTGACGTAAACAGTCTGTTCATCACACGGGTGGATCAGTTAAAACGGTGCAAGCTAGGATCACCAAATTTTTACCATCGCCTGCCTGGAAAGCTCTAGTTTCCATAAATTTGAAAGGAGTCACACACAGCGAGTGCACTAAATGAAAGGGGGTGGGGAAAATTTGTGATTTTTAGCCAATAAGTCGCTCTATTAGGACCTAGGTTACTGTTAATCATTAATAGGAAGACTTAACTGGCTTTTGATTGGCACCAGAAACAATGACCTTGAACGTCAATATAGATGTTTTGTGGATTGTTTGTCAATTTTTGCCTGAGACACAGTTCGAGAGCGAATTGCGCCAAAATCACTGAAGACAGACCGGGACAGTCTGCCTATGATACTTTTAGCATTAAACTAGTTTTCATTAGTTTCAATTTTGCTCCCCTGTGTTTAAGGAAGTCTCTGTACCGGGGCATCAAACTTGGGTACATTCTTCAAAATACTCGCATTCAGCCGTTCAAACAGCAGCAGCCATGCGAGACGGTGGCACCATCTGGCGTATGTGAATGCATCTTAAGTACCCAATGTCAGTTGCTGGGGTCGGTGAGCTTAGATTTTGTTCGCAGTGGGCCTTCAAATATGCACTGCTGTCGCGCGTTCCCCTTTGTGTTAGCTAGGCTTTCTTGTTACTGCAAGTAGTGGTGCAAAACATGGTAGTGACTTCTTTTCACAGTTTTACATATGTTATGCTATTATTCACCACTCTATGTCTGTCTGTCTGTCTAGGCAGATGAAGTGAATCCAAAGGCATACCCACTTGCAGACCCAGCTCTGACACAGAAAATACTGGAGTTGGTTCAACAGGCTTTGAACTACCAGCAGCTCCGAAAAGGTGCCAATGAAGGTACTTTGTGTTCCCTTCTTGTTTGCATTCTTTAGACTGGCAAAGTGATCGAGTGCTTTTTGCATTGGTTTTTTATAGCCAGTTAGTTTTCTTATAACAATTTTAAGACCAACCAGTCTCAATTAGATAATTTTTAGTATTATATACTGATCAAAAGTGTGAGACAAAGTTAATAAAAAGTGAGCTAAAACAATTTGCTTATAACTGTTGTCGTCCTTCATTTAACTGTCAATGTTTGTGACAGAATCAATAATTCAGTAATTATAGTTCAGTGTTGTAGTGAAAAACATTGTACTCCATTCGTGGTTTTGGGCTTTGCGGTTATCATGTTGTTGAGCTGTCGCTGATACAGCTCTTCAAAACTAAGCAAATCTTAACAAAAAGCGTATGTCTGTCTGTCTGTCTGTCTGTGTGTCCACGGACACGGCAATGTATTGGGTCGATTAAAAAACTGGCACAGCCACAGCAGTAGTAGCAACAGCAGCACTGGCTTGATGGTTTAGGTCGTTTCTGTGTTTTCTGTTTCATATTAGGTTTTTCTGTAAAGATTAAACTTACTGTTTCATTGTTATGTGTATGTATGTGCTTTGCCTGTAAAGGCCATCCCCAAGATGACCTATACTGTGTCAGGTGGGACATTAAACCCTACTCACTCATTCACTCACTCGCTGTTATTGTCTACTTAAATGTATGCATGCTGGTGTATTTAGAAACGTAATGAATTAACTTTCATTGCTAACTTTTCTTGCTGGTCTATGTAACAGTCACTCTACTCTGATATGCTTAGAATGATTATATCAGTGCTTCTGATAGTTATGTCATGGTGTCTGAAATGTCCTTTGATGTTTTTTTATGTTTTTAACTATCGCCTTGTTTTTTTTGTCTATTTAGCCACAAAGACACTAAACCGAGGCATATGTGAATTTATCGTCATGGCTGCCGATGCAGAACCACTTGAAATCATTTTGCATCTGCCTCTGCTGTGTGAAGATAAGGTCAGATCTTTCATCATAAAATTATGTAATGTTATCTATAATTTTGACTAATGTTATTTTGATTATTCAGAAGTGTTAACTAGTAAATGCTAGAGCTGTCGAAGCATTAATTTTGTTAATGCATGCGTTAACGCGTTAATAACGCAGCATTAATATTGCTCTGGGTGCTGAATTTGCAGGGTCTGAAAATGATGGACTATGAAAAAACAATGACTGGAAATTGCAATAGCTGGAAAATGAAGGACCAAATCGCACCGTGTTAGCTGAATATTATTATTTACAGTAGTGATGGAATGGCAACAACAGTTTAATTACTTGAATTCATTCGATCGTCAAGTAATTATAATTTTGATTTTTTAACACTCATTAATTTTTTAATGCACATTAATTTATTAACGTGTTATGTTAACACGGTAATTTGACAGCTGTGGTAAATGTATTTCTCTCAGTGTAGGCTGTTATAAAACAGTTCTTGGTTATTTTGTCAGACACGATTTCCTACATGTATACTCAAATTAACATTGCCAGTGAAAATGATGCTCTGGTATTAAACCATTGCTAATAAATGGAGTTGATGTGCTAGTCAATAGTCATTGAAACAGGAGTACTAGTAATTGTAATAAATGCTAGTGAATGGATAAGTTGTATGCCATTGAAAAATGGTGCTAAAACACTAAACACTGATCCCAAGCAAAGGAAGGTTGATGATGCTTGCCCATATAACTAAAGTGAGACTATCATGAGAAATTTGCCAAGAAAGTGAAAATAAAGACCCACATGCAAGAAAGCCAAAGAAATGACTGAAAACAAATACTCCCAAATAGATGGATAGAACTTAGAGCATGTTCTAATTTAGGAACAAAAACACTGATGGTATGAAAGCCCATGATCAATGTTGAATAATTACTGAAACAGAAACGGTTCAGTTGATTGTATCAGTTTGACTGTGTTTGTTTTTGTTGTTGCAGAATGTGCCTTATGTGTTTGTACGATCAAAGCAAGGCAAGTCTTTCTACTGGCATTTTAGTGAATTTAGTCTAATAATCAGCATAACGAATTGTTAAGTCAGTAACTCGGGTTATTGAATTTACTGATATCATTTGTTTTTAACTTATAATTATTTCTGTTTTTTGTGTGTTTTGTGCTTTGATGCTGTGTACTGGGTTTGAGAGGTAGGTCATTAAGCAATGTCTTGACATTTATTGCTGAAGAATTTCAGCCTGAACTGGAATTAATGTATGATACTCTAAAAACTGGATGTGCCTTACCTGTAGGCATTTACTTTAAGTACGTTTCAGTCGTGCGTAAATAATTCAATACATTCAGAAAAGTATAGATTTTCTTAAAACAATGCAAGGTTAAAATACATACGATGGGCAGTGGCACTCTTGCCATACTTTTTTTATGTGCGGAGTATCAATACCAGAATAGTTCTTGATATGCTGTTAGTGAAAAAGTGTTGGTTTTTATGCTTATACCCAGACTTCTCCAAAAGATGGTTTAACACCACTGCTTTGACTGTGAAGCGGGTCTTCCTTAATCCAGCTACAGGTTCCGGGAGAGCTCTGTAAAACAGAGGAAAAGAGACATTTTGAGCTGGAAAACAGCATTTAGTTGATGGTCATATGTTTTTAGTTATTTCTATGCACTGCTTGCTGGTGTCGGCTGACTGAGGAGAGGGGAGCTTTTCTGAAACCCCTTTGCTGTGGGTCTGCTGTTTTTTTGTCACCAAGTTATTCAGTCAGTCAACCCAGTCATCTGTCACCACAGAACCTCAGATTGGCTGGAGAGCAATTGGAATCAGTACTGGTAGTGTTGTGCATTAAGAAAGTAAGTAAGAGATGCTGCCTTAAGAAGTTACAGTTTTATGGCAGACAACTACAAATTTTTGATGGGGGACATTACTCACAGTGTGGATGCTCAGAATTGAAATTTTTACGGAAATTCTGCCAAAATTGAGGCTTTCAGGCCAAATTTTATATTTTTGAAACTACAAAAACTTCAGACAAAAAGAAGAATTTTTTGATAGCCCAGAATTTAGGGGTTCTCACCACTGAATGGAGGAATTGTGTGCGTCGTATGCGTTTCAGCTCTGGGTCGGGCATGTGGAGTTTCACGGCCGGTGGTGGCATGTTCTGTCGTATCTAAAGAAGGATCGCAGATCAAACAGCAGATTGGAACAGTCCATCAAGCTATTGAGAAACTGCTCATCTAACACATCTGACCATAGCTGTCCTTCTGTACATGCTGTTGTATCGGTTGAGGACCACTGTTATCAGGAAATGGTGGTGAAATCAGAACTGAAACTGAAAAATGTCCGTGGGGAGTGGGGATGTTGGGACAAAGGTGTTGTCGGGGGTAGAATGGCAAAGCATCATATCTGCAGTTACATACGGTAGAACATCGCAACTACAGGCTACAAAGTTCCTCACAATGCTACTGAAATATTTATTTTGTTAAAATATGATATATAGCAAGCAAATCTGGGCGTTATTTATTGTCAACAGATTATTAAACAACGTTGAAAAATACTGGGGGGGTAAGTCTGAAAAATGTGTGGCATAGACATTTTGTTTCCAATTTTCTTGATACATCAGCAACAGCAGATAGAATGTTTTTGCCATTCTATCCTTGATATCAGGGAGAAAGATTGGCTGCACTGCACGATAGCAGAAAGTTGACCTGATTTATTCTCGAGTCTGTTGCAAATGGTGCTGTGTCAGTTTTTGAGATCGTTTGGTGATTGGTCGACGTGTTTGTTGACGTCTTTGTGTGGGATGACATGAGTGGGGAAGTTGGAATTTTATGTTTCTGGAAAAATGTTCATTATGCATTTATATGTGGTTCACGAAAGTTGGGAACTGGTGTTCAAAACTAACATTATAGGATAAGTGCACATTTCTAAGACTCACAGTTTTATGGAACGCAGCACAGTAATTTCTCTGCAGCATCTTAGTTGTCATATTAAGAAAACGTTTGTGCATCATAAGAAGCACGCTTGATTTTTCGGTATTTTTCTTCACAAAACATCTTGTACAGATTGGTTTTCATAAATGCCATTCTCAGCAAGTAAGTTTTGAATTGTGATTGCAGTGTCCATACATAGCAGTTTGTTATCAGTTGTCAGAAATTTATAACAAATTGCTTTGTATGGGCATATTGCATCGATTAATGTCAGTCTGACATTTTCGTTGGTTGCTTTTTCCTGTGGCTGTTTAACATTACCAATGCAATTACGATGAGTCTTGTGTGTGCATTGTGCAATATTTGGGCTCACTGTTTGTTAGTTTTCACTGTTGGTTAAGTTAGATAAGATGTCGGCTGAAATCAGTATTGGTGAGTGATGCATTAACTACTAAGGCAAAAATACACGTTTCCCACTTCATGCAAGACTTAAATTGCGGCTGCCCATGATGTTTCATAATGGCCATCAACACTATCAAATCTGGTGTGCTAATAAAATTCATTCAATAGATTCCGATGTGATTTGCTGGTGTGATTAATTAAATTATAATTATTGATTATTAATACATACTTGAATAAAGCAGTTTTCATGTGTTTTGGCAGTAGGGCCTGTTGTTTTGTTGACTGGGTTTCTGGCTGACAGTGTATAGTGGTTTGTCTCAGTAGATGAGAAAAACATTATCCCACCACAGGCTTGTAGTGCACAGATATACATGACAAGTATTGTGGCTAAACGTTAGGTCGTAGGGGAAAATTAGCCTTGTCATGTGCCTTAAACCTAGGTGTGCAAACTCTCAGTGATCTAGTGTAAAAGGAACATTTTCAAATTGTGGGTTGAAGGGAAGGGGGGTAGAACAAATGTGCGCAGGGTGACCACTTGTCTGGAAAACCTGGAAATATCAGGGAATTTGAGACGTGTCAGGGAAATGTCAGGGGAAAAATCTTGTCAGGGAAAAGTGTCCCAAAACTGTTCATTACTAGTTGAATGTTTGCGTGTAGCCTAAACTAAAACATTGGCATTTCCTTCAAAAGCAGTGCACAGCAACATATATACATAGTGGTTTTATCCTTTGTAATCATGATGAATTTGATATTCTGATTATTTGCATTAACACTAGTGCTACAGGCATACTATGAGTATTGCTTAACATGGACGTTGGAGCCATGCGTTGTCAGGGAAATGTCAGGGAATTTCAGAGTGTCTGGAGAGTGGTCACCCTGTGTGCGTTTTTCACCGGAAAACTGGCCGTATCTCGGAAATGGTGAGACTCGGCCAAGGTTACTATTAATCACTAATAGGAACTAGCATACGCCCTGTCAGTCGAGATGAAAATCATTGACCTTGGATGACCTTAAAGGTCACTGACAACCACTACGGTTGGCTATCTTAGCGACAGCTGGGCTTTTTGTTTTTTATCATGTGGCGGTGTGTAAGTTTTCTTCTGAGTCGTAGGCCCTATTTTCGCGCCTTTTTCCCCTCTCTCTAAAACCTCCGTTTCTCTAGCCTTGAGCAGATAAGGATCACGAGTTTGACCGTTGCATCCGCCTACCTCGAATACACCCTAAGTACACCGTAGATGACAGTTGGGAGTTTCCACGCACTTCCGGTTCGGTTTACTTTGACACCGGACCGGAATTAGTGCGTGGAAACTCACACTCACAATGACATTTCGTGAATCCAGGTGAACTGATTCAAGCAGTAGGATATCATGCACACAAGAAACACGCAAAAACCTTCCAGATTTTGACCTTTGACTTAATATGGCCCTGATATTCAGTAGAATGCTAGAAGTTGTCATGGTACATGTTCATGCAGTATTTTATCAAGTAGGCCTCATTGCATATGCAGCAGTAGACCTATACGAGTTATCATGACATTCACAGAAAGAAAACGGCGACGATGCAGAAAACAACACTGCCGTTGCTTCCGCGGGCAGTAATGAATGAACGATAAAGCTAATAGCTAGGGCTATTGCGTGAAGCGCGTTAAGTTGCTGAGCGCTTTCTTGCTGCCGACAGCGCTGCAAGCTAGCGCTGAGTAACTTAACGCGCCCGTGGTTGTGGAAAACAGCATAGTAACAAAGTTTTGCCATTTGCTGCTACCGTACTGGGTCCGGTAATAATGCCTCGCCGTATAGCTACTCAGCAAATCGTGAAGCACGCACTTGCTACTGACAGAAACGAGCAGAAATGACAGCACCCTTATTGTCGACATGCATGCGTCCATTCCTCTATAGGTGCCGAGGGTTATACGCGTCCACTGCACTGCAGTGCCTAGTGTGCAGTGGGCAAAAACGCTGCATGGCGCGCGAAAGCTGGCCAGCGTGCGTTCCTCTAACCGTAATAACCGAAACACGCAGGATGATATAGGCATCATTTCAAACCAAACGGAATCGGAAGGATCGTAATGTCCATCCGGACGGCCGCATATTAAAAGCTATATAGCATAAGCAGTATAGTCCGCTGATAGTACATTCGTTTACTATGTTTGTATGTTAGTAACTTCTTAAATTGTTATTAGTAAAAATGAAGACAGTCGTCGATCATTAAATGTAAGCGTTGGAGTTACGTGTAGGGCCAAGGACGGTCCTGAAGAGTCTGGAGAGACTCTAAAAAGCGTACAACACAACGGATCTGAACTGAACTAAAATGAAACAAAACGAAACGAACTGAAATAGAATCAGGTCACTTCAATTCGTTTTGTTTTGTTTCATTTCGGTTCAGTTCTGTCCCTTTATAGGCTCTTTTGAAGGTTTCACGGCAATTTCATCTTCCGCCTGATACGATATTTTGATTCCGGTTTTGCACCATCGCGCTAGATGCTCGCAGTTGTTGTCGTAAAGATGGTAGTGAAACAAGCCTTTTTTGCTGCGGCACCTGTCGACGACATCCAGCGGTTCTCTGCATTCGTTCTTCTCGTATTTGTAACGGCGCACATGCCCTTTTTCTAACGCTTCCTTTAAGTCATATTTCTGCTCCCCAACTGTCGCACTTCCAAAGCCGCTGAAAAAGCGCTTTTCTTCAGTATCCCCCTTGCGTTCCTCAATATCGGGGTTTGCGTGACAAAATGTGACGTTATCATCCGTCACATCTGCCACTATGGCATGGTGCTGGAACATGCCCATACCTTTCATCGGCACCGACACGTGATCGCCAACCTTCAGTTCTTCCGCAGAGCGTATGACGCTGAACTCTCGACCTGGCTCTTTGTTACTGCACAAAAAAAACAAAAACAGTTTAATATTAAACTAATTGGATTAAAACGTAAAAAATACGTTCTGCGGAACGAAGTACGTATAGATTCCAATGATGTTAGGCTATATAGGCCTATGCTGCGTTTAAAAGCGCGTAGGCCTACAGAGCGACGTAACTCAACTGAACTGAACTATAGCATGGTTTAGTTTTTGACAAACTGGCCAGTGGGCAAGCAGTAATGCATTACAGTAGGCACCGTTTAACGGCGCCAATGGCCTGTGACTACGCTCACGTACCCGTCAGCCAGTGACCAATGGTTCGCACTGCTAGCTTTTTGGTCAGTTTAACTAAACCGTGTCAGTTCAGTTCAGTTACGTCTCTCTTAGTTAACATTTTTACAACCCACTGACGGTTTACTACAGCGACCGCAATCAAGATGTCACTATATTTGAGTCACGTGACACTGTCGGTCACGTGACAATTGGATTTAATTAGCAATCTCTGGTTTCAATATAGGCCTATAGGCTATGGTCATTTTATAGCCACGCTTTTTATGCATAGCCTATACATCTTGCCACAAATGTCGCTTTGTAATAAATTTTCAGTTCAAGCGTTGTGCTGTAGGCCTAAGCCTAAGTTGGCAAAGTTTGGCGCATAGTGTTCGCATTCAGCGTGAATGTCACATTTTTAGACATAGGCCTATATATAATCAACGCTTAGTCTTTTCGAAAAACATAGGCCCACGCTTCAACAATACACATTCGCTACAATCAATATCTTACCTTGCTTGGATATTGCCCATTGGCTTCGGTAGATACGAAAGCACACTGTTGTGAAGTTTTAACGTCCAGTAGACCTATACGTCTGAACGAAATAGCCTACGCGATTTGCCCGCATGTTACGTTAGAGGCTTGGAAGCGAACAGGCACCTAGTCGTTTGGTTAGTAACGCATGGCGGCACTCGTATAATTTAACGACATGTCATACAACGTAAAGCAACAAAATGTAAGCGAAAGACAGTGCAACCGTAAAATACCCAAACGCACTGACTATTTGGCCAGCAGCCGGTCAAATAGCATCTAGGTTAAATTCTGCCAACTGAGAGCTTCACTTTTTACGCGCGAAAGCAGCTACTGCTTTCAGCGCGTCTTAGCCATCGCATTATTCTGTCCGTCTGTCTGTCACAGGGGTGGATCAGTCAAAAACGGTGAGAGCTAGGATCACCAAATATTCACCGTCGGCTGCCTGGAAGACTCTAGTTTCAGGAACCGTAAAGCTTTTCCATAAATTCGAAGAGGGTCACCCCGAACGAGGGCGCTAAATGAGAGGGTGTGGGCAAAATTTGCGATTTTTGGCCAATAAGTCGCTGTATCTCAGTAACGGTGCGAGATAGGGCCTGGTTACTATTAATCACTAATAGGAAGTCGTATACTGGCTCTCGATTGGCGCCGTATTTAATGACCTTGAATGACCTTGACACGGTAGACGGCCTTAGGCTTAATCTGTAGGCCTACCTACGGGCTACGAGCACGGCACGTGCATACTGGCTACGGCGGTTCAAGGTGGTTCCCGGTCAAGTATCCTGTGCTTAAAATAAAACCTAAGGGCGCGAATGGCGGGCGACATTATCATGTCAATACGTCGACAAGACTCGACTGCGTAATTTGCGTAACCTCTACTGTTGTACTCGGCATGCAGTGAACCATTATACAGTCGCAATGTGGCGTCAGCTACCGCGCGGTTGTCAGCGGAGAGCGAAGTGAAAGTGCGATGACTTTGCATTTACACTAACAATAGCCACAGCCTCAGTCCACGGCCTACTCAGTAGGCCGTGCTCAGTCTGTGGCGCGTTGAGCCCAAATTTCATTACTTCGACTTTTATCGAAACTCGGAAAAGTTTCGGTGAAAGTGGCGGACGCAAACGATGAAACGGGAATGTCAGGTGGAAGTCTCGGGCTTTCAAACATGTCGAGATGGTTACTACAAAGTGACAAATCCATTTGTGTCGCTCTAATGAAATTGAGTCCGTGACAGTCGCGGGGAAAGACGACGACAAAGTTTGAGGAGTTTGTCCCAAACTTTGTCGCAACGTCGGCGTAATGGAATTTGGGCTTCAGCGAAGTTTTTGCAAAGTAACCCGTGGTATAATTGCCGGTATTTCATTTCTGCCGTTAGTACCGGTAGTATTGACTCGTGCTCCGCTATCAAAGCTAGGCCTATGTACACGCTGCATACTCATTCTGTAGACGTGATGAATTTCTGGACTGCGTTGTTGTTCGTACTCAGCGTCTTGTACGGAACGACGTCAGGTTGCTGGTGGTCGTCTACACCTAAACCAACACCGCTACCCATTTCGTCTACACCTAAACCTAGACCTAGACCAACACCGCCACCAATGGGTATGATACTTTCAAATTGTATCATGATGTTGATGATGATAGCACCATGTAGAAAATAAGTTTCGTCGTACTTGATACACGAATAAAATTGTATAACGATATACCGACACGTATTTCAAATTATTGGTACTTGATAATTTTTGTGGACTTAACTCAAGATGCAAATAACAGTAAACGCAGAGTATTATCGAAAAGCAAAAAGCACATTATTGCAAGTTTACCCAATTTTTTTCGTGTAACGTGGGAGAAATTATTTGTTGTATAAGTTACAAAATTGTATATAAATTACTTAACTTTTCAAACAACACTAGGCCCCTATCGAAGTTTATATAGGAGATTATAGTGACTGAAACGAATTGAGAACTAGATATACTGTCGGTTTAACTGTACCTGG
>Ga0209367_1010662_pt1 | contig 12292 bp, 7 predicted proteins | sample WorMetLIZISLAND2_FD_187412 | JGI IMG/M metagenome (GOLD analysis project Ga0209367, IMG submission 187412) | Marine gutless worms symbiont microbial communities from Max Planck institute for Marine Microbiology, Germany - Olavius geniculatus... ... | reverse complement strand
CCCTTTTCCCCTCCCTTTCCTTAGAAATAGAACTTTCTAAAATCCAGTTTGGGGTTCTGGGGGAGCGCTGTGAGCTCCCCAGCGTGGTCCGGGGCGGAGTCCTAACTGAAATCGAATTTGGTGCATTTTGACTTAAAAAGATGATATATGGTGGCAACAATTTTAATTATTTTTCCCAAAACAAACTGCGCGTAAAATTGGTACACCAGCCTGTTACTTTTTTCCTACAAAAGTTTTACTCTAGTTTTGGTTTCGGTACGTTTTTTCGTGCTCGAGTTAAAAGCCTGTATGTAACAGACGGACAGACAGACGAGCAATACTTGTATTGCGGTGTAGTAGGGCGGTCGCGCAAAAATATGGCCTGAATACAATAAAAAAAGTGAGCTAAAATGATGGACAACAAGCTGATAGCTAAAAATTACGAACAAAACAAAGCGTTTATTGCAATTGAAAGTCAAAAACTTAATAAAATACACTCTGCTACGTGATACTAGTGATGCTTCGTGACTAATACCCTGTTTACACGATCAAGCAAACATCGAGCAATCATCGAGCTAACATCCAGCAAATGCATTCAAAATACACGTGCACAACGTGTGCTTTAATTGCTCAATGTTTGCTTGATGATTGCTTGATCGTGTAAACGGGGTATAATTCACAGTGCACCCGTGGCATTCGGAGTTGCATTTGTAGCGACCGACTTGTGTTACAGTTTAACATTCTTCCAGCAGCTCAGCAGAAGCCGATGAGGTGGTGTCACCTGGCGAGTGGTAATGACTCGCCGATGCAGTTCTGACTTTGAGAGCACATCGCAACTCTATGCATTGGTGGCCTAAAGTAAGTAAATTTTTTTCACAAAGCGAAGCAACTGAACAAAACAGGGCAAGCCCATTAGTCATTGGCTGACGCGTACGTGACATTACTGACGCCGTTAGACGGTGCCTACTGCAATCCATTACTGCTTGCCCATTGATCAGCTCGTAAAATACTAAACCATGCCAGTTCAGTTCAGTTCAGTTACGACGCTCTGTATGCACCTTAACACTTTACGGTACTGCAGCTAACGAATTAAGAACTATTATTTTATTTTAACATTGTGCAATCTAGCGCTAATTCCGATACTGAAACAATAAAACTTACTTACTTACTATTTTACTTATTTACTTACTTACTTACAAAAAAGACTCAAGCCGAGCAACGCTAAAACTTTGGTGACAAGCACTGCCTCCATGAATACCACAATATTGCGAAAAACCGTCACCGACAGACGAACGGACGACAAGAAAACATAATGCCTTGGTAAGGAAGTAAGTAAGTAAAGTGTAAATTTATATCGCGCATACTCAAAAAGATCTCTAATGCGCTTAATACATTTTGGTACCGCCTACCGACAGCGTGTGAAAGTAGGCCTATAATAAAATGTTGCACAATGTGTCTTGTTTTATATGTTTTCGCTGTATATTTTGAGCAAGCGTATGCATTTGGTTTTTCTTTCTAATTCGTTGAGGCCAAAAACTGGCTGGTCCCACGATATCCTGTAGCCCATATCACTCCAGAGTATTCTTCAGTTGGCATTCTCGTGCTTTGCTATTGACAATGTGTGATTATTTAGATAGGCTACGTATTTACGTTGTCTAAGCTAGATGTTTGTAGCACATTTTCTCGTCACGACCGAGTGCGTTAGTGGTGTATGTGATACGCGTTGGCCTGGTTACAGTAAATTAAAGTTTGGTTCACACCATATATTCGTTTAATATCCAGTTGACAGACGCAACCTTAACAAGGCAAACGCAGGATACATAATACTTTAGAGTAAGTAAACGAAAAAAACGTCTCTTAGTTCTCCGAAAGGTCAAAAGTAAAAATGACTTCACAACATTTGTTTTTTGTTATGTGTGGTAGTGTGTATAATTTTTGTCTATGCAATTATATTTATGTGTTTTTCGGCTGATATATGCAAGATGTTTGTAGCACGTTCTCTCGTCACGACTAAGTGGCGTCGACCGTGGACGTTGATCGCGTAGAGTAATATTCACTAAATAGACTGTCGTGGTGCTGTTTTGAATGCAAAATAAGTATTGTTTCATCAGCAACACTTTGATTTTTGTAATAAATATTTTAATTTTCTGGTACCGTATTGTACACCTTTTTAAGCATTTTCAAAAACAAAAAAATTGAAAAAACATTCTCCAATGGATTTTTTACAAATAAAATTAAAAACGTTTATTATAACTATGATTTATGTAATACATAATGGATGATCCAATTTTTAAAGATAGCTGCAGTAACACTATGCATGTGAAATGATATAAAATTATATATATGTGATTTGAGACGTTTGTCTGTTTTATTGTATGAGGCAGATGAGCACCTGTTTCATAAAATGGTTAATAATAAGGATCACTGTATTCACCAGTTATTACCTCCGGAAAAGATTTTACCTATGAAACTCAGAGCCACCAATTGTATTTTTGCTTTGCCTCAGTGCCACTATAACTTGTATAAACGTTCGTTTGTATTGCGATATTTGTTTGGTGATGCATATTAGATTTTGCATGTAGATCTGTTGTAGCTCTACCATATTTCATTTCATTTTCTTTTCTTTTTTTTCTTTTTTTATCGATATTGTAACGATTATGCTCTGTTATGTTCTGTTTTTGCAATGGCGTTTGACCGTTGTTTAACAAAAGATTACTTACTTACTTACTTACTTACTTACTTAAACTACTTCTTAGTGACATTTGTATTCAGGGTGACCGCTTGTCTGTAAAATGCGGAAATGTCAAGGATTTTCACAACTGTCAGCGAAATGTCGATTTTAGTAAAAATCGGAGAGTTGTCAGGGGAAAAATTTTGTGAGGAAAAATTGCGCAAAACTTTTCTAAATATTGCATCAACAGGCTTTTTACTCACTCACTCAGTACTCAGCCGAAATCGAATTTGGAGCGTCATAGTCTTAAAATTAGAGCTGTCGAATTAGCGCATTAACTAAACGCGTTAACAGGTTAAAGAATTAAAGCGCGTTAAAAAAATAACGCACGTGCATAAATTCTTTTAATCAGTGTTGGCGCTGGGGCAAAGCCTGTTGAAGCTAAAACACTTTTGACTTTTTGACTTTCACTGAAAGCCGCAAAAATGCCCACTTTTTAAAATATGAAACGCAAAAAAATCAGATATAATTTGCGTTCTCATTGCAAAAAAGGAAGTTTAATACGCCGCAATACATCACAGATTACTGTACATTAATGAAAATTAATAGACTTGTCCGTTTTGGGTAAACCCGCCTCCCTCCTAATTATCATGCTAATTACCATAGAACGTCGAGCTAGCTGCTCGATGTTTGCTCGATCATGTAAACACCCTATAAAACACTGGCGTTAATCTGGCATATGATAGATACACGATATATAGGCACGCATGTTGCTGGTCCGGTTTGACTTTGCCGCTATTTTGGATAAAGGTTTCTTTTGAGTTTTCGCCTGTCTGCACAGCGGTCTTCGCCGATTTTTCACACCGATGTATAGGTCAGGCTGAGACCAATAGGCCTATGTAGGTTTGGACACACATGGTTGGGTCGCAAGTTTTTCGATGTCCAAAGCAGAGCTGGTCAACTGGTCATGGGTCAGAGTCGCTTGACCTAACCGGATGCACCAGCTCCCAAACGAACATGCATGACCGGACCCATGAAAAATACAAAAAAAAACCCAGAAAGTTAAGACTCGATCGGACGTGACCCATGGTTAAGCCTAAAGTTCAAATCTAACAAAAAAATTTAAGCTAATGGTTACGACAAGCGCAAACGCCTATAGCAGTTCCTGTTCGCAAACTGTCAGTCTGTCTCCAGCCATTTCGTCGCAGTTCATTCAGTGTGTGCTGCAGCCGAAGATCGCAAAAATCAATAGAACCCCTTAATTTGAAAGTTTAGGATCCTTCAAAGTCATTGATCTTAATATGACTAAAAAGCTCGTCGCTAGTGCTTGTTGTGATAGACAACGTGCTCATGGTGATCTGCAACCGTTTTTACGAAAGACTGGCCAATAGCCGCTGAACAGCGGTAAAATAACGACTTTTACGGGAATAGGCCTACCGCTGTTTAATGCCCTAGTGCGCAGGTTTCCTTGAACCTGGAAAGTCGAGACTTTAATCGTCGAAATCTACGTTTAATGCTAAAAATTTTATTCGCAGCTTATCCGTGTTTGTCTCAATTTATTTCGGCGAAATTCGCACTTGAAATGAGTCTCGCAGCCCAAAATCACCAAAAAATCCATAAACAACCTATTTTGGCGTTCAAGATCATCCATACTCATTGAATTTGGTGGAAATCGAAAGCCAATGTACGACTTTTTATTAGTGATTATAGTAACCGTGGCCCTATTTCGCACCGTTATTGAGATACAGCGACTTATTGGCTTAAAATCGCAAAAAATTTTTATCCCTCTCTCATTTCGCGCCCTCGTTCGGGATGACCCCTTTTGAATTTATGGAAAATCTTTACGGTTTTTGAAACTAGAGTTTTCCTGGCAGCCAACAGTAAAGATTTTGTGATCCGTTTTTGACTGATCCACCCGTATGACGGACAGACGGACGGACGGACAGACGGAGAGAATTGCGATAGCTAAGACGATCTGAAGCAGTAGCTGCTTTCGCGCGTAAAACGCAGAAATACGATGTAAAACGATAAATTTACAACGCATTTTAAGCAAACTAACTGAAGCTTACTAAACTTGAATTTTGTGACATTCTAATTTGAGCCAATCTGACCCAATCGATCGGAACCGTTCGGAACCGTTCTGACCCAACCGCGGTTGGACCCGATTCGACCCATGATTATGGGTCCATCATTATTCGGCTGAGTTCAGTGACGTTATTCGCCGAAAATTATGGCGGAAGATAATCAGACTTAAAATTTTGATCAGTCCGAAATTGAGGTCACAGTCTTGTCCACAGACGCCGGACGGAGAGACACTCGGAGTGCTAAATAAATTTATTATTAATGTAACGCTGTGCTCTGCTTGCGGCAGACAACAATCTATTGTCAGATAAACCGACATTAGGGACGGAACTTAAGTTTGCCAAAGAAACTGTTGTAAAAGTATTTATAACGCGCATAAAAACAAGGCATAAAAGCCATCACAGAGAAAGCCGCAGAGCATGCTCATCAATCGGTGCGTTGTTGGACAATAGACGCCAACCGGCCCGTGTTAGCGACTGCAGCAGCAGTATCGACTGACAGAACGGATGCAGTGTCATTGGCCCTATTGGTCATCACTCGTCAGTGTTATGACATCGCGGTGTGGCGTAATATGACATCGGTAATGTGTTGAAGACACTCGCAACGACTGGAGATTGAAATAGAAGTTTTTAGTTTTTTCCCAATGTGCGGTTAGTTTCGCTTCGTGTCTTATATCGAAGGAGAAATAAAAGAAGGCAGATAGGCTGGAAGATAGGTAGGTAGCTCCTCAGCTGTAGGCGCCCCTATCTTTCTAGGTCTTGTCAAGTCTGTTTTTGAACATGCTGACTGACAGCGTCTACAAGTTACAACATCGTAGTAGGGCTAAAAAGCACAGCCGAAAATTACGTATAAAAAGGCTGAAAATAACAGCTCAACCGCGAGTGTCGCGATGACGAGTTCTGGCGGGAGCGGCAGTGGTATCGCACTGCGTGTTGACCGCTATCCGTTTGACACTGTGGATGTCGGCGTCGTCGGCGTGGGGATGGGGGTTCGTGACGTCACTAGCACCGGAAGCGCTTTTGCGCCCATGTGCGGTGTCGGCGAGCAGCGCGAATGGAGCGACAGACTCGGCGCACTATCTAGGCCAACTCAGCCTGGCCGTCCGTATGTGCGACGTAGTGGAGCTACGGACTGGACGGGGTTAACTCAGCCCAAACATTTCTAAACATTTCTAGACTGAAGCTAACGAAATGACGGAATGCTCAGGTCAACTTAGTTTGGACGCGGTTAGTATATACAGTGGAGTGAGTGTAATCAGGGATTTGGCAAACTGACGGGGTCATCTCAGCCTGGCCATTCCTACGTGCATTGCAATGGAACTATAGACTGTTCAAGTCAACTCAGCCTAGACACCCCTACGTGAGGGGGAGTCAAATAAGAAATTGGCAGAATATTTAGGTCAACTCAGCCTGACAATTTTTAGGTGCAGCGTATTGGAGCTATGGACTGGACGAGTTCAACTTGGCCTGGCCATCCGTGACAGGAGCGACGGACTCGGCGCCGGCGGCGTCGACCGGCGACGTTCGATCGCCGCGATATCCACATCGCCGCGACGTCTGCAGACCGGCGCACCGCCGACCATCGAGCACATCCAGGTCGACACATCATCCGACGACGACGACGACGACGAAGATGGAGATGACGACTACCAAACCCTAACCTTAACTTTAACCATAAGTTTAATCCTAACCTTAACCTTTACTTAACTCTATCCTTTACCTAACTTTATCCGTATTCCTAACCCTATTCTTAAACCTAATTTTTAGCCCTAACCCGATACCAATCCCTAACCTTATCCCAAATCTTAATCCTTCGCCCTATCCCTAACCATAATTCATCACCCTAATTCTAACCCTAACCTTAACCTTATTTCTTAGACCTAAGCCTATAACACTGCGTTCAGGTTTTGTCGGTCCAGGTTTTGCCAGGACACTCGACGAAGATGAAGATGATGATGAACGCAGCGTAAACGTGAGATTGCTGTCAGAAGAGTTGGAGAACACCACTCTGCGCCGTGACGACGTTCTTTGCCTTGAAGATCCGCGCCTGCAGGTTCCAACCACGTCAACAATCGCTGACGACTGTTCACCGCTGGAGGAACTTGACCGCTTGACAACGCAAGCCACAAAGGGACGGCCAGATTGAGTTGACCCGAACACTCAGCTAAATTCGTCGCTAAACGAGCTAGACCGCTTGACGACGCTACCAACTTAAAGACGGCCAGGCTGAATTTACCTATGCAGTCCGATGAACTAGCAAAATCATGTTTATTACTTATTTACTCTGGGATGGCCACTCTGAGTTGAGCTAAACCGCTTGACAACGCTGCAGTCGTTCAGTCCCGTGGATGACTGGCGTCGACGACGTCGTCTGGCCTTTACGGCGACAACTGTTATGTAAAAATGAAACATGCACAAGCAGATAACATTAAAAGGAAGCTAAAAAAAGCCTGAAAGAAAAAAAAACAAAAAAAATAACGATAACTAGACTGGAAAAACTGAAACGAGAAACAAAGCCGTACACAAGTAGTAATGCTTATGATATAGGTCGACGTCGTCTGGCTTCGACCTTGAGGTACCCGTCTTTGTATCGCTGCTACAGCGCCAACGTAAACCCGATGACGTCATCGTGACCCAGTCTGACCTGATGACGTCATCGTCGCCAAGCATGAGCTGCCATACGCCGCGTCGACGGAGTAGTTCCATTTCGTCTAATCCTTAACCTTAAATAGCCCTAACCCTAACCCTAAACTAACCTTAAACCCTAATCTAACCCTTAATCCTAACCTTTAACTTTTTCTTTATTTCTAACTTTAACCCGTAAGCGTAGACAAAATGTGATTAGGCGAAACGCCGCGTCGACGTAGAATTAGCTGGAGCAGCTTCGACTACGAGAGGAAGATATCTGAAGCACGGCGTCAGCAGCACGTCCACTTCCTGCATCCACACGTCGACAGCGAGTTTCTCAACCACGCCACCAGTTCAGCGGACTGCCTGGTTCAACTCAGCCTAGCCATCCCTAGCCTGGCCGACCTTAAATGTTAACTGGTGCCATCAAAATGTCGACTTTCAATCAGACGCCGAACATTTTGAAACGGAGTTTACCCAGCATGCTACAAGTTCAGCGAACTGTTCAGGTGAACTCAGCCTGGCCATCCTTTGTGGAGCCGGTTTTGCGAGTTCAGCGGACTGCGTTGGGTCGGACCCCCAAACACCAGTGACGTCACCAGGACAGGTGGCACGTGATGAAGCGACGGCGCCGCCCTACCTGCGTGATCAGCTGCGCGCCATGTTCCAGGTGGCCGACAACCGACTGGCGATGAAACTATTCGGCAGCCGCAACGCGCTGCTTAAGGAAAAACAGCGACAGAACGCCGTCGGCAACTTCGTCATTCATCCCTGCAGCAACTTCAGGTAATAATAATAGTATTATTAAAACAGGAGTTGCTTACAATCTGGTAGACGGAGAACAACGAAATGATGACGAAATAAAATAACTAAATAACCATAAATTTCTCAGTGCAATGCTGATTTCCATTTTTAGCGCATCGCGCGGTGTGCCTGTATACGTCTCTATTCGCCGGTACTCAATGCGTCTACCACGGAGGGATGGCCAGGCTGAGTTGATCTACGTGGCTGATTACATACCGAGATAGTTTCCCGCCTGCTAACAGTCAGTCACCCATTTGAGTACTAACCGGGCCCGGCGTTGATCAACTTTTATGATGCGACCAACAAGGTTTTAACTAAGTCAAATCACCATCTTATAATCACGCCATTTAAATGCAAATGATACGTGAGTAAACAAAAATTGCGAACATAATGTATCTCTAACAAACAAGCATGGAAACTAAAAATCCCCAAAACTTATTATTTTTTGAATTACCGTGTAGGTTGTTCATACAACGAGGCGTGCACTTGGATGTTCTTCTGTCTGTCTGTCTGTCTGACGTCTCTCCGTGCTGCTAATCGCCTAGTCATTGAACACGTTCTGATCGACGAATTTATCGATTAGGCCTAAGCGGCGTTCAGGTCGTTCTGATAGGGTTGTAGTGTCACGTTCCTTCCTATAGCAATCGACTGAAGTAGCCTAGTATCTATAGGCTATCGACCATTGAGCTTTTTCAATTATTATTATATTTAGTTGACTTCCATCGTCGTCGACTGTAGTATAGCTGTGTAGTCAGTTAATTCAAAGCGAAAACATACACCATGCATCGTTTTACACCGCAAAGCGATAGGCTATCGGAACTCGAAGCTGTAACAGTCTAATGACATTGCCATCATATTGTGGTTTTAAGTTGTCAAGTGTTACTTTAGTTAAAAGACGAATAAATTCGTAGGAAAATCGTATGCTACTTCTGATAATGTGTTGCGCAAAATGTGTAGTAAACGTAAAGGCTTACAGTTGCGTAAATTATAAGATCATAGTGATATTCTCAACTTGTTTTGTACTTTGCGTCGTTGTTCATTTCTTTTGTTGCATTCAACAATTTGGCAAATAAAGATGTTTACTATTCAAAGAAACTCTTCTTTGTACAGTGATCTAAACTAAAGCACGCCTCAGAAATGTCATTTAATTTGGTTTCACACTAATGATGTTAATTGCGATATAAGTTAAATTAAATTGAGCAGTTATTTCACGACCTGCTTCGTCCTCCTATCTTTAACTGCAGTGTCTGAAGTGTTATTATTATTATTATTTATTGAAAACGCCAGATGGCAGCACAGTCACACAATGCAAACATAAAGCATCAAAACAATACGTCTAGAAGCTAAAACAACTACTGAAAACCAATGAACAAAACGTATGCCCAAAAGCTCACTCCACACAAGAGTGATCGCTGATAGCGTCTTGCGTTTGAATTAGGGTGTTTACACGATGAAGCAAACATGAAGCAATAAAGCATAGGCGCCTGCATGAAGCAAAAATAAAGCAAAGGTAGGTAAAGCAAATATCATGCAAACATCGAGCACACATCGAGCAATCGTCGAGCAAAAGTCGAGCAGACATCGAGCAAACGTCGAGCAAACATCGAACAATTATATATGTTAGCTCGCCAGCTTCATCGTGTAAACGGGGTATTAAAGCACACACACTTCGTGCACGTGTATATCCAATACGTTTGCTTTATGCTTGCTTTATCGTGTAAACACCCTATATATATATATATATATATATATATATATATATATATATATATATATCACGAGTGCGTCCAGGCAAAACATGCCGTCGATCACAGTCATGTAATAAGTACGTCTCAACACGGTCTGCGGTTTATTTTGCTTCGTTACATTCGCATAGATTGTAGAGCGTGTTAAAACCTATACAAAACGCATCTTTCTGACCCACTGAATCTGTTCTGATGACCGTGGTCACTGTGTCAATGCCCACCATGGATCAGTGGATCGACGACCTATCGGATGATAACTGTTGTCAGTCCAAACAGAGCTGACCTCAATACTCACTGTGTCGCCACGCTGGTGCCATCAAATGACGAGTTGACGCTCTGGTAATCTGACGTTATACATAGTCATTTCAATCCCGGGATTTCTCAAAAAAGCTTATCGTCAATGCTTGTTATAATAAGCAGCATGTCTGTGTTTATCTGCAACCGTTTTCACGCTAGACGGGCCGCTAGCGATAAAATAAGGACTTAGGGTTGGGGAATGAGGGTAACCTTCTTTCATGCCATCGTTCAAGGGGAAACCCCCTTACACGCACAAAATCAAGTCAGAAAAGCTAAAGTTATTGGGACAGTCACAGTGTAAATTTTGTGATCCTAGCGTTCACCGTTTTGATACAGCTCTCCAGAGTGTGGCAGACAGACGGACAGACTGACGAACGGACGCCTAAGCCATAGCTAAGACGCGCGAAGCATTCTGTGTCGCGTGTAAAAAATACAGATCAATCCACAGTCTGACGCGAATTCAAGCGTGACGCTCTGACTTGGTGTTACGTACGTGTAACGTCAGATCACACAGTTTTAATATACTGCGCACAACGTCACACTATCGACGGACTGATGACCGGTCTGTCAGAACAGCAAACGAACCGTAAATAAGTGACATGTCAGGGACGAAAAATGCCGACCGTTGTTGAAATTGATGTAGGCCTACCGGTAACTATTTGACGTAGCTATTGTGTGGTTTTCAATCTGTGCGTATAAAATTCAACCTTGTCATCACCACGACAATCCTTAGAAATTTTATGACAACTGACGAGCCTACTGTGACGTCCGTCCTCTCATCCGCTACTGATGTCACTTTAACGTCATTCTGACGTCAACAGACGATGAAACCCGTCAGTTTGCTCGTTGAAAACTGAAAAAGCAAAAGCTAGAACGATAGAACTAAAATGATTTTTTTATTTTTATAAACCCAATTTAGCATGCAACATTTTCGAGTCAGGTGTGACAGCACTACGTTATGTTATTGGTAGGAGATGACGTAGTCTAACATTGAGCAGACCCAGTTAATTGACTGAGGCAGCAACTCGGCAGCAGTTCGCTATATTTCTGTCGCTGCCGTGCTGTCGAAGCGAACGCATCGCTTCGCATTTTTATGTAGAATAAAGAAGGATTTAATTTGAACTATACAGAGTGTCGAATGTGTCTTGCAGTAGCATAATCCCCAAACATCTATGACCCGCTACCGCGGAGCTAATTAGCCCCCTTAGCTGTCGCAGCTAATAGGTGCAGTGAAACTAAAACTATAAAATTAAGCTCAAGTTGAAAAGTTAAAAGCAAATCTTAAGGCGCCATACAAATTGGCATAAGACATAAATATATTTAAGTTTAGACGGATATTGGCGCAAACTGCAGTTTTTGTTTAGACTAATGGAGTGTTTACACGATCCAGCAAACGACCAGAAAATGTATTCAAAATACACATGCTAATGCTGGACGTTTGCTGGACGTTTGCTGGATTGTGTAAACACCCTCTAAGTTAGAATAATTTGGATTCATTCTGCAATTTTGCTTGCAACTGTATGATACAGAGTAAAGTCGGATTTCTTGACCATTTTGTTCTTAATTACTTTGGTTTGTTTCAGTTTAAATGTTAAGGACTTAGCCTTGCCCTTGGTATTTTTACTCCACAATTTCGTTAGTTTTTCGCTGGTATGCGAAATGCAGTCATCGTTTTTGCGCTGTTATAAAAAATACTGCACTTTTGCACAAGTTCAGTTTGTTAGTTCAACTTAGTTGAGTTGCTCTGAGATCTCAGAGGTTATATTGCGTCAATTTTGAACGGAACCGGTTTTAATAATGTGTAGTAGCCTACTCATCGTCAACACATGTAGCGAGTCATCGATTTTTTTGCATTCACATGCGAATGTGACCGGTTTCGCTTAGACGGCGTCGCGAGGATACGGGTGATGTTTTAACGTTTGAATGCACGATGGCACTGCGTTATTGCCTTAGCCCTTCGCTTACACTGTGTCTCAAAAAAAAGCATGTGACTACATTTTTTGCAATAACTGGAACAATGAATGTCCGATTATAATAATTTTTGGCACACTTATTAATGAGACTATATGTCATCGAATGGTGGTTTC
>Ga0209367_1010660_pt1 | contig 12295 bp, 5 predicted proteins | sample WorMetLIZISLAND2_FD_187412 | JGI IMG/M metagenome (GOLD analysis project Ga0209367, IMG submission 187412) | Marine gutless worms symbiont microbial communities from Max Planck institute for Marine Microbiology, Germany - Olavius geniculatus... ... | reverse complement strand
CGTCAATGTCAAACCTTGGCTACATTCAGATGTCACTTAAAGACCCACTACTTTCAGTCAGCCTTTTCTGCCACCTAGCGTCCATCATCCTATGCGCCCTGATTCTTTCTGAGACTTTGGCGCTTTGTTTACTTACTTACTTACTTATCGTGCAGAGACGATATACGACGATGACGCGGAACGACGACGCATGATGGCAACACACGACGGCGCACGACAATGCACGACGAAGACGTAAGGTGCGTCCTCAATGCGCGCATTTTAAATGCGCATGGACGATCTCAAATGTATCCGCAATTCTAGGGTGAAGTATAGCGCTTGGATTAGGACTTTATTGAACAGTCAGTTGAGATTGTTCACGCGCATTAATGCGTGCAGTGAGAACACACCTGTAGGCCTACAGTGACGTCATGCAATGACAAACGACAACAGATAACGACAACGATGACTACTGAGTGAAGCAAGAAGTTACTATTGTAAAGCCAGATTTGCTAACTTTTTTATTTTGCCAACTTACGATTTTAAGTTGGAACGATATGCAAAATACACTAATTTTAATAACGTGCTAGTCACTAAGCATGGCGCCCAAACGTCCGGCGTGCAAAGGCCTCAAGTTAATGCACGGTTATACATCGCTTATTGGTCCAGAGGCGTGGCTGAGTACGATGGGTAAAATGCGGATGTCCTGTGCATCGACATCCGCGTCTTTTATACGTTGCCATAGCTGCAGATCCGCACATCTGCTTTTTATCATCATCCAACGATAGTTCGGCAAGGCCTTATATTTTACTGCTATTTCTTTATTTTTTTAACGCGAGATCTCCGAGGTCCGTGGCCGGATCTCCGCGAAATTTTGCCACATGGAAGCACGTCCAATTTACAAATGCCAGTCCAAAAATTTGGGAGCCTGCCCCCCCCAAAAAAATTTGGGGGGTGAAAAACACGCCAAATTTCGGACCCTTCCCACTTTGAGCGCGAATATCTCCGGAACGGACAGAGGTATTTAAATCTGGAAACCTGGTGCACTACAGCGTTTCCTCCCGCGTTCAACGAAAAAAGTTTGGTGAACTTTGGTCCACTAGCTACGGATTTTTATAAGTGCAATTATACCCACAAAATTGACTTTTTCGGAAGACCATATTTCAGCCCCTAGGGGGCTGCACCTCAAAATTTTTACATGCGCCACAGAATGGCCAAGTCTTGCTATGCTAGCCCATACCCCACAGGGGATGGGGATTCCCCCAACAATTTTTTTCAATGGGGGCTCAAAAATTGGCTTAAAATTTAGCGTATGAGCCACTAGAACTTTGGCGCTAAGAAGATTAGCTTAATGAGACTTTACTGCGTGATGTGTCGCTAGATGGGGGTGTTAACCCGTGTACTTTTCGGGGCACTGCTCCTTAAAATTTGTTGTGTTTGCTCATTTCGACCTACCCAACATTGACAGTTTGCGTGTTTTCGGACAACTTTAGACTTCGATCGCATATATCTCGAGAATGGATAGAGATATTGATGAATGGAAAACAACATTTACAACTACGATCAATTCCACATCGAATGAGGAAAAATTGGTGAACTTGGGCTCACAAACAACAAAGTTCTGTTGACTTATTTCAAACCACCCAAATTTAACATTGCGCTTGCTATACATGTATATGATAATGCAGTTGCGTTTGGGCCACATGACTTTGCTGCAAATGAAATTTCAACCCCTTAACTGTTTTCAAATCGGACTTGCAGCGCCGGGTGGCCTCACGTTGGGCTCTGCCCCATATTTCTAGTTTTTCTTTAAGTTTTGTGGTTTAAATAGCATTTTAAGTGTTACCACGTAGCGTTTGCAAAGTGATACTCTTGAGATACCGGAAATATATTAGTACAGTATTTTTATTTGATTGTTATAAGTCGTAATTACCATTTATTCATTACTCTCATTACGCTTAAATGTGACTGGAACTTGCAGCATGTGTGATCTCATAACTGTATTTAGCGTATACAGTTTTTTTTTAAAATTTAGTATCCTAAACTGCAAGATAACCTTTTTAGACTAGGTAGTTAATTGTTACCAGATGTAATTTTAATTGTTACTGTGTTTGTTCATCATTATCATCATTGTCATAAATTTGTTTAATGATCTACCACGATTTAATGTTAATGCTGTTTGTAGAAAAGTTCGTGTGTTCACAATGGCTGATGAGCAGAGAGAACTGTATGCAGAGATTGAGCCTTATGAAAGCGGTTTCCTGCGAGTTTCTGACTTGCATGAGATCTATTATGAGCAGTGCGGCAACAAGGCTGGCAAGCCAGTTGTATATATGTAAGTTAACTTGCTAAATGTATTCCAGGGTACTGGTATATGGTCACGAGACCATGGTTTTGAATATCGCAGTGTCTTGAGGTTTGAAAGTTAGACTTTTATATCCGCTGACTAGCAGTTCAAAGTCACTGATGCTGTTGTGTCTGCGGTGCTAACCCTACCACTTAGCTTAACCCTGTGTAGGTTAACAAAATTACTTTGTTGTCTGTTGTGAATGGTTGTAGTCATGGAGGTCCAGGTGGTGGTATTGGTCCTCGTGACAGGCGCTACTTTGACCCAGCTATCTATCGTATTGTACTCTTTGACCAAAGAGGTGCTGGAAAGTCTCGACCACCAGCCGAACTTAGGGTAACATGTTTAAATTAATTACTTATAATAATTACTTATCAAACTATGAGTTTATTTACTAATTTGTTCATGTTTACAATAGTTGCCATTTTATCAGAAAGCATGTAATGTAGTATTTTGTTACTTTGACAGATATACGTGCATGTGCTGATGATACTGCATATATAGGACTTCATTTGCTTAGTTCTGTAATAATCTGTATACAATACTATACATAAGTAGACTATGTCAGTATGTGACTTGTGTATCCAGAGGCAGTCTGTTTTTATTTGCTTATGACATAAGGTACTATATAAATGTAGTTCGGAACCACAAACTGGCCCTAAGTATTGGCTTTTGGCTCTTGTTTCTGGTTTTTTACCAGTCAGCCAACCTAGCTGATTAATATTCATGATGTCTGATTGTCTGTGCCTGTGCTGAGTGATTGGTTTATTTACTGCATGTTATCAGCATTATCCAGTAATAGCTGTTGCTACTAAGCAATGAGTGAATGTAAACTGATGGTTAGCTAACAAAATAATTGGGTAACAAAAAGAATGAGAAACTTGGGATAAAACAAGCATCTCAGATAGATTCTTGACAAAGCAGTTGAATGAATAAGAAATTTTTATTTGTAATGTATACAAATATGTCAGATTAAATTTTTGTCTAGTTAGTTTGTTAACGTTTGTTTTGGCAACTACTGCCGCCTTCTTTGGAACAGCTCTTCACCAGGTGTCAGTGCAGTGAACAGTAAGTTATGAGGAAGTTGTTACTTCTATTACCCATTATCTCTGTTCATTGACTTGTCTTGTTTTTTTTTATGTGTATATTTTTCCTTATCCACCAGTCAGTTTTATTGCATTGTTTATCAGTCAGCTATTGTGTTCCGACGAAGGCAGCAGTGGTTGCCGAAACATCAGCAATTTGTGTCAAGATAAAGGCTGTATTTTGACAAATTTGTATAACTTATTACTTTACCGTTTCAGTCTATGAATCTATTCAAAGACACCAGTTGTGTTGTTTGATGACAGGAGAACACGACATGGGACCTGGTGGCTGACATGGAGCAACTGCGTTGTCACCTGTCCATAGACAAGTGGCTGGTGTTTGGAGGTAGTTGGGGCTCAACGTTGTCACTGGTCTATGCACAGCAACATGTTGACCATGTCACTGCGCTCATACTACGAGGAATATTCACTCTACAACGGTAGCAGTATTGTTGATGTAGTTGATGAAGTAGTAAGTGGTTGTTGTTGTTGTTGTAGCAGTAGTAGTAGTATTGGTAGAAGTGTGATTTGTCTGTTTGTCTGTAATCTATCCGTCACATTCCTGCCCCCTGTTTAAACTGTGCAACCCATTTGGATGCCATTTGCTGGGTACATTGTAGCTCCAATGACGCATTGTGTATAGATGGGGGTCCCTGCCCACAGAGGAAGGGGAGACTTTGTGTGTATACATGTGTGGCGCCTCTAGGTGGCAGCTTCTTTTTCCATGTGTCCGACAAATTTTTATGAATACTGCGGCCATACATGTTTCTGCTTGCTGAATGTATGACTACATTCTAGCGGGTGGTTTCTGGAGTACGAATGCTCATGTTGTTTTCCAGTTTGCCGAGCCCTCATGGAATATCTCGCCTGGAAAGCCTGCTTTGTGCTCAAGCCTAGCTGGACTGTTGGCTGTCAGCCATGTTCCGTGAGTCCTACATGTTCAGCCATGCGTTACCAAGTCTACAGTCGTGGTCAGCTGCTGGGGCTGTGGCCGCAAGCCAAGTACAGCTTCGCTGATGTCACTCGCCGCCAAGTGTGGTCTGCAGGGCTTGGGTGTGAGAGGTCTGGGCCCCGCAGCTGTTGCAGAGGTTAACACCAACATGCAGCTGCTGCCCATTGATCAGCTGATCAACAACTTGACATCATCTTGCCGTTGTTTGCTGGATGACCTACGACGTATGCCTGACATGCCGTTCAGATGTGGATTGTGTGTGGTGCCGCTAGCTTGGCAACCGCACCACACATGGTTGGTGGTGTGGCATAGCGTTAACACATTTGATCCGATCAACGAAGTTACTCTACGCTGGGCTGGGTTAGTACTGTGATGTCATGTAATGGGGTCTCTAAACCCCAGTCAGAATGTGCAATAGCAAATTGCATCCAATCTATCAGTCCTGTGCAGCCACATGGAAGATACAAATGAGGAGTTAATTCTTCCTAGTGTTGTCTTATATGTCACGTTGTACTGAACTTTGCTTTTCTAAAGCCATTGCCAAATATAATTTGACATGACGTTTATTTAGTAGCTCTTCATAAATGGTCACGTGCTGTTGTGATCTGTCACAGGAGAGAGCTGGTATGGTATTATCAAGATGGTGCTAATCATATTTTTCCTGATGCCTGGGAGAAGTTTATAAAGCCAATACCTGTGGTAGGTTGCATTATTTTCTATTTATTTCTGCACTTGCATGTTAATATGAAGTTGACAGAGCTTCAGCAGTCAGGGACATAGCCAAAGATTTGTTTCGAGGAGGTATAAAATTTTCTTGGCCTTATTTTTGGTAATAACCATTTTGACATTGTTGCTTTATTAAAATGCTTGCCTGTCCTGACTTAAGGGGGGATATGTACCGATGTACCCCTTCCATGTTCACAACACTACTGTCAGTGATTTTTTGCAGTGCTGTTCAGAGTGGTTTGGTGGAGTGATAATCATATTTATTAATGGTTAATGAAATTTGAAGTAAACTTGTTGATTGCAGTTAACTGATGACAACTGAAACTTAGGTCGCAGGAAGGGCATAATAGTCCAAACCAGCAGTAGATCTTTTAACACACAGCTGTGCATAAATTGCGGATTTTTTGTATTACAGTATTACAGTGGAATATCTATTATCAGAAACGTATGAAAATCCCATCACTGAAAACGCATTACTATCCAGGTCAATTCAGCCTGTTATCCCTTCATGGGTGACCATCAGCAGATGGGTAAATCATCTCGGCATGTAACCAGCCACCCAGGTCAATGCGGCCTGCCGTCCCTCCGAGTGTATGTGCAGTGTGTACCAATGAACAGTGGGATGTAAACAGGCACATCGTGCGTGATGCACTAGCTCCATATCTGTTGTCTTGCAGTTTAAACTGGTGCCTGGTAGAGGGCTAAGGACAGAGATCAGCATTGCCCTATCAGCATTATGCATCAAGAAGAACTTTTTGTTTACATAAACTTATGCTGTTATGTTTTGTGTATGTTCTGTAGGTAGAACGTCATGACCTGATGTCTGCCTATCATCGTCGGCTGACCGGCAGTGACTCTGACACTCAGCTGGAGTGTGCACGGTGTTGGAGTGCCTGGGAAATGTCCACCTCACGGCTGATTGTTGACCACGATCTGCTGAAACGAGTCGATTCAGACACATGGGCCCTGCAGTTCGCCAAGATAGAGGCGTATGCAGCTTTCTTTTTTGTCTGTCCAATGCAATGCATAGCATTGGACAGAGTATAAAATCACCTAAGTGTCCGTGCGTTCATGTGTGCGTCCAACGATTGAGGGGCCATAATTCCATAATGGTGCAAGATGGTCACAATGGACCATCCATACGAAGTGGCCCAGCGTAAGTCAAATGGTCACGTGACCAATGACATCATGAGACTCCAAAAAGTCCAAAAAGTTGTGACCCGATTATCTTTTAGGCACCATATCTCCACAACGGTGCAAGACTGATCAGGCCTGTGGAGAGGGAGGAGTAGGGTGTCCAAGTTACCCCGGGCCCCGTGACGTTTGGGGAGCCCCATCATTACTCAAAAATATAAAGTACACCAGATTGTGCTATTTTAAATGGAAAAATTCAAAAATTTTCTCTCCAGTTCTCCAGTTGGGCCCCGCGAAAGTGTTTTCCAAGGCCCCTCTGTGGCTCTCGATGGGCCTATGACAGATGCATGGTCCTAATGGACCACTTATAGTAAATCGCTGGTGACTAATCGAATGGTCCCGTGACGGTCGATGTTAATTGTTTAATTATAATAATAGCAAAAGATGACAAAACATTGCTAAAGTGTACAATTTGAAATTTAACTTTGTAATTTTTGCCAGTGGTCTGCACAGCTCACTGATTTTATTTATACGAACTTTTAGACCTACTGTAAGGTATCGAGATGCATTGGACAAACTCTGTGTTCGTTTGAACATTATCTTGCTTTAAATGTAATCGCTTTTGCCATGCAAGTGATTCAGCCTATTTCTATGCATTTTTGTAACGTGGTCCATCATCTGTCCCCTGCTTAAGCAGTTTGACAGATTTAGATGCCATTTGGCAGGTATACAAGTTGTTGTGGGGTCCAATGGCATATTGCGTTGGATGGGGGGTTGCTGAGGAAGGGGGGATTAGGAGGTTAAACCCCCAGCCAAAACATGCAATTACAAATTGCAGCCAGACTGTCAGTCATCATCTGCTACCTAGCGAATACAACCGAGGAGTTAGCGATTTCATTTTTTGGTTTAATTACTTTGGGTGTATGGTCCTTGTTTTGCTGTTTATGCCATGAATGCTGAAGCTGTTGTCCCATTGAGACCGAAAAACAGTTGTGGGTGCGGCTTGAATAGCTTGGTTTTTAGTCATGAACTCTGTGCTTTGTCTTTGGTCTGTTGGTGTTCTTTCATTATTGGCACAGTCAGTCTGATACTTTTTGGTGGCATAGTGATGTGAGAGCAAACTAAATCCTCACATCATTTAGCTATCAAAAGTTGTATTCACCACGTGGCAGCAGCATTATTTTCGGTGAAGATGACTGATCTCTGATCGCTTATCATTATTCTTAGTGTTTGCTGTTAGTGGTTAATATGTTTTGGTCTTAGTTTCAGAAAACTTGGTCTCGTTGTTCGAAATTTTGTTTCCATCACTTGTTTGTTGCTGTTTCATGTGTTTAAGGCATTACTTTGTAAACGGTGGGTTCTTGCACAGCAATTCACACATACTGGACAACATTGACAGAATCCGTCGCATACCTGCAACTATCATTCAGGGCCGATATGATGTTGTCTGCCCTGCCGAAACTGCCTGGCAACTTCACAAGGTTAGTTAGTCTCAAGCGGCTTGGCTGTATAATCGAATTATTATATTGTTTATGTTGGTATTCGGTGTCTCAACTGTTGGTGGTAGCAATAGCGTCATAGGATAGGAAGTTGTACTTTAAGAAATTACTGCTTTGGCGCTGCAGGAAGTTGCAGTTTTTTGACAGACAGCTGCAAATTTCCGACTCAATTTGCCTACGCCAGGGGGATGGAAGGCTGAGTTGACCTTAGTGATTGGCTGTGCCTTTACCTGTTCTCAGACAGTCCTCCATTAATGTAGTAACCACAGTGAGTTGAAGTTTGAAACCACAACCTTTTGATCATAAGTCCAGCATTCTAACCATTACACCCACCAAGCCGTTGACCTGGGAATAACTTATTAATTGCAAGTTTGTTCTGTAAATTTGATATTAGATTATCGGATTATCTATGTATCCCATGTGTGAAGCTGTGGCGTTGTGTTTCGCTGGTGCAGCGTTGGCCTGAGGCGGAGCTTTGTATAATAGACGATGCCGGACATTCAGCCAAGGAGCCAGGAATCACCTCAGCACTCGTTAATGCTACGGACAAGTACAAGGCTCTCTGACCATGATAGTACTCTCGTCCCATCCATACTCTGCTGCAAAATTAAAGTGTGGTTTACATCCAGTGTGATGGATACAACGCAACGGATGTAACACAGTGAACGCAGCTTATGCAACGCACCGAACGGCCGTTTCTAAATATCATCATTGCTTATTGAATGTCAGCTGCATTCATACCGTTTGTTGTATACTTTCTTGCGTACATCACATGCGTTGCGTTGGTGGAAGCCATGCTTAAGACTGCTTTTATGTAGGCCTAATAGCAGATTTGATTGAGCAGTGGCGTCGTGGCCTACAAAAGTTGGGGCGTGGCAAAAAGTTGCATTTTTCTGATAAACAACTGCAAATATTTGATAGATGAGATTATAGCTAAGTGCTCAAAATTTCAGTTTTGTGCAAATATCAATTTTGCCTATAAATTATCCCCAACAGAGGATTTGCCACAACTTTGGTATTTTTGGAAGAAAATTCTCCGACAGGCTGAAATTTGAGGGGGGGAGCAGCTGTCATGCCCAGACCACAACATTGCTGCTGATATTACGCCAACTCCATCCTCTGCAGTTGTTTGTACATTTGAACAATTCTGTCATTATACTGTATAATTGAAGCTGACCTTACATAATACAAGATTTAACTAGATGAAAATAATCACTGCGGTGCAGGAGTTATCAACTCTTTTAACCAAAAAATGCAAAGATATGTGTCACTACACATGCATTGCAGCCAGCGTGAAATAACCAATACATGCCATGAGTGAAGCAAATGCAAGAGTCCGTGTTCGTTCACCCAATTTTGGCATTTTCAACGTACATCAGACTACATGAACTCTAAGAGTTTAGTGTAGTTAAAGATTAGTCACAGTGCATGGTGGAGTGAGAAACAGGCTTGCCGTGGATATGAAATTTGCCATCCATATCCATATCCACAGATGCCTATCGTGCATACATATAGCCCCTAAATTTTCGCGAAATACAGCAGTGCCAAAGCGTTCATTTCCCCCAGGCATTTCTTTTGTGAAACTGTTAAAAATAAATAAAAGTAAATAAAATAAAACACATTTGCATTGAAATACGATTTTAGAAAAGTATTTCCTGCCTGTCATGAAAATCTACCGTAATTACTTTATTGCCCTTCCTATAGCCGACCGTTGAGCCTTGGGTACCACGTGTCGTCTCTCAGTCGTCTTTTTAACCGTAACAAATGTATTGTGGCCAAACGGTACGTCATAAAGAGTTGGCGATACCGTTGGATAGGGCGATAACGACTACCTATAAAATGTTGAAAGTAACCACGTCTCTATCTGCAGCTTTTTGGCTGCAATTTTGAATTCAATGCTTCTGCCTGCAGCGTCACGTACGTGCGTCAAATTACCGTATCTTATCCTAGCACTGATTTTAGCGTTTAGTATATCAACGTCACCAAATCGTGTTTGGGACTGCAGTCACTGTCACGCTATCTTTCTGCAATGGGAAGTTTGGCATTGGCCTTCAGATATAGGCGGTACGGTCGGCCCATCGCAGCAACAGCTGGGATTTTTGTTCTTCAAGAAACATGTTGCATTCATGTACGCCTACAGTTATAGATAGAGTGAACGCTTTAAAGAACACTTGGTTGGTACTTCCTATACTAGCATTAAATTTGTTACGAATCCAAAACGTTTGTAATTTTCTTACCATTTGGTAAAAAAAGAATAAAAATAATCTCCCAAATTGATATACTGTTTGTTGCCCAAACAACAGTATTAAAGTACCATAGGTTAAAACTTGTTGCTGCTATAGTGCACATAAATTAATTTAGGCTAACTAAATGACGTGCTGATTATAGACTGATTATAGGCCTACATTTGACGCAATAACATGAATAAACGAGAAAATGAAGAGTAAGAACGACAGACAGAAAAATATTATATGGAAATAAAACACTTAAATATTCAGTTTAATTAGCAAATGCGACAGCACAATATCCATGGATATATCCACAGGATGGCTGAAGTCTGATATCCACACATGGATATATCCATGGATATCCATATCCACGGCAAGCTTGGTGAGAAACCACTGATCTACATGTAAGCACTTAGTGTGCAGACAGACTAAATATTGAGATTTGTTGGCCATAATCATAACCACTACAGCTGTCACCATCTTCGTCACTGCTGCTATCAGACAAGCAGCAATCGTATTCGTGTGGATGTACAACGTACAACTGTGCTGTGAGTTCATTGTAATGTACTAATAATGGACAATGCAGCTCGACTTCAAATTCTCCATCGAGAAGGACCCGTTCCAGTTGCAGTTCACTGTTAAGCAGTAGTATGCAATTATTCACGGAGTCAGCGACCAGTATGTGACCTCTGCTGTCCGTTGACAAGTACCCAAGATTCCAGACGACGTCAGTGAACGTTGCCAACACGTTGCCTTTTTCGTCCAATTCACTCACCTACACACAGCTACTGACATGCTAGACTGACAGTCAGTGCCGCGTTAAGATTTTGGAGGCCCTGGCGCATTTTGGAAAATGAGGCCCTTCTCCAAAGTTTGAAATTCCATAAGATCAATTTTCACCAGAGCAGTTGAAGTGTTTTTTAACGCGTTAACGCGCTGCATTAATTTTTAATGCATGTGGTAACACGTTAATAACACATTATTAATATTCCTAGGGCGCGAATTTGTAGGAGTTGAAAATGATAGACCAAAAAACAATGACTGGAAATTGCATTAGGCTTACCTGGAAAATGAAGGACCAAATTGCACCCTATCATCTAAATATTATTACTATTTACAGTATTTATCGAACTGCAACAGCAGTTTAATTACTGAAATTTATTCGGCCGTCAAACAATCGCAGTTTAACGGAATATTGGAACTCTGCTTCACAAAGTTTAGTAAATTTAGTCCTTTTTACATAAGTGCATTAATTTTTTTAATGCACATTAATTTATTAACATGTCAACGTGTTAATTTGACAGCTCTAATTTTCACCTTTAAATTCCATGGTAACATTACAAAGACAGGTGGTGTAATGGTCTTTGGGGTGCCCCCCCCTCTTATTGCTTATTAGCGAGAGGTATAACGAGCCGTGAGAATCACATAAAACTAAGAAAGAAAGAAGTGCGAACCACGCACGTCTTTATTCATGCAAATCAGAGCGGCAACTGATAACAAGTTGCTGCGTTGCGTCGGTCCAGCTGCTGTCTGGCTGCCGTTAACGCTTTAGCCTACGTTAACCCATACACACTCCCTCCCGTTAGCTAATAAAATTTAAGTGGATAAATGTTATTTCGAAATTTAAAGTGTCGTATAAATTTAAAAATTCAAGTTTAAAAATTTTGAGTTATGGATCAGACAGCAGCTGTAGACGCAATGCAGCCAATGGGTTAACGTAGGCTAAAGCGTTAACGGCAGCCAGACAGTACGTAATCAATTACAATTATTAGTCCGCCCGTAAGCGATAGCTTGCGGAAGCGGACTTATGTTTTAGCCCAGATGTTTTTTTTGTCAACCGCCAGATCTCCGAGATGCGTTGGCCGACCGGCGTGAAATTTTGCACGGTGGTCAGTACTAGGCCGAATTTTATAATGCCGGTCCAAAATTTCGGGGGGCACACCCCAAAAAAATTTCAGGGGCCAAAAACATGCAAAATTTGGCCCGATTTCGGACGACTTCGAAGTTCGGCGGCGAATATCTCCGAAACGGATGAATATATTCAAAATCGGACAGCCATTTCGTGTATGGCGATTCCTCCTGCGTTAGGCGAAACAAGTCCGGTGAAGTTTGGTCCAGTGACCTTGGAGATTTAGATGTGAAATCGTACCCCCCCTAAAGCGCATTTTTCGGAAGACCATATTTCGGCTCCTAGGGGGTGCTGCGCTTCCAAATTTTTACACCCGCTAGAGAATTTATCGCTCACCTCACCACGCTATCATATCATCATTCATCATGCATCTGCTCGCCTGTCTCATCACCTTTCTCATCATAACGTCATTGTCACATCATCAGGACACGTTATC
>Ga0209367_1010659_pt1 | contig 12298 bp, 7 predicted proteins | sample WorMetLIZISLAND2_FD_187412 | JGI IMG/M metagenome (GOLD analysis project Ga0209367, IMG submission 187412) | Marine gutless worms symbiont microbial communities from Max Planck institute for Marine Microbiology, Germany - Olavius geniculatus... ... | reverse complement strand
ACGCAAAGAAATCAGATATTTGTGTTATCTTTGCAAAAAATCATGGGCGGCCACGAAACTGAGGGGGGACTGGAGCAAAACTGGGGGGCCTGTGCACAGGCGTAAAACCGTCACTGGTCCGTAGTCTGTTAATAGTAACCATTGCGATGATGCAGTTAGGCCATTCACAGCTTAGGGCTCGGGACCCCTATTTTCGGAGAACATTTGTCTGTAGGGGTCGGCGATGGTACTGTCAGATAGGGCATTGATAGGGGCAATAGAAAATTACGGTAAAAATGGCAGAAAACGTGGCAAACTTATGTAAAAATCGCAGGAAGCACGGCAAAGACACGGCGTCAAATCACGGGCCAGAGTGCATTATACAGTCTATAAAAGTCAACATCTAGCACTGACGACCATCACTACATGCAATGCAGAGTTTTTATCTGTGAAATTTTGTCGCTGCGGAGCATTAAAAATACAAATTTTACGATGACGTCCTGCTCACATATTGAGCCAGTGGTAACAGAGCACATGGACTTTGGTAGTAGAGGCACAGGTAAACGTTCGACTTGTGCTAATTAAAGACAAAAAAATCTTGTGAAAACGCTAAATCCTGGCATTTTGTCTAAAACACGACGTTTTTGGAAAAATCTCAGCATTTGACGAAAATCACGGTTCCCATGATTTTCGTGTTTCCGTGATTTTCTACTGTCCCTAGGCATCGATGAGTTGCTTAGCCTGTAGGCCTATGATGTTGTCTATAGTAACCATATTGCTAACTGAAGTGGTTTGGCCACAGTTTGTAACTGAAGTATTTAGGGGTGCAGTCAGTACTCTCGTTTGGGAGAAATAGCAGAGTTGTAGGGAGTCCAGCTTGGTGCCACAGCCTGTATCCGTTAGGCTACGTCTGCTATGACGTACCATTAGCCACAGTACATGCGTTACAGGCAGACGACAGACACAGTTTTGTGCCATAGGCGCCACGATAAGTACAGTCGGCCAATTACAATTGTATTTAGTAAAACGTTGACGTTTGTGATCTCACTCATAGCCTCATTGCTGTTATCAAACAACCGTCATTTATTGTCGACAGTCTATCCAGCTGAGCTGAAGAGTCACACACGTGTTGCGTTCTATCTATTTTGCTCTGTTTTCTTGATTATGTGGTTTAATTACAAGTGAATGTTTTTTTTATTAACTAGAAATACGTTCTGTGGAACAAGGTATCTGTCCCATTGCCACGCTATATAGCCTAGCAGCTGCGTTTCAGCGTTTGACGCTCTTGTGAGCTTGCAGCCAATTTTGTCTTAAAAACGGTTGGTTGCCATGACAACAGGGGTCTTCAGGGGAGAAATTTACATGACACCATTGCATAGCCCGGGCCCGAAAATAGGGGTGTAAATGAAAACAGCGCGCAATCGTTTTACGAGGGCCGAGTTGTAGTCAATTTTTGTCCCAAAATAATTCGTTGTGCTCGTCGTGCGACTTGATGCCCCGTTGGACAAACACTGGCGTAGCCAGAAGGTTTCACCTCTCTTTTCCTCTTCTTCCTCACATCCCTCCGCTTTCCTTCTCCTCCCTTTTCGTTCTTTTCTCATTCCTCCTCCTTTTCCTCTCCCTTTTTTCCTTTAGAAGTAGGACTCTTAAATTCCATCTAGGAGGTCGGGGAAAGCGTTTTTAGCAAGGTCTGGGCGGAGCCCTAGCTGAAATCGAATTTGATGCAATTATAATTTTAAAATATGAGATCTGGACATCTGGCGGCAACAATTTTTAAATTATTTTCTTGAGTCTTTGATGTACATTTTCAGCAAAAATTTGAGATCGGAGGCCTCGGCCCCTTGTTTACGCCATTGGCGACAAATACGCAAGAAATAGCAGTAGTGGAGTCTGTGGTTGACTGCAGCTAGTCTGCTTAGTACGGCGAGCGACCAAGTCAATAGAGCGCTGCGGTCAACTATTGAGCATGAGTAGACTAAAAGAAGCAGTTAGTGGCTTCGGGCATGTGACAAATTACTGCTGCAAAGACGTCATCGCTGCCTTGACGACGTGCATCAACATTCCGTACAATGACTCGTACGACTTTAATGCGATTATTATTCTCTGACCGGCGGGCAGGTGCCCGTGACGTCATCAGCAGGCATGATCGATACAGCGCTGTGGATTGTACATTTCCGCGACGCGGGACAATGGTCAATTTGCAGCGCCGCTCTTTCCTTCTGAAAAACAATGCCTTGCACGCAAGTTAACGTTCTTCAGAAACAAAAGACTGTTTCTTAGCCGCCGCGTGGTGAGAAAGTGAATTAGTGTTAGTAGTCACAGGTTTTTACGCGCGACAGCACGTAATGCTAAGCGCGTCTTAGCCATCGTCGAGGCGTCCGTCCGTCTGTTTATATATCTGTTTGTCACACAGCGTGACAGTGTGTCAAAACGACGCAGGCTCGGATCACGAAATTCTCACTGTGGACTGCCACGAAGACTCCAGTTTTTTGTGATGAAATTTCGTGCCGTTGGGTTGAGGGTGTTCCCTTTAAGGGAGCGAAAGAGGAGTACCCTCTTTTCCTAAAAAAAGTTATTTTACCGCTATTGGCTCGTCCAGCATCGAAACGGTTGCAGATAAGCACAGACATGCTGCTTATCATAACAAGCACTGGTCACGAGTTTTTCAAGGGTATCAACATCGATGACCTTGAACCCACGAAATAAGGGGTTTAAATGAATTTTTTTGCGATTTCGGGCTGCGACACATATTTAACAGTAAATTGAGCGGAAATGGCTGGAGATAGACCAAGACAACTTGCGTACGAAATTTTTAGCATTAAACGTAGATTTTAGCAGTCTAAGTCTCGACCTTCTAAGTTCAAAAAGGCTTGCATACTCGAGCGTCAAAGAGGGGGTACCCTCCCCTTAAAAAGTGGTTATTTCACCGTTGTTGCTTCTCTAGCGTGAAAACTGTTGCAGATAACTACAGACATGCTGCTTGTCATAAGAAGCACAAGTGACGAGCTTTTTGGTGATGTCAACATCGATAATTTTGAATGACCTTGAACCTCCCAAAAAGACTGGTGATTTTTTTGCAATTTCTGGCTCTCGACGCACATTTCAAGAGTAAATGGCGTCGAAATTATTAGAGATAGATCCGGACAACCTGTATCTGAAATTTTTGGCATAGAACGTACATTTTAACCATTTGAGTTTCGACATTTTAGTTTGAAAAAGTCTTCCGTACTGAGGCTTTAAATTTGCGTAAGCTTACTCCTTCAATACGCATTATTTTATTATATGCTGTACACTGATTACTGATTAGGGTTCGTGCAGGTGGCAGAACCGATGCTGTCGCGCGTCACATGAGCTTTGCTCCAATTACTTGTTGAGATTGACCCAGCAGGGGCCTACCGTTAGCATAAGCATCTGTTAACGAAACTAAAACAGAACAACAGAATTTGTGTAATTTTGCGTGCTAAAGTTGATACTATTCAGCAGCACAAAAAAAACTTCGCACATGAAAAGTGTAGGCCGAGGTTAGTAACCCTTTGTCTTTCTGTCGCCTACAATGTTACTAGGATATAGCTGCCGTTATAGTGCATTTTGATATTGCTAGGACCTATTTACTGAGCTCTTGTTGGCTAGATCTGCCACGTTCCTTTTATCTCAAACCTAGCAACCAAAGACTCGCACTCAATCGATAAGCTATTGTTTGCCAGAGCAGTCGACTCGATTCGACTATAGACTATGGAAGCGGCGACTTTTTAACAGCCGCTGCAGCAGCAGCCTTTATTGTGGGCCTACTCGACGTCGTCGTCATTGCAGTTTGTCAGCTGTCGGTTCACATAACGTGCGAAATGAAGCAGCTCTGGTGTGGACGTCGTTTTGCCGTGCGATTCTACTTACTGCTGCTCACCGTAATCTGCTATAGCGGTAAATCGCTTCGCATGGTTTCAGTTCTGTAGTCAACCAGTTTTCGACAGCAACACTATGTTCTGCTAGTAGGCTATATAAATTCATCAAGTTTACATTTTTATTGAAAAAAGTTAGTTGACGCTTCGAATGTCGGCGTTTTTTCCTTCCGTTTTTAACGCCTTATCTTAGAATCTTGTCCATTACCACCAAAGTTCCCAAACGTTCGCACATGTTGGAAAGTGAGGATAGTTCGAAAAATGTGTTCTTCTCGCTACATTTTGGTGACTCAGAAGACCCGATTTTGGACGATATCCCGACTTAGCAGTGAATTTAATTATTATACTTTGAAAAATACGGATTGCACAAGATATTGTCAGTCGGAAAAATAGGCCTAAATTTTCGATTTTACTCCACATTTTGGTTAGGACAGGCACAGCTATAAGCGCAGTTTTTGCCTGGTTGTTCACGGCGCATGCATCGCTGCCTTATTGTGCTATTATTTGTACCATTTTTGTGACGAACTGAATTTTGATTTTTGATCGATTGTTTGGTTGTACTCGGCGCTTAAATTATAGACCTACAGGGTGCGGCAAAAAGGTAAACCCCTAAGTTTTTCGCTGTTTTCTCAGCAACCGTTTGACATTTTAATGTGAAATTTCACAGATTTATTTACGAAACTATCCTCCGGCTAAACGCCGAGCAAATTGCGATTCTATTAAAAATGACGCGAAGTTATAATTTTTTAAACATGACTGCCTACCGATTTTTCAGCATTAAAAACTTCAGGCTACAACAACAATTCAATAGCATCGTTGAAACTGCACAGTTAACTAACGATCAGATGCCAAAATTTCATTGTTATTGTGAATGTTCGAAGTGTCCATCGACAGCTCCAAGGTCCAACACAAGTTTTCAGTCGGTTAACTTGAAAAGTCTTTCACAGCCTTGTCGATCGGTCCTTGTGGCAGTTGTCCCAGATAACCTGAAGCGCTTCCTGGAGTTCGGCGATTGTTTTCGACTTTGTTTTAAGCTTGGATTAAGCCTCCAACATTGCACCCCACACATGATAGTACATTGGGTTTACAGGGTGAGCCAAAAAATGGCACCATTTTTGTACACTTTATAATTTTGCCAAATATTAACTAATTTTCAAATTTTTTTACTGTCGGGATCAGGAGACAATTTGTAATAAAACTGTTATTATAGATCCCACCACACTTCAAGTGTGTCACAGCCTTGTGAAATGTCAGTATCTTAGGAGTAACAATTGAAAACAAAACAATTTCTGCAACAATATATTTTTTAAAAATTAACAAAGAAACAACGTGTTTGCTGTCTCATATATTGCCTAAAAAGTCATGTTTCACAGTTTTTAGGCCCCCTACATCAAATGTTTAATGTGTCCGCCTTGCTGCTTGCTGGACGGCGCATCCAAGCGGGCGACGCCACTAACCAATGGCGCGATTAACCAAACGCTGCAGCAGTTTGCTCCACTCAGTGACGATCGCCTGCTTCAGCTGGTTGACTGTTGTGAATCGTCAACATTGATAGACCATCTGTTGGAGAACATCCCAAACAGCATAACTGACCGGATTCAAGTCCGAGCTGTTTGGGGCCACATGCCATGTCTCGATTAACGTTGATTAGTGGCATCAGCATTACCGGCTTGAGTGCGTGGTCTGATATATCACAAGGTAGTGTAGCGACACACTTAAGGTGTGGTAAGATCTGTAGTGATAGTTATATTACAAATTGTCTTTTAATTCTGACAGTGAAAAAAAATTAAAAATCGGTTAATATTTGGTAAAATTATAAGGTGTACAAAAATGGTGCCATTTTTGGCCCACCTTGTATATTCGGCCAATTTGGAGGCCACTGGGCCTTTGTAATGAAATCTGGACAGCCAGTTCTGTGTGCACTGCGTGCTGTGTGTGCTGGCGTGCCGTCTTGCTGGAAGATGAATCCGGTGGGCAGCCAGCGATTGCTTTAAAAGAACGACAAATTAGTAATAATTTATAAACCAAATAAATTACTGTTTATCAAAACGTCACTGTGTCGTCATCGGCAGTAACGTGGTAACCCGTTTTTGAATATTAAACAGCATTTTAGCCCGAACATTTTTAATGCTACAAAATCGGTAGTCAGTCATGTTAAAAAATCTACAAATTTGTCGTTTATCAGCAGAATCATATTTCACTTAGCAGTTAGATGTAGAACGTTTCAGTCAATAAATGTGTAAAATTGCAAGTTAAAATTCCGAGCGGTTGCTGAGAAAACAGCGAGAAACTTTAGGGGGCTACTTTTTTGTCGCACCATGTACACTGATTCTAAGTAGCTGGATTTATTGTCAGGTGAGAATCGGTCGCAGTCAGAGAGTACAAAGAGGACATGCAAGCCAGCTCTGTGTCACGGCGTCCAATGTCCCACGTAAATCGACGCATTCTTCCTTGTCGTCTGCTTTTGTCTTTACGTTCTGCATAATTTTGTGATGCACCTGGTACACGCAGTCGATATATGAATGCTGGATTGGCGGCTTCGTAATAAAAGCGCACACCGTGGCAGACTGATGAATTAATGACATCGGCCGCTCGCGAAGCGGAGAGACACACGTAACGTAGGCCCCTGAGCTAGATGTTCATTTAGGCCTATTGAAATGCAGCCGTCAAATACGAGTCAATTCGTCGTTTGTTCTCGGAACATAACTAGCAGCTAGTTAAGCGGGCACATTGACAATGATAAGCTGACAGTCAAAATTTGCTTCATCTATAGCCTAAATTACACTTGTCAACAAGTGTTTACGTAAACTCCCTGAGTTAAAAAACATTACTTGCCGTGTATTATAGGTCAGTTGTTTTAGAGGAGTTAATAAATTCCATTCCATTTTATTTAAATCAGGCAACGTGGCCCATACACACACACATACACACACACACAAAGAATAAAAACAGATTTATCAGATGCACACTTAGGCCTAGAGAGTGAAAAATGACAGTAGCAGCTTATCGTTGAACCGTTGATGTGGTCAGCCATGCCTGCGAATAATAACCGTAATAATAATAATAATCATAAAATAATTATTAAAACAGCAATAATGTGTAGTCTATCCTTGTCTATCCTCTATCTGTATTTTTTCTGTTTCGTGTGTTTTACGCCATTGCTTTTTCTGTCAGTTGTTTGCCTTGCTGTGAAACTTACAAAAAATAACGGAATGAAGGAAATAAAAAGCGCTATCGTGAGAGTTTTTTTTTACAAAATAGTAAGTAATGCGACGCATTTTGGTGAATTTGTTTCTTAAAATAAGTAACTAAAATGCTTTCTTTTTAGCCTATTGTTGTAGAGTTATAACTACTGCCAGCGTTGCTGCTGGTGACGTCACAAATTATGCACAATCTGCTAATGACGTAATGACGTCATCGTTATTACGACGTCATGCCGTCGCTGCGTACTAACAAACAGAACGACACACAAACTGAGTGAATGCATAATCTCCACCGTTCGCTTTACGTACACTGGGCGGAGATAATGATAATAACATTGATCAGTGAATGAATGAAAGAACGTTGGCATCTGTGTAGAACGTCGTGTGAACATGGGACGTGTTCGTCGGACGGCTCCTGCGTTTGCTTCTCTTGTTTCACTGGACCGTCTTGTGACCTATACAGTGAGTACACGACCTGCCATGTCGCTCGCCATTCACATTCTGTTGTTTATGAATAAGCCACCAGAATAGCCGTTTTTTAATTATCATCATCATTTGTTCGCAAGAGGTACCGTACAGACAAACAGCACATACAACGTAAGCACTAAGCAGTAGTGGCAATAAAATTAATGACATTTTCGTGAGCGATTAGATTTGTATTATCTCGTAGATTTACCCAGTATTGTTAGTCTACGTTACTATTTAGTAGAGCCTCCAGCTCGTAGTATCCGCAGTACCATAAAGTGAGCTAACTGAGCAAAATGGCTGATTGACTTGATGGGTGTCTTGACGCTGTTTTCATCAAAAGATAAGACGTGCCATAGACCTGAAGGAAAACTTTGCACGTAGAAACCGATAGACTATGACAGTTTTACTTATGCAGAAGATTCGCTGTCGCTGAGAACTTTCCCCACGACGACAAAAAATAGCCTACATGCATGTATAACTTTTTTGTAATAGCAGAATCAGAAAGTTTTGAGCTCAACCAGCCAAATATCGGAGTGAACTGGACAGAGTAATTATTGCCGACGGTTTGTTGTGCAGAACGGAACAAACGATGTTGTAAGCAGGCACGCCGTGCGATGCATTAGCCTCGTATCCGTGGTCTCGCAGTGGAAGCTGATGTCCGCCTGAGGGCTGAGGAAACGATGACCAGCGCCGCCCTGTGGGTTTTTGGGGCTCAGAAAGGAATTTAACCTACATGCTAAATAGTGTATACGTTGTGTGCAGAGAACGCTTTCTATCCGGAATTTGCCGAGCCAGACGTTACGGTGACGGTCTCGCCGACACTGCGTCGTGGTGATGCCGTAACTTTGCTTGAAGCTACTGACCCTGACCTCACCGATACATGCCATGGTAGATAGATAGGGAGATGAGTTAAATAAAACATAACTTTATAGCTAGCTAGCTGTATACTTGAGGCTATCGAGACATGCCATGGTAGCAGCGAGTGTCCGTGCGCTCGACTGGCGTTCGCCATTGAGTCCGGCAACGACGAGGCACTGTTCGCTATGGACGGCTCGACGGGGCTAGTGTCTGCTGCCGGCGACCTGGCCGGACACGACGGACGAATCTTTAAGCTGGGTGTGTCCGTCGTCAACCAACCACCACTGGACGCGAAGGTTGGAGGACAGGCTGACCAACGAGGTCCCAAGAGCTACGCCAGTCTAACGGTAGTAATTGGTCAACAGTCCGTTATCGCTGGAGTCGACGACGATCAAGACGCAATTCACATCCGGCACAAACGAGCAAGTGTTCTATTTATTGATCACACGTTTCTAATTGAAGTTTTTATTTTTGTGCATACGAACAATAATTAAGCAGAAAAAGCCTCCAGCATTTGTAAGCCTAGGGCCTACACAGAATATATAATCGCTATTATTTCTGACACGAACGAGTAAAAAGCGGCTGGAGTGATGCTTCGTGGGCTGTATTAATTGCAAAAAATTTTACGACAAGACAATTTCATCATCGTCATTATCATCATCGTCAGCGACCAAACTGACCGCGGAAGCTGCGGCGATGCCGCCAAATGCACCGATGGTGCCAGATGTTGTTCGGCAGAACTGATAGGCCGCACAACTCGTCTTGCCCGTTTGTCTCTCCGTTTGTCTGTCTGTTCCGTCCCAACTCCTAATTCGAAAACAAACAAGTGCATGAAAGCAAACATTGGCGCAAACGTTGCCCGTGGCACGATTAACCGCGGTCTGCAAATTTGCTGCTCAAACGGTCGGTAAAAGATCGGGCCGTCAGCCTCGAAATATGTTAGTATTGCGTCGTTTTAGTAGTGAATGATACATTTGTCATATACATGTGTGCGTATACGTATTGCTGCAGGCGGTGTCGTTCGTCAACAATGTCACATTTTCTCTGAACAAGACCGGCATCTACAGCGAGTTGACGACGATGTACGTCGGAACAAGGGTGCATTTCCAGCTGCAGATCGCGTTTCCAGTCGGCACGACCGATCTGTCTGTTGAACTGTTCACTCCTCACAATGACACGGCCATTGTGACGCTGTGCAACGCGTGGATCACGTTCGTTGGCAGCAACATCCAGTACACCAACGAGAACGCCACTTTCGAGCCCGATCCCATCGCCAACACTTTCTACGTGAGTTTTTTCGTTCGTAAGTACAACACGCGAGCCGTTTAGTTCGTTTGTGTTTGTGGTTTAATAGATTATACTGGTAATTAATTGTACCAGCGCAACAAAACAAAGCATAAGTTCGGTTATCTTTTTGTTTTGTCTTTCGTCGGCGTCGTTGGTTAAAAAAGTAGGCGGGGCGAAAATTTCAATTTTTCGACGGACAGTTGCAAATGTCAGACAACAGAAATTACGAGTGCTCGAAATTGTAAATTGTGCCCCCTAATTTTTTTTCAAAGTGGGGATTTTAAGCACTAAATTTTGCGTTTGTGGGCGACAAATTTTCGACGACAAGAAAATTTACCGACAATTTCTGATAGGTCAAAATTTAGGAAGAGGGGCAACTTCCTACTCCCCCCACCGTCCGCGACGCCACTGCTGTCTGCAGGGACAGTGTACCGCGAGATATCAAAGGGCGGTTACGTCTATTCTAGAGAGCAGGGAGATGGGGAAGGAATAGGGAACTTGGTTCAAGGGCTCAGTGGGGATAGAGACACCCCTGTATATTAGAATAATAGCATTATGTAGTTAAGACATTGTGGCCAGTTAGCTATGTCTACGTCGTCGCTATCGCTGTTGTTGTTGTTGCTAGAATGACAGAGCAACGATTGACTTTGGTTTCGTAACGAACGACGGATCGAGCAATGCGCTAGAGAGCGACAGCATGATCTACATAGACTGGAGTTTACGCCAGAGATGATTGCAATGTGCCACAGCGGCTTTATTGTCTCGTATGTGTCTGTATATGTCGTTTGTATGATCAAGACAACGTTGTGATGATGATCTACATCGACTGGGACGCCATCATGACTGACACAATGTTGAACAACACGGTGTACTGGGTCAGTGCCGGCGCCGAGTACAGCAACGACGATGAACTCTGGGTCGGATCAGCCAGCTTCATGTCTCTGCTGGACGAATATAACGAGGTAGGCCGTTGTGTTTGCCTACTTTCTCAGAGTTTGAACACTTTTTCTTAGAATTCATTATAGATTTTACACAAAACCTGTGACATTTTCAACCGCCATGTCAGGATGGCATCACTTTGTTAGATGGGATGTGTTACTTAACCCCGAACTCCGCTTTATTCGATTTGTCGTAAGCCCTTAATTTGTTGCACAACGTGCTGCGTTATTAAGCTGTACAACGAACTCGCAAATTAACAGCTGTAATCAATCCAGAAAAAAGCGTGCGACATGTCCACAAGAAATCGAAAGCTCACAACAAATCTACACATCTTGATGCGTCAAAATGTCATTGGCCTACAGCTGGTTGTAATTTGCGAGTAATTGTTCAACACTATTGAAGTAGTGGGGTTTGGACTTATCAGTGCAAGAGTTTAAAACTTAGTCGAGTCCATTTACGAGTTTCGAGCTTAATTCGAAACCGTAACTCAAAACCTAATCCTAACACTTGGTGGTGAGCGTAACGCGTTTCATCCGATCAGTGAAGTTGCTCTACGCCGGACCGGGTTAATGCTTGGATGGGTGACTGCCTGCGGGTAGGTAAACCATTTAGGTATGTAGGTCTAACCAGCCGCCTAGGTCAACTCAGCCTTCCATTCTTCCGGGGTGGGTAAATTAAGTACCGGCCTGTCTGGCTGGGGATAAGGCGGGGCGCGTTTACCTGTGTCGGGTGGCAGGTAATACTGTGTGATCCCATGCGGCAGGTGACGCTCCGTAGCTTTGGAATAGCTTCCATTAAAAGTTATAACTCCACCTTTAACCTTTAGCTAACCCTAACCTTCAAACTAACCCTAATCGAGTACCGCAACTCGACAATTTCCGATCCCCTTAGTGAAATATATGACGCGGTTTTACAGACGTTTGCGTCTGCGGAGTTCAACTTAACCGGTCCGTCGTCAGTGATGCTGGCAGCGTCCAGCATCTTCCGCGTCGACATCTATCTGCCGGTGCCGATCAGTAACATCGTCTTCGAGGCTTTCACGCCGACGCAGAACTTCACGGATGTCGTCACTCTGTGCAGCATCGCCGTCGTCGGCGTCGGCAGCAACTTCGCCTGTCTGTCGTATTATCAGTTCCCGTACACGCTCTATCCAAGCACCAGCGGACGCACGAACGAGTACGGACGCTTGAGCGTCGGACCCGTTTTGAACGCTGGTCAGTATGTCACGTTACGTTCATTGTTATCATCATCATCATCATTATCAAGCCATAGGCTCAGTGCCCGTTGACATCGGACGCCTGCATCATCATCTTCTGTCAGTTGCTTTAGTCCGGTGCTGAGTGGCTCGGTTCCCCTAGATTTGGTTCTTTGCACACTCCACAACATCGTCTGTCCAGTCTCTCTGTGGATGTCCCCTCTTATTTCTGCTGTCAATCTTCCCAAACAGCAGTGTCTTTAAAGGTTAAAGGTGCATATAGCTCTTAATGATCCCATCTCAGAGCTACGGAGCGTCACTTGTCATATGGGATCACACAGTGTTATCTGCCACCCGACAGAGGTGAACGCGCCCCGCCTTAACCCCAGCCAAATAGGCCGGTACTCGATTTACCTACCCCGGAGGGATGGAAGGCTGAGTTGACCTAGGCGGTTGGTTACATCCCGAGATGG
>Ga0209367_1010658_pt1 | contig 12298 bp, 9 predicted proteins | sample WorMetLIZISLAND2_FD_187412 | JGI IMG/M metagenome (GOLD analysis project Ga0209367, IMG submission 187412) | Marine gutless worms symbiont microbial communities from Max Planck institute for Marine Microbiology, Germany - Olavius geniculatus... ... | reverse complement strand
ATCGTACCCACACAAAGTGCATTTTTCGGAAGAACATATTTCGGCCCCTAGGGGGTGCTGCGCCCCCAAATTTTTACACGCGCTAGAGAATGACCAAGTCTTACTAGCGCACCCCCCACCTAGGATGGGGCCCCCCTTACAACTTTTTTTAAAGGGGGGTCAAAAATTGGCTTAAAATGGAATAAATGAGCCATTATAACTTCGGAGTTAGGGGTTGTAGCCCGACGAAACTTTGGCACTTGACGTGGCTCTAGGTTGGGGTGTTAACGCAAGTATGAAATTTGGGGGCACCGCCCCCCTTAGAATTTGGGAAAGCAAAAAACGTCCAAAAGATAGTACGTTTTACGACAACTTTCGAGTTTGACCGCAAATATCTCTAAACCGGATAGGGATATCAACAAGCAGTAAACGGCGTTATCAAATACGGTTAATTCCGCATTGAACATAAAAAATTATGTAAACTTCAGTCTTCTACGAACCAAGTTATAATGGCTCATGTTGACCTACCCTAAGTCGAATATTTCGGAAGATTATATTTCGGCCGCTAAGGGGTGCTGTGCCCCCAAATTTTTACACTCGCTAGAAAATCACCAAGTCTTACTAGCGTGCCCCCACCGGGGACGGGGGCCTCCCTTACTATTTTTTTGCAAAGGGGGGTCAAAAATTGGCTTAAAATTTAATAAAGGAGCGCTTATAACTTCGGAGTTAGGGGGTGTAGCCCGATGAAACTTTGGCACTTGACGCGGCTCTATGTTGGGATGTAAACGCAAGTACAACTTTTGGGGCCACTGCCCCCCTTAAAATTTGGGAGGGCAAAAAACGTTTAAAAATCGGTGCGATTTACGAGAACTTTCGAGTTTGGGCGCAAATATCTCTGGAACCGATGAAGATAGCGACAAAATCTAAACGGCGTTAACGAGTACGATCCTTTCGGCGTTGAACAAAAAAAATTTTGTGAACTTCCGTCCACCACGAACAAAGTTATATGCGCTCATGTTGACCTACCCTAAGTCGACAATGCACGTTCGGCGTATGGCAATGCATTTGAGTTCGGGCCACGTGACTTTGATGCCGGGAAAATTTTACCCCCCCCCTCTAATTTCCCAAATCGGACTTAGGGCGCCAAGTGGACTCACGTTGGGCTTTGCCCCAAATTTCTAGTTTATTCTGTATTTGTATTTGTATTTGTCTTCTGCCTGAGTGGCGAATAAACATACTTTTCAGTTTGTGTTGACTAATGCAGCTGGTGCCGAGATCGCTGTGGATCTGATGCTACAAGAAGACTTCAGTCACTTGTTGTGTCGAGTGTTGTCGTGGCGCGTCTGTCATCTACGTCTCACCGAGATACTGGCAACAACACCTCAAGAAGTCACCGCGGACGAAAAGGAGGAGGCAGCACCACCTGCTGACGACGAAGAAGAAGTAATACTGTGCACCATGCTTTTGAGACATGTACAAAGTTTCATAAATGAACTCGTTTAATACTCTTTGTGAAATGAACTGACATAGAATTAATTGAACTACCAGATTGTTTGCTTAGTACAGTCTGCAATGCAACTTAAGTGAAATGAACAGCAATGACATATTTTAGCTCAGTACGGTTCAGTTTATTCGTTTAGTAAAAGGTAAAGGTAAAGGTATCCCATACTCAATACGAGCGTAGGGTTTGAAGCTGATCCCGGTCTCTAGGCAGTCAGCCCACAGGTGACGTAGTCATAAACCTGGAACTTAACTGCCATTACTTTTCACCGGGCTTGCGTTTACCTTTCCAGCCAGAGAGCATTATCACTCTTTGACCGGTACCAAATTATACTGCTTGAGGCACATGTGTGTGAACAACTTGCCCAGAGTTGTTACCTGGCAGTGCACTGAGTGAGAATCGAACCAGGGAACTTGTGGTCACCAGTTTGCCATGCGGACACCACCAAGTCACATGTTTGTTTATTCAATACACTCCTGTATTTGCAACTGAAATACCGTTGAATTGGCATTTTTGTTCAGTACAGTTCTGTCACATAGCACACCCCTTAGATGAAACTGAACTGAAGTTGGCTTTCAGTTTCGTTTAGCTCTGTTCATTTAAATTCCACATATTCCTGCACATTTCTCCATGGCATATCATCTCTCTGTCATCTGTGCCCCCTGCAGTGCATAAACTGATGCCATTTGGCAGGTATGTTTGTGGGGTCCAATGGCACATTGTGTTGGGGTTTTCTGACCCCCACCTGATGGAAGGGAAGATTTGGGATTGAACCTCCTGCCAAAACGTGTAAATGATGATTTGTGATCACCAGGTGGCAGCAGTGATCCAAGATTTCATTCATTATTGGATTACTTTGGTGGTTGTTATACAGGAGGTGATGTATCGTCGAGTTTCGTATGTTCGCAATCCGTACTACGACGACCACTTTGACATCCCGACGGAACGACAGCGCATTGGCAAGACACTGACGATGATTACTACGCTCGGCACGGATCTGCTTAGTTGCGGGTCTCCTGGCACTGACCAGCCAAGTTTCGGGTCTCCAGACATTGAGCTGCTGAGCCGTGGGTCTCTGCTGGTTGGCTGGGCACTGTACGAAAAGCTGGATAGGCTCATTGCGCTGTTGACTCAGTGGGTCGAGGATAGCTCGTTGTCACCGGTTGTCACGGCTTCCGTGGTCTGTACTACTTACCTTCTTTGTGTTTCACTGCCTGTACTTGCTTAGTGGCTCGATAGTCTAATGGTAACGTGTTGGACTTGTAATCCTGAGGTAACTCAGAGGCGCAGGTTCGACTCCGCACCAGGACACTGCCGGGTAACAACCTTGGGCAAGTTGTTCACACACATGTGCCTCTGTCACCAAGCAGTATAATTTGGTACCAGCTTCACTGCTGGGACGTAAACAGGCAGACCGCGCGATACACTGGCCCTGTGTCCGTGGTCTCGCAGTGTAAAATCTGGTGTCCAGCTGAGGGCCATAGGAAATGGAGATCAGCGCCGCCCTATGGGCCTTAAGCCTCAGGATTCAGGAAGGACTTTACGTTTTTACATTTTACTTGCTTACCCAGTATTTAAACTTCTAATGCGCTATCCAGTCCATGCATGTATGTAAGGGGATTAACTCCAACACATCTGTTGACTGTAACCCCCTTTCCCCGTATTTCCTGAGTTTAACAGCCACTACCAGTCTTGCAGTCTGCAGATACAGTCACATCAATCTTGTGTAGTAGGCATTTCACAGAAACGTGAGACTAGTTTTTTTCTGGGAAATTCTGCAACTAATTTTATAGCACTGTATATTTTTCCGCTCTTTCTGCATTTTAATTAAATCTCGATCTTTTTTGACAACATTTTGTTTGATTATGAACAGGAAGTAACGTTACTGATCACATCAGCCAATAAGTCATGCTGGAAAGGCAAATCTGTAACACCTCTTGATAAAAATGTAAATCTGTTAAAATAAACAATAGATTTCTGTGAAATTTTGAGTTGATGATGCAAATGAATGTCACATTGTGTCTCTAAAATTTTATTTAATATCATGCACGTCCATGGTTGTTACTTGAATATTTTTTTCGAGGGGGGCACTTTTTTGTGGAGATAGCGAGTGCGCACTTTGTCATGTGTTCAGCTGGATACGGCTTACGCAGTCCTGGAGAGTATTGAGACTCGAGACCCTCCGCCTGAGAAAGACTACGGACTAATTACACTTGCGGATCTCTATCCAGTTGTCACTGAGCAACAAAAGGCGGAAACCTTGGTTAAGTTTTCTGTGAGTTCATGTATGTACACTGTGTCTCAGAAAAAGCATCCCCGACATTTTCGACTGTAACTTAAAAATCAATCATCAGATTTTGATAATTTTTGGTACAAATATTCCTGAGACAGCTTGCCATTAAGTAAATGATCAATTTCTCACCTCACCCAAAGTCTGTTTGTGCACTACTTGGGGAAAACAGAACGAACGAAATATTGCTTTTTTACCCAATGCAGTATTATTGCTTAATCTAAATAATGCACAAAAAACATACTTTGTTGACTTTCTTGACACTTTGGCTGACATTTCATCTAACTGTTTCATTTTTCAACTGCCTACAACAAAATTGCTTGGAGTTCAGGTGCACAGTGCGAACACAGGCAAGGAGACGCTTTCTCCGTTCATTGACAGCAGTATTGATAGTTCTGCTTCAGACTAATCCAGACTTCACCAGTCACTTCTTGAATTCATAAACATTTCTGAACGTCATCTGGTAGACGCATTGCTTTATGACAGTCAAACCTTGTAATCAGCTGGCTGTTGGGGGCCAGATATCTGGATTGATAGAATTTATTGAAGTTTTTTTCATTCATGATTTCATACATGATTTGCTTGGTCGGTTTTTCAGGTAACGCAAGAGCAGAAGTTGGGTGAAGTTGGAACTTAAACAATCATTCAACAGCCAGTAGAGTCAGAAATATTTAGACCAAAAATTATTAAAATCTGATGATGTTTCTTCAAGTTATGATCAATAATGTCGGGGATGTTTTTTCACGTTTTTGCGTATTTCAGTGCATATTTCGCTTGGTCTTAGTAACCTTGGCCCTATCTCGCATCATTTCCAAGATATGGCCATTTTTCCATTGAAAAACGCACATTTTTCCTACATCCCTTCATTCAGCCCCAAAATTGAAAATGTTCCTCTTGCTCTAGATCGCTAAAATTTTGCTTGCCTAGGTTTAGGACACATAGCTAATTATTCGTGTGAAAATTTTTCCTCTAAGACCTATTCGTCAGCCAGGGTACATTCATTACAGACAGACAACAGCCATACCATAAGCTCAACTATTACTTAAGTACGTTTGGCTAAAAAATTGACCATAGCAAGAAGTTACAGTACATTGCACATTACGGCAGTCGCCAGAACGTCAACAGATAAGTAAAAAGCTTGTGATTTGGTAGATTTCAATAGTTTATTAGTTGTAAGCTGGTTTGTGGTGTGTTGTTTGACAGGAACTGGTTGAGCAGCTGCAGTCGGCAGGTAGAGTTGATACATCGGATGAACATTGTGACACCGACTTGCAGTTGTCTCGGCTTGCAGAGCGGGTTGCAGCAGAAGTGTCGGACAAGGACATTGAAACACAGGTGCATATGGCACTGCGTGAAATTATGCTAAAGGTTAAAGGTTGTTGATATAGCTCTGAATAGTAACTCTTTCCAGAGGTACAAAACATCATCTGCCATATGGGATCATACACTGTTACTGGCCGTCTGACACAAGTGAACGTGCCTCACCTTAACACCAACCGGACAGGCCGGTCTGGATTTATCGATCTCAAAGGGATGGAAGACTACGTTGACCTTTGTGTATATTGCTATATGCCGAGATGCTATTTATAGTCACCCATTTTAGTAATAACCACTTGAACCCACAATGTCTTAGTCATAAGTCCAACATTAGACCACCAATTGAATGGACATTAGCTGATAAAAAATTTGACAGTAGCAACAAATATTAAACGTTTTGACTTGATGGCAAGCATCTCAAGTAGCAGATTCAACAAATGAATGAAGTTTGCTTGTTTGCAAAACTCACAGTTTTTGGATTTCTGCCAGTTTTGGCCATAGATGTAATAAACATCCGGAGAAAATTTTTTTCAAATGTTAAAACGCGATTTTATGGAAATTTTTTAAAAGCATCTGTAAATGTTAAATACTTTAATACTGTGCACATTGACTTAACAATTTTGATACATGACCAACAAGCATCAGCCTTTTTGCCTTTTGTGGGATGCTAAAATGAGTGTCGGATTTTGGCCTAAATGGCAATGGCAAATGTAGTACCGCTGCTGCTGGTTTAGGCAGTTTTGCGGCTTAAGTTGACTGGCTTGGTCCAAATAGAAATAGGGTGAACTTTCACAGTGGCGCTGCCTCAATGACAGCATTATAAACAAACATTATTTTTTGGTGCCATTATTATAATATAATTGATACATTTATTTATTCATTGATTGACTTCGTTTGCTAGGAGGCAGTGTACCGCCAGTGGGCGGCTGACAGGCAGACGGAGGTCGACAGACAGTTGGAGGAACACCACATCGCTCAGAAGAAGAAAGACATCGTCCAGCGAATACTTGACCTACAGGCTCGCGAGGAGAAACTCAGGTACTTTGAGAAGCAGTCGCAGATAGAGCTGAAGATCTCGGAGCGACCTCCGGACCCGCACCTGGAGGAAGTGGTGTCTGAGGAGGAATTTGTGGCGCCCCCTGGCGAACGCAGAGCTGACAAACGACGACGATAGCATCAGTTGAATACTAATAAAATATTGGTCTCTTTGTGCCGTTGTTAACTAAGCATAATGAACACATTTTGAACACTCTATGGGATTCAGTTAGGCATGCAGAAGTTCCTGCGCTTCCAGTTGCCATCCGTTTATTCCCAAAAAAGACCCTTAAATTTTTTATTGGCTCGTTAAAATATGGCTGCAGTTTCTGTTTGCTTTTGGAGTTTTACTGAAACAAAACTAAACTGTTTTCATCTAGTTTGTTGTGCTATAATATTTTTGCTTTAGTTTGCATGTGTACTGTTCAGTGTGTCGCTCTAATTTTTGTGAGTTCTGCTGTAATATTACAGAATGTCATGAAATAAAATTTTTAAAATTAATTATTCCCGCCGCCCTATCCCAAAATTTTTTGTCAGACTGCAGCTGGAAGCACAGGAGTTCCTTTTATGCCTAATCTGCTTCTGTGGTGACATTCAGAACACTGTGTTTTAGTGTTTATGCAATTATTGTTTGTAGATATAATGAACGGAGAAAAATATAAAACATTAAAGTATGTTTAGGCTATTTATGAAAAGTAATAAAAATAACATTTGTATGCACTGCGTAAAAACGTTATCTTATTTATTTGACGTATCAATAAAATCCATTGCTTGAAATACAGTTTTTATAGTCTTACTTTTTGTTATCGCACAAGAAAACTTGCATACAAAATCCACTATTTTTGTATGTGAGTTTTCTTAACAAAAACAAAAGTGTTCATAAACGTTTTTTACAACCGTGCGATTATGTGATCTGTACAAGAGAAAGCATGTGACTGATTGAATGGCATCACTTTCAGTCAAACGTTGCTGAACAGAACTTTATGATTAACAACTAATTATTCTTTGTGTGTGGTGCAACTGTTTACATTGATACAGATGGTTCAAAAAGTTGAATAATGATTCTAAGCATTTCAACTAATCCATGTAGTTTTTTTAGGATAACACATTATGCGTTATTGGTGTGTTCTTGTGTGGAATTTGTAAAAGTTCATAAAATGTTTCTTTCTGCACATCTACAGTGAATGTTTAATAAATTCGTTAACTGCGCTTAGGCACAAGACTTTGAAGCTGCAGAGCATCTCCTACAGTGTTTTCAGTTCAATTTCGATGCATGAATCAGCTTGGAGAATGAAAAGAGCTGATTCAAACATAGTTACATTATGTGCCTGCAAGTGAAATATCTGACTCTGTTTAGTTAGTTTTGTTTTTTTGCAATGATACGTATATGACTCAGCACAACAAAAATTTTTGATTATTTATTTATTCGTTTGAAAAAAACGCAAATTTACACATTATCAATACCAGTAGGCATACTTTATTTATTTAGGCCAACGTCGCCTATCAGGTATGATATGCCTACGCAAACTGTTATAACAGGACCACATGTAGGCCTACGATTGTAGACCCGCCCTATGTAAAAATCTCGTAAGTTTGAATGTTTAAATGCATAGAATGGAAAGCTGCGATGGAGGCCAGTTGGAGACGGAGCACAGCAGTCGCATTATCGTTGCTGCATCATGGCGTAGGTCCAGAGGGCCGCACACGTGCGTTGATCACGCTTAGTCGATGTGTAGGTTTGGAGGCAACAATGATGACCGAATTCGACAAATTAAATCGTGATTGCCCACGATGTCATCAGCTTATTATTGCCGTTTGACAACTGCGGCAATGATGACGTTGATGATGATTACGTCATAGTGACGTCATCAGCCCGCAGGTGCGATCTTCAGCATTGACGACAGCTACCAATAGATAGAACCTACCGTTTCATCTGCTACAGGGTGGCACGTATGAAGTAGGCCTGGGCTATAAGCCATAACTTTCATAGATTCATATAACTTCGTCGGATGTTAGCCGATTTTCAAAATTCTTTTTACGACCGCGTTAGAGGTAAACTTGTAACAAGGATCTGGTAATTTGGTAAAAAGCGGAATCACCCTCATTTGTATTCTCCACTCGCCGGGTTGCAGTTTGGCTGCAATATGCAATTGGGTGTCCGACTCTCAAGACCTCATTTTTCCCTGGTGTTTGATATTCTGATATAACGTGTAATTGGACCCCTCAAGTGTACTGCCAAATGCAATCTAATCCATCGAACGTTTCAGCAGGGTACACAGATACACCAAGTGTCAGACGACAGACAGACAGACAGACCACACTACGAAGAAATGTGCCTGAGTAGGCGGAATCGCTTGCGCTGCATGAGGCGATTCTGTCTAAAACAGTAGGCTGAAGTGTACGATTGGAAGGTTTACATCACATCCTGAGTTCCTATGCATCGCAAAATAACAATCCTGCAGCTTCAGAACCATGAAAACTGTCTTTGCAGCTCACTCGATTTAAAGCTGACTGCGTTTCAGAAGGTCGCTTGATTAGAAATTGCTGTAGAGTATGTTGGTGACAAATTTTTTTAGAAAATAGTCCTATCAATATTTGATGCATTTATGACAAAAAAATGGGGCTAATTTTTTTATTGAGCCACTCGGTACATTCGTGCAATTAGGCCGTTGGCCGTTTTTAATTGGCGTCATTCTGTTAAAACAGAATCAGATTGAAGCGGACACGTTTTGACGCGCGATTCGATTAGGCAACCATTAGAAGGATTTTGCACCTGCACAGAATGTCACATTGTCGTGACCAGTAGCCACGTGACATGAGGCTAAAAGGCTACGGTCTTCGTCCTTTCCGGAAAATTTTCTCTGGGGAAAATTTTCTTCCAAAACAAAATTCGAAACTGGAAACTTCCCATTTGGGAGAATTTACGAGGGCATTCAAAAAGTTTTGCAAGTCGATATATTAGACTAAAAAACTTTTTAAAATTTATGCACCAATAAAACGTATATTTCTTACAAAACGTATGAGGTTAAAACGGATGTGACGTCATTATAATGTATGACGTCATAGAGCGTTAAACGGGAACGATTTGGAGTGCTAGCGCAAACAGCGTAAAATTAAGCTAGTTGTTGCACGCCATTTCTCCAGCCTACAGCCAGATTTTCCAATATGAGACCCTGGGACATGTGATTTTATGAAAGCCCTGACAATTATGTCCATGGATTCCTCATTTGTAATTATCACACCTCACACGATAGTGTGAGTGTTGTAAGGACGACCTTCAAAGTATAGGCCTACTACTAATCAGTAATAGGAAGTCGTACACTGGCTTTCGATTGGCACCGAATTCAATGACCTTGGATGACCTTGAACACTAAAATAGGGGTTTTATGGATTTTTTTGGCGATTTCGGGCTGCGAGACACATTTCAAGAGGGACTTGCGCCGAAATCAATTGAGATAGACATGGACAAGCTGCGTATGAAATTTTCAGCATTGAACGTAGATTTCGTCGGTCCAAATATCAATTGTTCGGGTTCAAGGAAACCTGCACACGGGGGCATCAAAGAACGGTACCTCCCCGTAAAAGTCGTTATTTTACCGTTGTTGGCCAGTTCTTGGTGAAAACGGTTGCAGATCACCATAGACATGCTGCCTATCACAAACACTAATGACGAGCATTTTAGTCGTATCAACATCGATTACTTTGAAAGACCTTGAATTTCCAAAATAAGGGGTTTTATTGATTTTTGCGATCTTCGGCTGCAGCGCACACTCCAAGAATGAACTGCGACGAAGCGGCTGGAGATAGACTGACAGTTTGCAAACAGGAACAGCCATAGGCTTTCGCGCGTCTCGTGAGCATTAGCTCAAATTTCTTGTTTTTATTAATTGTATTGCTGCCTCTATGTCGTGTACGAAGAATTTCAATATCGTTTCAGTCAATGTAAGTACATGTCACTGTTAAAGCCGCACGCAACACACACTTCAATAGCGCAGATTAACGTTGCTCGCCGCCTTGATCAGCGCTTCTGAGCGATGCCGCCGGATTAACAAAAATACGAGTTATTCGCTTAACACTAGGGAAGGGATCGAATCGTGTGACGTGCCAATCCATTAATTACATTTCCTAAGTTGCTATTTTCTACTAGCACGAACAGTAACTGTGGACCGAATGTCCAAGCAACGATTTCGGTGATGCGTTAGCTAAAAATACTTTTTGGCCAGAATAGGCCTATGCATGAAGTTCAGTGTGACCATGTGATTTTAATATATTGGTGTTTTCCAGACGGAGATTGGACATGTCAGTGCGATTTCATATTCTGACAAACGCTATGCATTGTGTTCGTGTTCATAGGCCACGATCTGTCAATACAATCCAGTCACTTAAACACGTTGTTACGGTACACGATAGGGTCAAGACGAAACGATTCATTAAAAAACTGAGAACGACGCTGAGTATCGATAATTTTGTTGAATAATTGTAAAACCAAATGTTACATCAGTTCCTCACTAAACCAGTGTTAGACTTCAAAGTCGTCGGTTTAGCTATTATAATGCGCCGTCGCCGACGAAGAAGAAATGGTGTCATCGATCGGGATTAGCTCAGAATAGAAGCATTTCCTGCCGGTGAGAAAAACAACAGCACCGTTAATATGCGTGCGTGTTTCCATCTGCGCAAATGTCTGCGACTAAAGCAGAGTTTTCTTCCAACGCAGCGTACGCAACGCAACGGACTTAATGCAACTGACGTGGTTAACGCAACGACCGCTTTTGTCCTTGCTTTTTGGCAGTTGCGACAGGCCTACATTTGTTGTAGGCCTATATTTTCCGTTCGTCGAGTTTCTTATACGTTCTTAAGTGATTATTTTTTAAAGATGGTATTACACAGGAAACGTGTCGCTACACTACCTTGTGAAATAGTCAGCTTTGGAATAACTGAGTTAAGCCTACAATTAGTTTTTTTAGGATTCTAAAGCAAGATGGACCAAACACAGTATATTAAGCTGGAAACGTTCGTCAATATTTTCGCCAAATATTGCACATTTTTTGCGGAGTGTGGAAATAAAACTATTTTTACAATCGGTCATTATTTGGTCAAAATGCGAACATTTCTGGCTCATCGTGTATAGTTAACGACGTGACGACGCGTTTAGCATGTGGTGCGTTTTAAGCATGTTTTTTCAGGTCTATCACAAGCATTTATTTGGCTAGTGAAAAAAATTCAAAACAGGCTAACATTATTTTTATGAAGCTATGAAAGTACGAACGAGCTTATTTTTACAGACCGTCGCTTCCTGCTCCCCACCCCCGGTGTTGACGTACGTAACTAAAGTCACGTGACGATGACGTCATGACGCGCTCGTCATTACGTCATCGCGATGACGTAGACATTGAACGCGCGCGCTGACGCGATGACAAGCAAAGAAACGCGCAAACTGACGGACGGTCACGGACCGACAGAGACAGACAGACAGACGGACTTGACATGCACGCAATAACGTTGCTTGGTGAAATTACAGAATACGACACTAAGAAAATATTACATTAAGAAACGGTCAAAAACAATCTGACGCAGACATGGACAAAAGTTTGGTGCCATGTTGTTTCGACACATGGGCACTATCGTAAAATGCGAAGATAGAGTATTAATTTGTTCGTTTCTGGTGCGACAGGACAGCCGCGCTTCTGGTATTATTAAGGCGGCAGAATCGCTTTTGCAACACAAACGATTCCGCCTATGTCTACAGGGTGCGGAAGAAAAAAGTGGACCCCTAAATTTTTTCGCCGTTTTCTCAGCAACCGTTTGGGATTTTAATATGAAATTTTACAGCTTTATTTATGAAAACCTTCTACATCTAACTGCCAAGTAAAATTTGATTCTGTTAAAAAACAACGAAGTTATAGACTTTTTTATATGACCGCTTACCGATTTTTCAGCATTCAAAAATGTTCCGGCTACAACACTAATTTAATAACATGGTTGAAACAACACAGTTAAATAATCATCAAATGCCAGAATTCCATTGTCACTGCGAATGTTCGGAGAGTTCACCACCAGCTTCCAGCAACAACACCAGCCTCCAGTCGCCTTATTTGAGAAATCTTTTACAGCCTTGTCGATCGGTCCCTGTGGCAGGTTATCCCAGATAACCTGAAGCGCTTCTTTGAGTTTGGCGC
>Ga0209367_1010657_pt1 | contig 12299 bp, 4 predicted proteins | sample WorMetLIZISLAND2_FD_187412 | JGI IMG/M metagenome (GOLD analysis project Ga0209367, IMG submission 187412) | Marine gutless worms symbiont microbial communities from Max Planck institute for Marine Microbiology, Germany - Olavius geniculatus... ... | reverse complement strand
TTTTAATACAATACACGTCTAAATTATCATCAAGCAACATTCTGAACAGCTTCCAATAATTCACTTTGTCAAATGCCTTAGTAAAGTCTACAAAACAGAGAAAGACGTGACTACCACCAGTAATATAATAATTAACAGTTTGTTTCACAACATGCGCACACAATCCAGTGGAATGGCTTTTTTTGAAGCCAAACTGATAACAATCAACATCATTACGTGAGGACTGAATACGTTGCAGTATGACATTTTCTAACAGTTGTGACTCAGCATTGGAAATAGCAATTGCTCTGTAATTATTAACATCCGCAATATCACCAGTCTTGTTCTTTAGCAATGGTACAAACTCAGTATCCATAAAAGCACTGGGCATATAGCTATGTCTTAGACAGCATGTAAAAACAAGCTAAGATGTAGCAACAGTTTCAACCCACCGTACATAAATACTTCCATACATACACCATTCGGACCTGGTGATATGTCACTTCGTAGCCGATACAGGCCTATTATGGCTTCAACCTTCAGCAATAGTAGCGACAAATGAAGCACGAATGTATCTACTGCACGTAGCCAGCAGTGCTCGAATTATCCTCGCGTACAACAAACTATGATATATGTTCATCATCATCATCATCAACAGCAGCAACAGCAGCAGCCGGCGCTGTAAGATCAGTCAGGCGTAACGACCATCCAGACAGACACACAGACACGCACACACGCAGACAGACAGACAGACAGACTCACCTGTGCCTGGTAGTTTCAGCAGTTATAGCCTACTGTGGGCGATTTTACCTGCTGTTGTGAATTATTGTCTCTCGGAGATGCACTGATCGAAAGATTTACAAGTCGAGTGATTACTCTATCGAAAACTCGAACGATGCCGAAAGTATTGTAGTTGAAACTAAGCATTTTTGGAATCATGCAGACAGTACCAGACGTTTTGCTGTCGTCAGTCTTTCTGAGTAATTGTTTTTAGACCACGTCTAAACTTTACCTTCTGTCATAAAACGTTTAATCAAGAATTTTGCAACACAACTTTTTAACGGAAGTATTACATAATCTTTTTTGCTTATTGCAATATTTTACGAACTTCTGAAAGACAATTTTCAATAACAATCTGGGCGTCAGTCACTATTAGTAAAATAATAGATGAATCTTAAATAGACGCCGGGTCTCTAATACAAACCGAAAAGAACACAACAAAGCACTCAAAAAAATGCAGAAAAAAGTAATGCGCGCGAGGAGTACTTTAAATTGGTCACAATCTAATAATATTTAATGTTCTAAATTTGTATATTGTAATAAAATGTAATATTACACAACTTGTAAAAAAACTAATTGACATACTGAATAGGCCTAGTACTTACGAGAACTAAGGTAAAAATACTGCTCATTACGGACTAGATATAAACAGTTGTTTAAATTACAATTTTGAAACCAGGCTGAAAACTGCAAAAAAATTGCTGAGGGTACAATTTTTTTTTGGGGGGGGGAACGCGTGTTTTGAGAGACGGAAAGCAAGCGGAAGCACAAAATGTTTAAACTACATGACTGAAATGTATATGCTCAACATTCACTGTGTTCGTTGAAATTTCAGATAATGAGAACGAGATCGATGATATTATGCTCAGGGCTTTTATCTTTCCAAATTTAAAACCAAAATCCGGCTTAAGTCTTTCCATACCGTCCTCTCCTTCTCGCCTTTTAGCTTAATTTTTTTCTCCTTACTTCTCTACATGTATTCCTATCCTTTATCCCCCTCCCTTTTACTGTTTTTTTCTTTCGCTTCTTTTTTCCTTTTCTCTTCCTTTTCGCACTCCATTTTTTCCTTCGGAGTCCTCACGCCTTTAGTTTAACTAAGGTGTCTGTGAGAGCGCTGTATGCTCACCAAACGGCTTTTGGTTCATTTTGAGCTGAAACAGAGCATACACACTTAACAAAACATTCCCCTATTTTTTTCAAAGTATAGGGATATAGAAGCCACTAGTTCGCTGTGTTTTAATATGTGCTTTGGATATCAACGTGCTTATGATACGTTTAGCTGCGAACAGTAATGTCTAAAATTACCGATACCGGTAGGCTACGTTCCGATGTTCGCTTCTAGATGACATGTCATGAGCAACACTTATTCATCTCACTGTGTGCGCATTACGTTCAAATTAACTGAACTGCCTACATTATTAGCATTTATTTTACCTCCGCCAAGGAGGTTATGTTTCTGCCAGAGTTTGTTTGTCTGTTTGTGTGTCAGCAAGATAACTCAAAAAGTTACGGAATGATTTTTCTGAATTTTTTAGAGAATGTCGGCAATGGCAAAAACTACAACTGATTTAATTTTGGGGGTAATCCGGAAGGAATCCTGGATTCTGGATCACTTTGAAATTTTCGAATCAATATGCTTGGCGGAGGTCTGCGCTTTTCGAGTGCTTTTCTAGTTAAAAGTTGTTTTCTACATTTTCATTGCATAGGCCTACATTTGCATTACACAGTTTGATCGATTCTGATCACTGATAAATGTACCGTATAGGCCTATTGCATGGAATGGATACGCCCCGTATTATTGTTCTGCAAAGTTTTCTATGCCACACTCGCAGTGTATTGTCATACTCAATTACTCATAATCTGTTTAACTCGAGTTTAATTTTTTCAATGTCTGTACTTATAGTAGTTTGCATAGTCGTGACGAACAGTACAAGAAATTTGAGAAAAGCTCACGAGACGCGCGAAAGCCTATAGCATTTCCAGTTCAGTAGTTATAGTTTCGAAAATCGCATATAATTTGGACTCGGCCCATCGGGACCATAGTACACTTCGGCCGTAGGCGCGTTTGGCGTCAGCGGCGTGGCGCCTCCTTGTGAATGATATAGACTCTCACAGGCGAAAGTGGCAAAAAAATCAGTAAAAACCGCCTATTTTGGCGTTCAAGGTCATCCAAGGTCATTGAATTCGGCGCCAATCGAAAGCCAGTATACGATTTCCTATTAGTGATTAATAGTAACCTAGGCCTTATCTCGCACCGTTATTGAGATACAGCGAGTTTTTGGCCCAAAATCGCAAATTTTGACCACTCCCCTCTCATTTAGGGCCCTCGTTCGGGATGACGCCCTTCGAATTTATGGAAAAGCTTTACGGTTCCTGAAACTAGAGTCTTCCAGGCAGCCGACGGTGAAGAGTTGGTGATCCTAGCTTGCACCGTTTTTGACTGATCCATCCGTGTGACAGACAGACGGACGGACGGACAGACGGACGGACAGAATTGCGATGGCTAAAACGCGCTGAAAGCAGAGCTGCTTTCGCGCGTAAAAATGCATGGGCATGTGATAGCAGTAATTACAAACAGTAGATACACTGTGTCTCAAAAAAACATCCCCGACACTTGAAAACCAATTATCAAATTTTGATAATTTTTGGTACAAATATTCCTGACACAACTTGCCATCAAACGATTATTCAGTTTTTTACCTCACCCAACGTTTGTTTCTGCACTACCTGGGGAAAGCACAACCAGCGAAATATTACTTTTTTATCCAATGCGATATGATTGCTTAATTAACATAATGCGTAAAAACACATTTTGTTCACATTTCTTACTTTTTGGCTGACATTTTATCCAGTTGTCCATGCTTCAAGTGTTTGCCCACTATGCGAACACATTCAAGGAAACGCTTTCTCCATTCATTCTGCCCCAGACCAATGCAGGCTGTACCAGTCGCTTCTTCACTCTTCAAACATTACTAAACTTCATCTGATAAACACACTGCTGCATGACAGTCAAACATTGTAATAGACCGGCTGTTGGGCCCACAGATTAAGATAGATAAAATTTATTGACGTTTTTTCAATTCATTTTAACACTTATTATGCCTGGTCTGCTTTCCCCAAGTAGTGCAGAAGCAGACGTTGGGTGAAGTAAGAAACTGAACGGTCATTTGATGGCAAGTTGTGGCAGGAATATTTGTATAAAATTATTAAAATCTGATAATTGGTTTTCAAGTTACAGTAGAAAATGTCGGAGATGTTTTTTGAGACACAGTGTATATACAGATATACGCAGACAAACGGATCGACAGACGCAATGTTTTGTAAAAATGTATAGTAAACCTAATTAGTTAATTGCGTGATACGATTGTGCGGGAGACTTCGATATCGATTCCAATTGCAGGAATAGCAGTACAATGAAATCCGTCAGTCCGCGTAATACTTAAAAAACATAAAATAAACATTGAAATACATGCACTTAAACGAACTGGATACAGAGAGCACGTACAATTTGCTTTGAACGACTCGACTAGTTTGCTTTACTGTTAACGCTCTCAACTTACATAAATTAATACAATGTTATTTATGAAACGTCTAAAATCTGATGGCCTAACAGTTAAAACAAAACCCTGTTTTAATAACTAACAAAAGACAATCAAACTATCTTATCAACATTATCATAAACAGCATTAACATCGAAGCAACGGTTACTGAAACTTTATTGCTAGGCTGAAGATAATTGTTGGTTTCAACGCTCTCGTTAAAATCAGTGTAAAAGTCACATCAGAATTCAATGACAAATCTCCCAAAAGTTTTCTTAACGTTTTAATAGTTGACACAAGAAAATGTCAAAAATTTCTTTTAAAATTTTTTTGCCATATAACCTGAATTTGCAGAATTATCTTTTATTCACAGCACACGTAACCTGATATTAAGTCAAAGGTTAATTAGTGTGAAAACTAGACGGAGCACTGCGCAACGTAATGGCCGTCCGACGTCTTGATTCGGAGTGTCCAAACTCTGATCCCTTTTTCGCAATTTGTAGACCACGAAATACACTGAGCTAAAATAAACTGAAATTCGAGCTGCACTGACATATTGCAGTTTAGCTCGGTTTGGTTCACTTTTGTCGTATTGTACACCGTTAATGGCGGCGGTAATTTGAACACGTTTATTCGTCCAAGAAAGACAGACAAACATACAGGGTGGTCCAAAAAAACGGATACCCAGTTTTATTTTTGGGATAACTTCGGTAATTCAGCACCGATTTTAACCATCCATTCTTTTACTGTTACAAGCAGAAATTCATGGCGCGTAAACGCGAAGTTCTTCCACCCACCGCACCTTTATTGTGTGACCACATTACCTAGCAAAACAAACATTACTGCTAATATCGGTGTTCAGTGTTTTGTAGCTTTGGCAGTGTTTGTTTTGCTAGGTAATGTCATCACACAATAAAGGTGCGGTGGGTGGAAAAACTTCACGTTTATGCGCCATAAATTTCTGCTTGTAACAGTGAAAAATGGTTAAATCGGTGCTAAATTACCGAAGTTGTCCCAAAAATAAAACTGAGTATCCGTTTTTGGACCACCCTGTATATCATTGCAGCTGATCCGTAAGCGCTAGGCAAATAGCGGATCATCAGAAGTTCGCGGCGGAGTTCTGCGGTTGTCATCAGCTACTGTCAGCGCATGCAGGCTGTTTAAAATTTTTCTCTGATGTCCAACCAGCGAGACGCCGAGTCTTGTTGTCAGATCTTTCAGGGTGAGGTGGCTGAGTTGGCTGAGGCGCGTGTAGCCGCAGCGTGCGAAGTTGTCGCGGTATCGCTGCATTTTGATGTCTGTCAGCCAATCGTCCACGCTCCTCCCCCAGCCCTGATGCTGCTGCTGCTGCTGCACATTGGTCGCCTGCAGCTGCTCGTCTATGACGTCATTTATGACGTTGTCACGCACCTGCTCACCCCTAGCAACCAGTCGTCATCGTGGATAACAAAAACTTAAAGTTTTAAAAAGTTTTCTGTTTGTTAATCGGACCGGTGTTAAAGTGATAGTCTCAGAAAACTTCTACATGATTTCCTAGACGTTTGCTGATCTGGTGAAACCCATACATTGCACAGAACGTAAGTAATTTGCCGTTGCTTGACTACACGTTTATTGAAACAAAATCAATGTAATTCCCCGGTAAAACAGTAAGTATAATTTTGACTTTAAACTTTTAAATATAAGTTCCATTAAAACATTTATTAAATTAATTTAAAAAAGTCGCAATAAATGATCAATAAAAAGTAAACTTCGCTTCATGCACTTATACGTGTAGGCCTATTCTTGTATAGCTGTCGTAACGTACCGTGGTGCTGCTAGAGGAATGAGTAATTCGGGAAAAAGTCGGAATTTGTCGAGTACTTTGACGATGGCGGTGAACTTTGGTCTATCTGCACGCTCCTTTTGCCAGCAGTCCAGCATCAGTTCATACACCACCTCTGGACAATCCTACGCTCACAGTTTCACAACTCACTCGTTATCACTGTGAGATACGGAAATAATCTTAACTCGAGACACTTTTTGTCTACGTAGCTTGCGTTTGTTCATTACAACTTATCACGGTATCTGAAAAATATGTTATCATTAGTTATCATTACTCAGTCAATCAAACAATCAAGCAAACCAGAGCGCCATAATGCGACGTCCCAAATAAATTTGAGGATAAAATTCTTCATAATAATCATAAACATAGTAATAAGCATAAATCTTATAGTGCCTTATCTACAGCAGTTGGGCCGATAGTGCACCAGAAGATCTCCAGTTGACTTCAGTGCATTATTTATTCTTATCACTGTGTTTAATTCGGAAAAAAAATACGTTAACGGTAAGCCTACATTAGGCCTACTTATTTTCCTAATAACCGTATCCATTGCTTTAATACGTATTCAAAATTTATAACTGACTGCTGCTTATATTTTTCGTTAACTATTATACAAATAAATAATTATGAGCAACTAGACCATCGGCGGCGGTAGACGGTAGCCGTTGTCAACGGTCGATATGACATCCTGGTTGGTCCAGTTCCAATATGGCCGTTCGCCGAACGACAGAATTTCCCACATAACAACGCCAAAACTCCACATGTCCGACGATGACGTAAACTTCCGGTAAGCAATCGCTTCCGGTGCCGTCCATCGCACCGGGATTTTGCCGCCCTGCAGAACAAATGTCCGATGACACATTGCTTCATAGTAGTTCTTAATTATCAGTGACGATTGAACATTTTTGTATCAAACGTTGTAAAAAGAAATAAACATTAAATTAAATTTTTACTACAAAAAACCGCTTGAAAACGACATTTCAGTCATTTTACTCGACTAAAAAAATTTATTTCTTGGGAATATAGCTTGTTTCATATTAACCAATTTTTATAAAGATGACCATGTATGTAAGTACATCTAAGCATAAAATGTGTCAGTATATTTGTAAACGTTAAGACACATTTTAACAAAATGAAACTGCTTATAAGCGTGTGTTAAACCGTGACGACAGCACACAAATACGTAAAGAGCATTTCTAACGACTGTCAACAGCGCTCCGTGAAACGGCAATAATAATGTTTCGGCGCGTACTTCTCTGCGTGGTAAGGAGCGAGACAATTTCCTTTTTTTCTGTAGTAATAAAGAAAGTAAATAAGTAAGTTAAAAAAATTATAAGCATCAGAATGAGCTGCGTCGGCGCGTTTTCAACACCCGAACAAAAATGTCTTTAGCGGTCGTTTAAACTGTGTGAAGTAAATATTAGTTCGCCTCAATAAATCGAAAGGCTGTGCTACTGCAGTTTTGGGTCTGAAGCCGCAAAACATAATATCTCTTCTCGCAGATTACAAAACTGCATTTCACTTTGAGTGAACTGCAGTCATGCTCATTAGAGATCTGATCTTCAAACGACCGTAAATCTTCACCGTCGAATGCACGCAAATTCTAAATTTATCTTCTATCACAGGCTGAACGGTAGTTCAAGCCCTGTGTTAACGGCGACTTCTCTTTCTTATGGGAAATCCAAAAATTCTACCCCCCACAGAATCAAAACCCCTGACCCGATTGAGATAAAATTTGGCACGGTTGATTCTATCGGGGAGGAGATCCGTCATGCAAAATTTTATGCAAATTCCTCCAAGAAGGGCTTTTCGGCAAATGGGTGAAATAAACGCCAAAAATTTTTATATATGCCTTTTTGTCTTTAACGCACCCACAGGTCAGACCCCTTAATGGATTTTTACGCTTAATACGTCAAACGACGCGGTTCTGCACAGTCAGTGTGATGCGGACAACATCACCTTTTGTGATTTTTGCTGTTTTCAATGTGCGAGTTCTTTAATGTTGCCGTTAACAAGTGTATAAACTAATGTTTTGTACATTTATAACTTGGAAAACAGTATTTACGAAACTTTCCTTAAAATGTGTACAGTGTAACACAGATAAACTGAACTGAATTTAACTAAACTGAACTCGTTGAGTATAATTCGCAAAATGAACTTAAATAAAATAAAAGGTAAAGATCTGCCAGTTCGTTCGTCTAGTACAGTGCGTCCAATGCAACTAAAATTAATAGAACTGTACTGACATATTTCAGTTCAATTCATCTTTGTTGCTTAGCAGTCGTTGCGTTAAACACAGTTAGATGTGTGTATGTGTTAGTTCATTAAGTACACGTAGGCTTGCAGTACCTTGGTTGTGTAAGTCCCACCACTTGAGTCTGTTTCGAGTTCTCTTGATAGACCGAAGTCCGACACTTTGCAGATCAGGTTTTTGTCGACCAAAATGTTACGAGCGGCCAAGTCCTAAAAATAACAAAAGTCTGCGGTAGTGTACCAACAGTGTGGCTGAAAATGGAACAACGTGCCGTACAGTAATGGAAACGACACTTAGATTTCTAATAAATAACAGTATAACATTGAAGAATATTTACTGTTGTCAATGTCAGTGCTGAAATAAATAAATAAATACTCCGTTACTCGTGCATTTTTCGTGTAGTTGACTTGGGTAGATGGCTGGTTATGTACCAAAATGTTTACCCATTTTTGACAGTTACACATACCAAGACTAACCGGTTATGAAGTCGATTAACTTCGCTGATTAGAACCAACATGTTACCAATTAAGTCAAGTCACCAAATTAAACTATCGGCGTAATTAGATGTAATGTCATAAAGCGTAGGCCTACCCGGTGAACGTAGCCCATCTGTGAGAGGTACTGCATCCCGGCAGCTACGCCTCTCGTCATCTCAATCAGCTGCATGGTGCTCAACTGTTCGTCATTTCTCTACCGATTACATACACACTCAATCTTAAACACAAAATTATTACTACACATAGCAGAATATTTCTTAGAAGATCAATGCATTGACAGACAGGCATATAGATATGTTACGTGGGAGTGGGAGCTCATCTTCCGTGCGGCTTTCTAAGGTTTAACGTTTTAACTTTTATGCTTAAAAACTAATTTTCCTTCTCCATTTTTGCAAGCTGATACCTCCGAGCTCCCTATCCAAGTGACGTAAAATATGTGACTGAAAATTGTGCATTTAGACAATACAAGGCCGTAAATTTTGGGAAACATCCACTAAAACTGTTGCTTTTGACACTTTAGCCTGAAATGTAAAAAAGACAATTGCCAGCAACATTTTCAGCAGATGCGTAATCTCCGAGCCCCTTCGGTCGATCGCCGTAAATCTATGCCACATGATTGGAAATAACTTCGGTTTTTACGCGCGACAGCAGCTACTGCTGTAGCGCGTCTTAGTCATCGCAATTCTGTCTGTCTCTCCGTCCGTCTGTCTGTCACACGGGTGGATTAGTCAAAAAACGGTGCAAGCTAGGATCACCAAATCTTCACCATCGGCTGCCTGGAAGACTCTAGTTTCAGGATCAGTTACTGTAAACCTTTCCCATAAATTCGAAAGGGGTCACCCCGATCAAGGACGCTAAATGAGAGGGGACAGGAAAAATTTGCGATTTTCAGCCAATACTAAAATTCATGCACTGGATATGGCGCTAGGCGTCATCCGCCGTCGAGTCTAAATGAAACCTCGTTGTGAGCTTAGATTTCGTTCGCACCGGGCCTTTACACATGTATCGCTGTCACGCGTTCAAATTTGCGTTAGCTGGGCTTTTCTTGCATAATCTAAGTCCCAAGCTTTGGACGCTCTAGCAAAAAATTGGCAAACTAAACGTCCATCATTCGGGATTTAAGACTTCGATTTCGAATATCTTAGAAAAGCACGCACATATCGACAATCGGAAAACGGCGTAGTCAACTACAACCCTTCCAAAGTAAACGTACGACGTTCAGTATATCTGAGACGTGGACGTACTCTGAGAAAAGCGTCGAGTGAGCCGTTGGTCATGTACTCAGTGACAATCATCGTCGGTTGAGTGCGGGTGACCACGCCCACCAGTCCTATCACGTTCACGTGACCGAACTGTCCCATGATGCTCGCTTCAGTCAGGAAGTCCAGACGATTCCTGTCCGACGCGCCCGCCTTCAGCGTCTTGATTGCTATCACCAAGTCCTCTTCATTCCGCCAGTCGCTGCCCTCCTCGCCGGGAATTCGCATACGACCCTTGCAAACGTCGCCGAACTCACCTGGACAATGTGAACACAATGTAACGCAGTCGATGGAAGGAAATCGAAGCTAATTTTGTGTGTTAGTTTTCCTACTAGTTTATTACAGACTTCAAAGTCAACTCAGCTCTCCAGGCTATGGCGGGACGCATTCACCTGCGTCGGGCGGCAGGTGGAACACTGCGCGTTCTCGTAGTTCTGAGGCGGCTTACCATTCAAAACAATAAACAACCTCCAACCTTTATGCAGAATATGCAGTAAGCTGTACCCTGTTGACATAGTCCTTGTCTTGCAGCTTTGGTCTTATAATTACTGTTCGCGGTAGCGATGACAGTATTGTTTTCAGCATCATCGGTAAGCCTCAATTTTTTTTCTCTGTCAACACCATAAATCATAAAGCGCTAAATTCAGCTCGATGAAATTTTGCACGAACATGTTTCTTAACCACCTCTAAAACCTTGTTATATTTTAATGACATAGGTCAAAGCTTAAAATACTGGGCAAAATTTTCAAATTTTTACACTGGAGAGATAAGGTAAAAAGTTGTTGGCAAAATTACAGACAAAAGTTACAGACGGATTTGTCTGAATTTTTCGAAGAAGATTACACTCGGCAAAATACCCCTAGACATAATCTCCTGGACATAATTTTCGGGACAAAATTCTCTCTCTGGATAAATGTAAAAATGGCAAAAAAATTTCCTAGGACAAAATATCCATCTACAGGGTGCAGCAAAAAGTAACCTGCTAAAGTTTTTTGCCGTTTTCTCAGCAACCGCTTGGAATTTTAACATGAAATTTTACAGGTTCATCTACAGAAAAGTTCTATATCTAACTGCTAAATGAAATATGATTCTGTTGAAAAAAGACGAAATTATAGACTTCTGAGCATGACCGCCTACCGATTTTTCAGCATTAAAAACTGTTTAAGCTAAAAATGCTATTTAATTTTCAAAAACCGGTTACCACGTTACTGCCGATGACGTCACAGTGACGCTTTGACAAACAGTAATTTATTTTGTTTATAAATTATCACTAAATTGTCGTTTTTTTCAAGCAATCGCCGGCTGCCCACCGGATTCATCTTCCAGCAGGACAGCGCACCAGCACACACAGCGCGCAGCGCAGGAAACTGACTGCGGGCCAACTGTCCAGATTTCATCAGAAAAGACCAATGGCCTTTAAATTTGCCGAATGCAAACTCGGTGGACTATCACGTGTGGTGTGCAATGTTGGAACTTACCGCAAGCTTAAAACAAAGCCAAAAACAATCGCGGAACTCAAGAAATCGCTTCAGGTTATCTGGAGCAACCTACCACAAGGACCGATCGACAAGATTGTGAAAGACTTCTCAAATTAAGCGACTGAAGGCTTGTGTTGGAGCTTGGAGCTGTCGGTGGACACTTCGAACATTGATAGTGACAATGGAATTTTGGCATCTGATTATTAGTTAACTGTGTTGTTTGACTTGTTTCAACGATGTTATTTAACTGGTGTTGTAGCTTGAACATTTTTTCACGCTCAAAAATCGATAAACGGTCATGTTAAAAAATCTATAACTTCGTCATTTTTCAATGGAATCAAATTTTGTTTGGCATTTAGCCGTAGAACAATTTAGTGAATAAATCTGTAAATTTTCAGATCAAAATGCTAAACGGTTGCTAAGAAAACAGCAAGAAACTTTAGGGGGCTACTTTTTTCTGCCGCACCCTGTACAATAAAAGTGTCAAATTTGCATTCGCGCGTGAAAATCCGCCGACCGGTCTGACCTGTAGGCGTGTCATTAATAAGTTTTATGAACATAAAAAAGTTCCATTATATTTCACCCATTTGCCGAGAAGTAGTCCTGGAGCTGAGGGGGCCCTGTGTGCAATCAGGTGTCCCCGCATTTTGACTCTTGATCCTTAGTAGTACTATTTAATACACCCCTATGTGAT
>Ga0209367_1010653_pt1 | contig 12303 bp, 9 predicted proteins | sample WorMetLIZISLAND2_FD_187412 | JGI IMG/M metagenome (GOLD analysis project Ga0209367, IMG submission 187412) | Marine gutless worms symbiont microbial communities from Max Planck institute for Marine Microbiology, Germany - Olavius geniculatus... ... | reverse complement strand
CTATTCGTGGGGAAGCCCCCCGTAAACGGATTTTCACCAAATTTTGCACATCAGGAGATATGCTGGACGTAATCATCTGTGCAAATTTTGGTGTGGAAAAATTAAGGGGTTTGGGAAATACGAGGGTCAAATTTTGGAGTTTCCCATTGAAATGGCTGGTCACCTTTACAACAGGGCTGGCGCTACCGTGCAGCCTGTGATCTAAAACATTTTTACTTCTCGTTCTGCTTGCACATCACATTACAGGTACAGATTTACAGGTAGTGGGCTATATAAGTTACTTGTTTATTTACATACTTGCAGTCAAGTTCTGCTCTTAGATGCTAACTGTTGATGTTGTTTTTATTTGTGTGTAGAAACGGCTGAAGGTCCGATGTTACCTGACAGGATTTGTGAGCCCAGCGTTCGTAGCATGTGTCCAAATGCTGCCAGTAGCTGTCGGTTACGTCACAGCCAAGTGCCTTACCAGTGGCAGGTTGTTTGAATTTTTACGTACGAAAGCAGCTACTGCTTTCAGCATGTCTTAGCCATTGCAATTCTGTCCGTCTGTCCATCCATCCGTCACACGGGTGGATCAGTCAAAAACGGTGCAAGCTATGATCACCAAATCTTCATTGTCGGCTGCCTGGAAGACTCTAGTTTCAGGAACCATAAAGCTTTTCCATAAATTCGAAGGGGGTCATCCCGAACAAGAGCGCTAAATGAGATGGGGGTGGATAAAATTTGCGATTTTGGGCCAATAAGTCGCTGTGTCTCAGTAACAGTGCGAAATAGGGCCTAGGTTACTATTAATCACTAATAGGAAATCGTACACTGGCTCTTGATTAGCACCAAATTCAATGACCTTGAATGACCTTAAATGCTAAAATAGGGGTTTTATGGATTTCTGGCGATTTTGGGCTGCGAGACACAGTTCAAGAGCAATTTGCACCAAAACCAATTGAGATAGACATGGACAAGCTGCATATGAAATTTGCAGCATTAATCGTAGATTTTAACAGTCCAAGTCTCGATTTTCTAGATTCGAGGAAACTTGTGCATGAGAGCATCAAACAGCGGTACCTCCGTAAAAGTCTTTATTTTATCGTTGTTGTCCAGTAACTGCTATAGGCTTTCGCGCATCTCGTGAGTATTAGGTCAAATTTCTTGTTCTTAAATGTCTGAAAGTAACTTTTTTTACTTCAGGCTGCAGATATTAACGATTAGTTAATGCATTGATTTTTAAATAATCAATGCATTAAAAATATTCTGAGTGATTGAAATTTTAGACTAAGAACATCATTGATGTCACTAATCTGCTAATTTCCAGTTGATTGTTAACTACAGTAGACAGAACTTTCACATAGGGCATATAGTCATGATTTGTACTTGTATAGCATTAGTTTAACAATCTACATGTTGTCAAAATATTGACTAATTTTTGAGATTAATCAGTTTAGAAATTTTTATTCGGGTGGTGCCATAGTTTTTACTTTTCTTCATATGTTTGAGAGTAACTTATAAATGGAATGTGTTTGACAATGCCTATGTGTCAGTTCTTGTTTTGTGTGTAAAATGTGGGAAGTTATTGTGTTTATTGAAATTGCAATTTTTGGTGGCTTAGTAGTTAGTAGTGTAACAGTAAGACATTGGAGTTGCGATCGAGAGATTGTCGGTGACAACTTGGATGGGTAAACATCTGTGGACCGGTAAATCGTCTCGGTCAACTTAGTGTTAACATTTCTTCGGTACTGTAAGTCGAGTACTGGCCTTTCTGGTTGAGGTTAATTTGGGGGGAGGTTGGTTACCTGTGTTGGGTGGCAGGTCATTCATCTGACACAGGTGAACATGCCCCAATGAACCTGTGATCTTTATGTGATTCCATATGGCAGTTTCAGTTCAGTTGATTGGGGTAATGTGTGTTCGCCAGTTGGGGTTAGAGCGATATTAAAAAGTCACCCAATACTCAAAATTATTGACTCCTGCCAATGCCAATACCCGATGCCAATGCCAATACCCGATGCCAGTACCAATATCGGCTTTCTGCCACGTTTCCTGCTAGGGCTAGACACGAGAAGTGAAGTGTGTTGTGCTAACCATGCTACTGGCCCAACAGTGTTAACTAAGCATTAGGATCCGTTTTGTCTGTTTTGCCAGCACCTGCACTCAGCCCACCACTTAAGGGTGTAATGTCCTTTCAGCCACTCAGCCTGTGGCCGTGCTGTACTAGGAATAAGAGACAGCCAAGTTTAATCCTCACTACAGGTCTACGGTCTGCCTCACATGCCAGTGAGCCACTAGTGACAACCACCAGAGAGCACAGTGGTTGGCTACAAGGGAGTGTGACTGTTCAATGATCAAATAATTATACAGCTTACACAGGGTTCCCACACTTCCTGGAAAATAAAATTTGTTAGCTGATGAATTCACTGGAGCTTCAAGATAAACAACGTGCAGAACTAGCGTACACTTACTTGCTAAAATACCAAAAATAAATAAATTTTACAATAGTATCCTGTTAATTTTTACTTATGAAGAACTTTGTGTATTGCACTATTTAGAACTCAATGGGCAGTATTGGTATTGGATACCACAGGCCAGAACCCAGAAAGTATTACCTAGTACCCAATACTAGCAAATACTGGGCAGTACCCAATACCCCAATGCTCCGCCAGTTGTAATAGCAGATAGCTATCACGAACGTGCTGATATTATCGCCAAGCTCTGCCGAATAATTCTGTCTTCAGCTGACGACAGAAATATGATTCCAACAGGTCTCGGACGCCACATGGACATCCACAACGAGTTCCAAGCTGTGGGTCCGGACACGGAAAAGCCTCGCAGTCCATACCATGTTATTTGACAGCGCGAGATGATGCTCCGTTTATAGCTCTTTATGGGTTTTCCGTAGGAGCAATGAGTTAATGTTGGTGTTGGTTATATATTTGGTTGGTGGGGTTTACTTGTCGGTACACCTTTACCCATCCAAGTAGTAACCACTAGATTGGGAGTTAAACCCATGATCTCTTGATTATAAATCCAACACTTTCCCGTTATACCACCAGACCACTGCTTTCCTGTGTTAAGAATGTCTGTGAAAACTTTCAGGTGTGTTTTGAGCCTGAAAAATGGTGTGATGTGCCTTTCGAAGAAAATCAGTATATTGAACGTTGTTTTTGTGTACCGGTGCCGGGCAACGAGCTATGCACTGTACAGGTAACTGGCTTCCTGTGACATTTGCAGTTAGTGATTATCTGCCCTAACGATGATGCTGAACATGTTTTCAGCATTGTGGCAAAGTTTTTTTTCTTTTTTTTCTCTGGTATCACAAACCAGCTCATAAACCAGCGTTTGCTGTAAATTAGATGAAACTGCGATGAAGTCCAGTGTAGCAATAAACTTTATGGATATCTGGCCTGGAGGCCCAATAACATGTCGGCAGTGCTGACATAATTTTTTAAAAATTTTTTCATGACTGGTGTGTGTGTAATGGCAGTGGTATTGTAGGTGAAAAAAGTAGACGGAGCAGGTTGTTGTGTTTTCCCAACAGATACCACAAATTTCCAACAGAATTCTGCAAATTTTCGACGGAGAAGATTACGAGTGCCCAGAATTTTGATTTTGCCCCTAGATTTTCCCAAGTTGGGCTATTTTCATTTTTGGACAAAAATTTTCGGACAAGAAGTAGGTTATTTACCAACGATTTTTCGACCGCCCATAATACAGGGCGAGGAACAGGGGAATAGTCTGCTTTTGCCTCCCTGTCCACAAAGCAACGTAGAGATCCTGTTGTGTGTGTTTGGTTGTAGTATGTGCATGCAGGACTTGCTTTAATCGTTCGCGTACATTTCGACTCCCTCAAGGCTGTATATTTCATCGGCGATGGTGACTCACTCAGTTCCCCACATGGTGAAGCATTGGTTCGAAGGCTGTCAACATGTTCCTATGCGGAAGACAGTGAGCTTGTTTCGGCTGGCGGTGGCACGACCGAGAAATTTCTCACCCAGTGGCGTTGGTTTTGGCAGAGCGGCGGAATGTGGCAAATGTTTGGCGAGGTATGTTAAACAAGAAGCCCAGCTGTCACTAGAGAAGGCTGACCGACGGCCGTTCTATATTTTTCTGCCTGGCCCTCGCCACATTTCATCTGCTAATTACTTATTTAGTATTGAGATCATAACCTCATTGGATCATACTTCCAGTTGTAGTAAATAAGCAACTGTCTCAACAAACATGTAGTCTATGCAGGCGGTAACTTTTGCTGCAAGTTGCTGCCATGCCACAGCTGATAGTTCACCAGGGGGCGACAATGTCATGTGCGATAAAGTATGATTTTCCGCTCAATATTAAAATTACGGTTTTTGTTTACAGTTAGGGTTAGCATTTTCCAAACATTTATGTGATAATAATGCACAGTGCCACAAGTTAGCATACAATATAGGTCATAAGTTTGACAGTGATGGACATAACTGAAACTTGTCATCTGGCTATCCAGTGACGGTCTCCTTTGTAGGCTTGAGGAGCTAGTTGGTCAACTGATGATCCGTAGTGCCCCTTCGGACTACTGACCTGTAATCATCCTATTTGCTTCCTCAGACAGCAATGTGGCAACAGCGTGGTGGGGCACATGTGCCTGTCTTGGGTCGCAGGGTGTAACACTGTGATCCCATATGGCAGGTGATGCTCAGTAGCTCTGCGATGGGTTTTCTATGAAGAGCTATACCGTTATTTAAGCACACAGTTTGCCTTTCCTTGTTTCCCATATCTAGCAGCTGATGCTCTTGCTGTTTTATAAGGCTACACCGATGCCAGGATAGTTCACCCTGAAATCCAAGTGCCTTCGTGGCCAGCCCCTGTACAGGTTTCCACTGGCTTCCAAAAGAGACTTTGTCATTGATTTCCAGTAGGTGTTCTGTATCCGTGGTCTTGCAGTGTAAGCTGTTGTCTGCTGTTTAGCACAGGCTGTACCAGTGTCGAGTCAGTCCACGCTGGTATCCAAGTTTCTCCATGGCCAGTTTTCATTGTTGATTTAAGGCAGGGGTGTCATTTCCAGTTGATGTCCCAAATACGTGGTCTCACAGTGTAAACTGGTGTCTGCTGTTGACACAGGCTACGCCAACGCCGAGCCAGTTCACACTGGAATCCAAGTTCCTGCAAGGGCAACCTCTGTACAGATTCACACTGGCTTCGGAGGAAGATTTCATCATTGACCTGAGGCCACAGTCTAGGCTGTTGGATCACAGTTTTCAGTTGATATCGCTGACCAATGGTAACGCGTGGGATGTTTGTCGGCGTCCGCTGATGCACACCCTTCTGCCGTAAGTATTAAAAAGCTGTTTTAGGCCACCCATATGTGCATGTTTAAGGTAGTGGTCTTGTGGTTTAGCTTTGTCGGTAATGTCGCTGGTCGCATCAATGAAGTTAATCGATGCCGGGCCCGGTTTATACTTGGATGGGTGACTGTTGGAAGGTGGGTAAACCATTCTGGTATGTAACAAGGTACCCGGGTCAACTCAGCCTGGCCATCCCTCTGGGTAGGCGCAGTGAGTACCGGTGAAAACTGGGACGTAAACAGGCACACCACACGATGCACTGGCCCCGTATCCATGATCTCGCAGTGTAAAAACTGGTGTCTGGCTGAGGGCCTTAGGAAACGGAGATCAGCACCACCCAATGGGCCTTGAGGCTTGGGAAGGACTTCATATCTGATGTACCTGCATGGAGGAGATTACGTGGAACCATTGCTTGTGTATTTGTGGCACTACAGTTTACAGGGTGGGCCAAAAAATGAACCAACTTGTTTCTGTCAGAACTTCGTCAAATCTCCACCAAATTTCATAATTTTTGGCACACAGATAGCCAAGAGAACAGCATTATGTGAGGTGCACTCCTTGTCCACCTCACCTAATTTATGTCAACACACTACCTTGTAAAACGCAGATGCTCCATATTGTTGCATAATGCTTAGTTGTTGTTATTGTAAAAGTACTAACATATTAATTAAGCACATGATAAACTAAAGTGTTATTTATTTAGCAGGATTATAAGTTTGTGTAACAACATGCTTCCAAATTTTTGGCTTAGACATGATGGCACGGCTGATAGCGGCATTAACGATCAACTGATCAATATCACAGCACTCATTCATGGATTAGATGTTTTTTTAGCTCGTAAGCCAGCTATTTTTTTGTTTGCTATTTTCGGCATTAAATATTTAATATTAATACCACAAAATTATTAAATCACTTGGCACCCTATGTCAAATTGATAATGAATAGATGAGCAATCTGATACTGATAATCACCGCATAATGTAACAATTTGGCGCATCTGCATTTTACATGGTAGTGCATCGACATAAATTAGGTGAGATGGACAATGAGTGTACATCAAATAGTTTCTGTCGTTTTGGCTATTCTGTGTGCCAAAAATTATCAAATTTGGTAAAGATTTGACGAAGTTCTGACAAAAACAATTTGGGTCATTTTGTTGGCCCATCCTGTGTATTGCTGTTGAAATCGTAAATCCAAACTTTGTGGCTAAGCGGCATAACGGTATGGTGTCGGGTTTTCGATCGCGAGGTTGTTGGTTCATCCCCGGGCTGGGTTATTATCAAATGGTTAGTATTTGGATGGATGACAGACTGTTTGCAGACAGGTAGAGATTTCATTATGTTACCAGCACCAAGGTCAACTCAGCCTTCCATCCCTCCAGGGTAGGCAAATTGAGTGCCAGCATTTCTGGCTTGCATTATGGTGGGGCACGTTCACCTGTGTTGGATGGATGAGTGGATATGTGATTCCATATGGCAGATGATGCTCCGTAGCTATAAGATGGGTTTCCATAGTGAGCTACACACGATCTTTAGCTTTTTCTAAAGCAGTTCAGTGAGAAATTTATTTATTTTTGTGCTCCAGTCATCCAGCTCCAGCCATCAAGCCGCTGCCTTTTGAGTCATCCATTCCCGAGAACTGGTTCCCCGTCGACAGAGATCATGACTATGAACTAATTGCGCTGGATCCGGATAAAATGGAGTATCATCTCGTGGCGTCGGCTTTCCGTGAAACTCTGTCGTCGGGCGAGGCTCGTATCTGTGATATCTTTCGCATTCAGAATTCCTTTCTTTGGCACAAATATGTCAGGTCAGGAAACTTGTTATCTGTTGTCTTTCTTAATAGCTCTGTGTCTAGTCGTCAAAGTTACTCTACGGCCTCCTGGTTAGTACTTGGATGGGTCTATGAGAAAGTAAACCATTTCAGTACGAAGCCAGCCATCTGCATCAACTCAACCTTCTACCTTCTGTCGGGTGCTAAAATGAGCATCAGCTTTTGGGCTGAGTAGTAATAAATGGCGATGGTTAGTGTAGTACTTGTAGCTGCCTACAGGCAGATCTGAGGTTCAGGCTGATTGGCCTCAAAGGTCAAAGGTCGATGGCTGCTGGTTGCTTGTGCTGCACTCTCCAAATGAACCGGGTGAACTCTTGCAGTGGCAGTTCACTGGTACAATGACAGCATCATAAACATTGTTGTGCTTATTTATTTAATTATTACTATTATAAACACTTGCGTACTGTGAATGAAGCAACACACGTTGAATATTTGTATTTTTTGTCATCTGTTCCTTATTGTCATTCACTGTACTTCTTTGACAGAGTCATATTGTCTCAGGTATTCCATTGGTGCTTTGGTTTATCTGGAAAGTGAAAAATTGAGTGTTTAGTATATGTGGCAGCTTTGTTTCTTACAAGAATTATTTCATGCTGAAGAACTTTTTGTTACTTTGTAATGATGTACACTGTGGGACATAAAAACACACTGGCGCTTTTTTTATCATAACTTCTGCAATATGCGCCGCAACCTTTTGTTTGTAATTAAACTGAGCTCTATACTGTTCAGAAACTTCTGTTGTAGAAGGCTGCCATTGTACTGAGTTATGCTAGCAACATACAAAGAAAATTATAAACTTTTTGTTTTTTAAAAGTGATATCCAAATTGTGTTTATTTACTATTGTGTCGTATTGCGATAGCTATTTATGGAGGACACAGAGATTTAGGCAGTTTAGTTTGACTTTTTTGCCATAAGCTTACGTCATCAAGCCAAAGATCATAGTAATTGCTGGTCATTTCTCAAATTCCACAAAATTCCGTGAAAATATCAAAATTCCATGAAAAAAGGCAAATTCTGTGGCTTGGCTCGAAATTCCGCAACCCACGGAAAACTGTGGGCATTACCCATCAGTCACTGCCTATATCGGAGCACATTTCCCGAAGTGATGCGAAATTCCATCAGATTCTCATAATTCTGGAACACGCCTGAGAAGTCACAACCCAGAGCACCAACTGTTCCACGGTATAAGTGACAAGTTCTGGTCTCGGCTTTTGTGCCTTGGCTTCTAGTCACGATGATCTTTATTTGTTATGCGCTCTGTCAGCAAACGGCAGCAGATTCAGCTACAGCTCAATCGAGTGGGTAGTTCGGCACCGGTCGAATGGCAACTGTTCCACGGCACTCGTGATGAGGAAGTGGTACGTGCAATATTCCGACAGAACTTTGACTGGCGAATGAATGGCAACGCAAACGACGTCGTCTACGGACGCGGTGCTTACTTCGCTCTCAACGCTAGCTTCAGTCACAGGTATATATTCAAAGTCTATAGCTTTTAAGCATTTTGTTGTTAATTTGGACTTAACTTAGTTGTTCACTTTCGTTTTCTAAAGTGTTTTTGATTGTACATATAAGCCTAGGTTCAGTGGTAGCTGTCACTGTTTTTGTAACGACCCTTGGTGTCTAGCTTAGGGTCCTACTTTTAAGGGGAGGGAGGGGAAAGGGAGAAAAGAGGAAGGGAGAGAAGGAGATGGGAGGGAGGAGGGAGAAAAGGAAGGCAAGGGACAGGAAATAAGGGGGAAGGGAAAGGAATTAAAGAGGAAAGGAACAGCGAGAGAGGGGAAGGGACTTCCTAGTTTACATTTCTGGCTACGCTAATGTTATAGTTCATGTTTTTGCATAGATATTCATCATCAGATAACAGACGTCGATATCGGTGGATGTTCGTAGCACGAGTTCTCGTCGGTCGAAGTGCTGTCGGTAAACGTGACTACGTTCGCCCGCCGCCAATCAAGGCGGACCAGCCTCATGGCGACCTGTTCGACTCTTGTGTCAACAGTCTCGATCGACCGACCATTTTTGTCGTTTTTGACACGGACCAATGCTACCCGGAATATGTCATAGCGTACAACTGAACGTGATTGCCTGTCGACCCGTGGCGTCGTGGCCAGAGGGGGGGGGCAAGGGGACCATTGCTTTCCCTTAATTTTGGGCTGTTGGAAATTTGTCATCCGAAAGTGCAAAAATTTGTTGAAATTTTAAGCAACCTGTTGGAAGTTTGCAGTCATCTGTCGGAAATTTGTAGTGTCTATCAGAAATTGCAACTTTTTGCCCTCCCTAAATTTTTGGGCTCACCTAAATTTGTTGGAAATCTGTTTTTTACCGTTAAAACTTTCGTCTAAACATGCAAAGCTTGGGGCAGAAACCTTTATTTTGGGGAAATTTAAGAGCAAAATTAGAGCTGTCAAAGCATTAATTTTTTAACGCATTAACACACTGCGGTAATTTTTTAATGCATTAATTAACGCGTTATTAACACAGCCAGGCTCATCAAGAGGGAAAGCAGGGGGGAAGTTACCCCGGGTCCCGCGACCTTTGAGGGCCCTGCCTGTAAAATATGGAAAGTTAGAAAGCAAATAAAAACACACTTTCAGCAATAACTGACGTCATTGCTAGCATAGAAATCTATTAGACTGTCATTTAAATAATATTTATTCACAGTAATGATGGAACGGCAACTACAGTTTGTTTACTTGAATACATTCGATTGTTAAATAACCACAGTTTCATGAAATATTGGAACTTTTGCTTCATAGAATTATGTAAATGAAATAAATTTATGCATGGGCATTAATTTTTTAACACACGTTAATTTATTAACGCATTAATTTGACAGCTCTAGGCAAAATTGAAATTTTCAGCCTCCTGTCGGTAATTTGCAGCTGTCTGTTGGTAGATTGCCCCACTTAATTTTTCAACCCACGACGCTGCTGGCCGTAATTTTGTTTTTCGCCTAGGTAATTATATTTTTGATATTTGATTGCATCATACTGACTGTTGCGTATAATTGTAAAGGCAATTAGTGAAACCAAATGCGTCAAATAGATACGTTGTCAACACTGATTTTGATTTCGTTGTCTGTCTACAGCTTAATGCCATTTGAACGTTAACAATGGACAACGTTAAATGGTCATAACTTTGGCTGTCGTAATTTTTGGTTTTAGGGTATGGTTTTCGGGCATGACCAGTCTACCAGCGTCATATCAGTAATTGTAACATGTTATTTTAGCTGAAGCTGCCATTTTTGTTATGTTACAACAGTATGCAATTATTTTGTACCGTTAGTTTTATGTCACTGTGGTTTAATTTGTGCATAAGAATGCATGTTTTAATATGGTTTCATCATCTAGTCTGTTTTAACTTCTGAGTTATGCGAGAAACTGTGAAAGTAGCCTGTCATAATGCTGGTTTTAGCTTGGTAAATGTATACTCAAATTTCTGATGGTACTTTGCTTTACTTCTGATTATTGTAATAATTGACATTTTATGTTTTTAACGTGTTTAGATCGTGGAGCGTAGACACTGTTCGGAATAAAGTTCATTTCCAGCCGGCATTGCTAAAAGCGTCAGATGTTACTCTAACAGCAGGGATAGGATTGTCGAGGACTTTCCGCAACCTAGAGGACAGCTTGAGGTCAAAACATCATGGCCTTGACTTGGAAGAAAATTATCCTTGGCCTAGACTCGTTGCTTTGGCCTCTAGTCACTTAAGTGTGCTCTGTGCAATAAGTTTTACGTGCAATAGTGCGTCTTAGCTATCATAGAGGCGTCTGTCTGTCCATCTCTCTGTCTATCACACGATGCTGCTCTGTCAAAATGGTGCAAGTTAGGGTCGTGAATCTTCACTGTGGGCTGTCACAGACTCGAGTTTCTTTTGTGACAAAATTTTGTGCCACTTTGTGAAGGGATTCCCCTTGAGTGAGGGTGTCAAACAGGGATAGGCCCACTCTTTTTAAAAAGTTATTTCACCGCTATTACATGAAAGTCCTTGAATTTTTTTCTCCAGATTTTCAAGGCCTGGAAAGTCCTTGAAAACAGACATAGTCCTTGAAAGTCCTTGAATCTGTGTCTGAGTGTCCTTGAGAGTCCTTGAATTTGATTTTCTAAAACGCCGTGACCAAACAAGTGATTTTCAGAGTCAGTGTAACCATCCTATTACATTGGATTCAGTGACAACTATTGATGCATTTGTTAAATTTTTCTGACAATTCCAGTTTTTATGTGCGAAAGCAGTTACTACTTTCGGCATGTCTTAGCCATCGCAATTCTGTCTGTCCGTCCGTTCGTTTGTCACACGGATGGATCAGTCAAAACGGTGCAAGCTAGGATCACCAAATCTTTACCGTCGGCTGCCTGGAAGACTGTAGTTTCAGGAACCGTAAAGCTTTTCCATAAATTCGAAGGGGGTCACCCCGAACGAGGGCACTAAATGAGAGGGGGTGGGAAAAATTTGCGAGTTTTAGCCAATAAGTCGCTGTATCTCAATAATGGTGCGAGATAGAGTCCAAGTTACTATTAATCACTAATAGGAAGTCGTACACTGGCTTTCGATTGCCACCGAGGTCAATGACCTTAAACATCAAAATAGGGGGGTTTTATAGATTTTTTTTGGCGATTTTGGACTGCGACACAAGTCTATATCATTCAGAAGGTGGCGCCACAGAGCTATCGTTATGCGATCCAGATAGAGAATTTGGTATTTGTATATATTAACTTAGCATGAACACCCCAATTTTCAGCTAAACTACTGAACAGGAACTGCTATAGGCTTTCGCGCGTCTCGTGAGCATTAGCTCAAATTTCTTGTTGATTTATGCTTGAAGGTGTTAAATTGTCGAATGTAAACTGAACCTGCTTTATTGCTTTTAAAAGTGCCGGTTTGATTTAATTCAGTTCTCCTTATAGACTAGCGAAGTGACGTAACTGTGTTGCCTAGCAACCTCGGGCCTGACTCTAAACAAACGGGTAATAGAGCATGTAAACACGCTGCCGTTTTGTTTCGGACTGTACATACATCAATTTATAACAGAAATGGGACAGAACTTTGCTACATAGTTGGTCATCCCCAACAGACGCATTACCCCCTGTTTGTCCTTGGGAGCTGGCATGTTTGTTATCGCATCTACCTTCCTTTTGTCTGGTTTCACACCAGCACGGGTCAGCT
>Ga0209367_1010650_pt1 | contig 12305 bp, 12 predicted proteins | sample WorMetLIZISLAND2_FD_187412 | JGI IMG/M metagenome (GOLD analysis project Ga0209367, IMG submission 187412) | Marine gutless worms symbiont microbial communities from Max Planck institute for Marine Microbiology, Germany - Olavius geniculatus... ... | reverse complement strand
GGGTGAGGGTGTTATAGCTCTCAATGGAAGCCCATTCCAGAGCTACGGAGAGTCACCTGCCGTATGGGATCACACAGTGTTACCTGCCATCCGACACAGGTGAATGCACCCCACATTAACCTCAGCCAGATAAACCGATAATCGATTTACTTACCCCAAAGGCATGAAAGGCTGAGTTGACTTAGTCCACTGGTTACATACAGAGATGGTTTACCTGCCCACAGGCAGTCACCCATCAAAGTACTAACCTGGCCTGGCATAGAGTAACTTCGTTGATCGAATGAAATGCATTACTGCTATGCCACGCCACCAACCCATGTGATAACTGAAGACAGTTGAGAAGGGCAAAGACGCATACTCAGCACTCCTGACAGAAGAATGTTCAACAACTAAAAACAGAAACATATAAAGATATAAAGCCATGCACTGCAGCATGTCTGGCACAAAAATTGAAGGCATACACACACCTTAAGAAGATACAAAGGTATCAACAGAACAAAAAATATCAAACATTGTTTGGTGATGCATAGATACAGACCAGGTAATGGTGGAGTGCTGGTCAGTAAATTGGTGCTATCATCCGCCTGACAATCGTCATCATTATCATCATCATCATCAGCAGCAGCAGCAGCAGCAGCAGTGGTAGCACTATCTCTAGCAGTGGCTGCCGCTGAGTCTGTTAGAATGCCTTGCTCAGCGGCGACTGTGTTGCGAGTCCCACGCAGCAGTAGGGCACAGACGCACTGGATCAGTAGCTGATTTGACATCAGACCAACGATCACGTCCTGGTACGGCACTCTGCGTGATAAAGACACAGAAAGAGATACAGAGCAAGACACATAAGCAAACAGACAAAGCACATAAGCAGAAATACAAGCACACGTGCAAACAGACAGGGCCATCTTTTGCCAGTGTGGGGCCCTTGGCACTAACTTAAACTTACCCACGGGCCCAGTCCGAATACCTTATAGCAAGTTAGCGACCTGTGAGACCACACTCCACCACAAACTGCAGGAACAGTAGGATAGGCCTAAGTCTGTAAAATAGGCCTGTATATTGTGTGTTTTAAGTCTATAATTTTGCAAACAGAACGAGCGAAGAAAACTTTGGACCCTAGATTTTAACTCCCCCGAGCGAAAAAATGATCTCTAGACCTTATAACTGAGTTCAAGTTGTAACAATAATTCATCCATAAGGCGACAAAAATTGGTTAGATTGATCAATCAATCCATCGTCTGTTATGGCAATCACTGCCATAGCACGGGGCCCCTTTGTGGCACAAAATGCCACCCCCCTAAAGACAGGCCTGCAAACAAACAAAAAGACACACTGGTTTAGTAGCTGATCTGACATCAGACCCAACACGACGTCCTAGAATGGCACTCTGTATTAGAAACACAGTTGGGTTGGTGGCATGGTGTAGCGGAAACGTGTTTCATCCAATAACGAAGTTACTCTACACCGGGCTGGGTTAGTACTGCGTTGGGTGACTGCCTGCAGGCAGGTAAACCATCTCGGTATGTAACCAGCCGCCTTGGTCAACTCAGCCTTCCATCCTTCCGGAGTAGGTAAATTGAGTACCAGTCTATCTGGCTGGGGTTAAGGCGGGGTGCATTCACTTGTGTCGGGTAGCAGGTAACACTGTGTGATTCCATATGACAGATGATGCTCCATAGCTCTGAGATGGGCTTCCCATTAAGAGCTATAACACCATCCTTTAACACAAACAAATGGACGGAAACACAAACACACGCATACACACAGCCTGGGTATATTTGTCTGTCCAATGAAATGCATTGCATAGCATTGGACAGAGTATAAAATCACCTTAGCATCTGTCCAACTTTTGAGATGCCATATCTCCATAACGGTGAAAGATAGATGCATGGTCACAATAGACCATAGAAAGTCGCCCACTGCAAGTCAAATAGTCACGTGACTCATGACGTCACGTGACCCCAAAAGGTCAAGGTCGTGACCCCATTATCTTTGAGGCACCATATCTCCATAAAGGTGCAATACAGGTGTATGGTCACAATGGACCATTTATAGAAAAGTGCTGGTGATGAATCAAATGGTCATGTGACTGAGAATGTTTATTGTTTCGTTATAATAATAGAGAAGGATGACAATAACATTGTTGCTGTACAATTCTAAACATTTTGATTTTTTTTACTAATCTAAACAGATCACTGATAATATTTATACGGACATATACTTTAAACCATTAAAATGCATTGGACAGACACCATGTTAGTATTAACATTATCTTGTTGCAACAGCACTTACTTGTTTTCGTGGTTGGCTTCATACCTTATTTAAAGCCAGAAAATCGGAGGTTTTTTGAGTCCGGTAAGCTTGATTTTAATTGCAACATTCGCATCAATTTTGCTTTTTCTGCGTCTTTTCGTTTTCAAGCTAGAGGCCCACACAGAACACAGAACAGATGGGCAGAGAGCTAAATGGGGAAAACCCATAAAGTGTCTCACCAGTAATATAATCAGGCAATCACATAAAAAACACTTAAAAACTGCCAAAAATAGTTACAACTTTACTGATACAGTAGAAATTCTACAGTATTACCTGGCTATGAGCAAACTATCCTCAGTAGGAGCAGCTGTAGTTGATAAAGCTGAAACAGCTGTAGCAGTGTTAGTGGATGCCGGTTGAGGAGAGTAGAGCAGAAAGACGTAGGACTTGTTATCATCCACGACTGACTGTTGGCCACTGTCAGCAACGTACTGGCTGTCCAACTGAAACACCTGCAACACAAGCAACAAGTAATTTATATTGAAACACATAAGACTTTCATCCGACAATACTGTGTCACTTACCTAGCACTTAGCACTTAGATCCTCCGGTCCTTGACAAGACAATGAGCAGCAAGAGTTCGCCATCTGCTTCTGTTTGTAGCCACAGCCCGGATGCTGTTCCAATCGACTCCTCGGTCCACCAGGTCTTCTTTAGATGTAGACCACCAAGTCTTTGTTGGACGACCTCGTCGTCTGCCACTACCACGAGGGGTCCATGACCAGTGGCGTATTAAGGAGGGGGCACGGTGCGATGCCCACCCCCTTTGGCCCAACCATAAAAATTTTTTACAAGCGACTTTATATGAAAAGGTGCATTTTTTGCCATTTTTCCAGCAATCTACATTCAATGCTAAAAATTTCATACGCAGGTTGTCTTAGTCTATTTCCAGCCATTTCGGCGCAATTCACTTTTGAAATGCGTGTTCGGCCCAAAATCGCGAAAAAATTTACTAAAACCCCCTATTTTGGGAGTTCAAGGTCATTCAAGGTCATCGATGTTGACATTTCCAAGAAGCTCATCACGAGTGCTTGTTATGATAAGCAGCATGTCTGTGCCTATCTGCAACCATTTTCATGTTAGACGAGCCAATAGCGGTAGAATAACGCCTTTTATGGAGATGCCCCTTTCTCCCCCTCTTTTGTGGGGACCCCTTCATCCAGTGGCATGAAATTTTGTCGCAAAATACTAGAGACTCTTAGCTATCATACGGTGAAAACCAGAAGTCTCTATCTCATCTGGGCTCCGATCGGTAGCGGGTTGTGACAGACACCAAGACACCAAGACAGAATTAAGATAGCTAATATGCGCTATAGCTAGGTATGCTAGCTCTTGCACGCAAAAATCTGAAATTTCGCTTCTGACTGTTCACTCATGACGTTTGTTTTGTAGCATGTTGTTAACCTAGTACATATCTGATAAACAATTAACTTCAGGTGCTTGTTACATGCCACATGCTGCAAGAAAAGAGTGATGACTGCCGAGCCAGAGCAAAGAAGAGCAGGAAGTAACCTGTCGGGCGAGCTGCTGAAGCCTAATACATTCCGCCAACGTCGAGTCTTGTCTCACGGCAACCTTGACCTGTCCCACGTCACCGTAGAAGTTCTCCGAACTGTTGTGGAACGGAGTGATGAGTTGGCGCAGTGGGTAGAGCGTCACATCAAATGCACGGCGCACGGCTTGCGCCGACAACCACCACATGGACTCAGTCATTACTGGACCGCAGTTTAACAGACAGTGCCTATACACAAACAAAACGTACAGACAGATAACCAGACACAATGGCTCGATCATCACATGACCACAATTCAACAAAGAGTACCTAATCACAACCAACAATTAACAGACTAGTTCAACTCAGCCTTCTACCCTCAATGAGATGGCAAACGCAGTATCGCCTTTCTAGCTGAGTAATAATAAAATGGTGATGGTAACGTAGAAAAACCCTCGCATTGGCTCAGTCACTACACAGCCACAGTTCAACAGACAATGCCTAGATACACAACTGACAACTTGACAGAAGTGATCAGATATCTCAATCACAAACCGAGAATAGTGCTATTATTATTATCACCATCATCTTTACTGTTAACAGCACTAGTATGACTAGTACTATTGCTGCTATTACCTGATGCAAGAGCATCCAAGCCTAGAGATGGCCTCGTAAGGCTGAGAGATGCAGTCAACAAGAATACTAAGCTGCTGCTGCAGAATGGTCTCAACCACGTGCACCAGAGATGCATCACCTTAGCAACAGCATCAGCAGCATTTCAGTTTACTCAAAATAAATAATAAAGTCATAAAGCAAAACGGTGATTAAATCAGAAAAAGATATTGGTTCAGCTCCAACAGATCAGGTGGCCATTCTGAGCTGAATGGCACACTGATGTCTCCTGCTGTGGGAAACAATCGCACTAATTTTGAGTTTTCTATGCCTTTACGCTTATAAGTTAGAAACCTGTACCAGAAAAAAGATGAGCAAAAAACGCAGTGTGGCTAATTGGCAAATCACCCCATTTCACACACTGAGTTTGTTGTCAATCACTTCAATCGAGTATATTCGAAAACAGTATGGCAGCACAAGGTTGAATTGATGTTAAATGGGTTAAGGTTATTGAAAGAAAAAGTAACGCAATGGATCAATGGATCAAGGAAACCACAAACATCAAGAAAGAACAAGACAAGTTTTTGAACTAAGCCCTATCAACATTATATCCTTTTCCCATGGTGACATCTAGTGGCAAACAAGAATCATCGTTCCAAGGAATCAACATCATCAATAGCAAAAAAAAAAGTTTTAATCTGACGAATTTATACGGACCCTGAAAAAAACAAATATTTGCATTTGGCCGAATGTAGAAATTGCTGTTAGAAAATGACCTTAATTGTGTGATAAAAAAAAGTCCGAGACCTGTGAACTGCACAACTAGTTCAACGACAAGATCAACGCAAAGGCCAGTGTAGTGCTTGAAATTAGCGACAGTTGTAGTATCCCAGCATGCCGTGTTCATCGACGTGATTGGTCGACGCAGCCAGGCTTGCAGCGTTGGTAACAGCAAAGACCCAACACAATGCAGAGAAAACCGAGGACCTGAATCATAAACCACAAAATCATCCTTATTCGTATTATCTTGGACCATAAAAAATCACCACAAAAATGTTAAAAAATGGTAAAAAACGGACACCTTTTGCGTAAATCAAAAAAACTGCGGCAAAATCACAGCAAAGACATGGCGTCAAATAATGGGCCTGAAGACCATTATACAGTCTCAACATCTACCATTGACGGCCATCACTACATGCATTACAAGGTTTTCATCTGTAAAATTTTGTTCCTATGGAGCATTAACTAAACTGTACTGGGCACAACTGGCTAACACTGCGCTTGACATCAGCTGAATTACTCAGAATGGATAAGCATCAGACAGCAAGCTCAGTGAGCTTGGGGAACCGTTCTTGACTTGAGAAGCGATGATAAATATTTTTGTGCTAAAATCACACCATAAACTTCAACTTATGCCAACTAAAAACAAAATATTTTCGTAAAAACGTAAAAATGCAGCATTTTGGAATAATCACAGCATTTGATAAAAATCACAGTTTTCATGATTTCCGTGTTTCCATGAATTTCTATTGTCCACAGTTATCATTATAGAACAGATTTTATCAAGCATTAGTAAACAGAAGCGAACCCTATACATTAAGCTGTCCACAACAAAATACTTTTGCCAGAAATGACTTTTACCTGTCGTTTATCCAATTCAATTTTCTCTCAACACTCAACATAAAACATTGAGAGACATTTTATTAGAATGCAACCATGGACAGTTAAAAGGTTACAAAACAGCAAATACAGCAATTTAGAGCAAAATTATTCAGAACATTTCAGTGACACAGTACGGATCCAGATCTTGTCCGTAGCATCTGACAAATTACGTGACGTTAACACGTTTTCCAGAAAAGTGGTCACTGGGAGTCACCTGGAATCAGCCGAATTTCAAAAGTTGAATGGAGGCAGTTACCAGGTACGAGTGAAGCAGATCTCATGAGCGCAAACAGAACGTCGAGCGTCTGAGGCTGATAGTGCCGCGGACACGAAGAGACGGTTTCAGTCAATCCCTCGACAACAAGGAAGTAAACACGCAGACAGCCGGAATGATCCGACTCAAACATTTGTCGACATTCGTCCAGCAGTGTGTCCATGGCGTGTGTGTCTACGCAGTTGTCCGATGCTGTAATGAATGAACATAAATAAATAAATGTACATACATACTGTATCGGTGAGAGCTTAGCTGAACGATCACATCAACAAAGATACCGCATGTTAGAGCCAAATAAGTACTAAGATAAGTGACTGTTCACAGACATACCATCTTGGTATTCAACTAAGCCACCAAGACCAATACAACTTTGCCATCCCTCCATGTAAGGTATAATATACTGATAATTAGAGCTGTCAAAACGTTAATTTTTTCAATGTATTAACACAATGCGTTAATTTTATAAATGCATAATTAACACATTATTAACGCACCCAAGCCCGTTCAGAGGGAGAGTAAGGGGTAAGTTACCTTGAGCCCTGCAACGTTTGGAGGGCCCTGCCTGTAGAATATAAAAAGTTAGAAACACATCTTTCAACAATAACTGACGTCGTCGTTAGCACAGAAATCTATAATCCTTGTCATCTAAATAATATTTATTTACAGTAGTGATGAAACGACAACTAAAGTTTAATTACTTAAATTCATTTGACTGTGAAATAACCACAGTTTAACGGAATATTAAAAACTTTGCTTCACAAAATTTAATAAATTACATAAATTTACGTGTGTGCATTAATTTTTTTAACATGTGTTAATTTTTTAACACGTATTAATTTATTAATGTGTTAATTTGACAGCTCTACTGGTAATGTTTATGGCAATGCTAAAGAAGAAATGGTGAGTTCTGCATTATAACCAAATGGCTACAGCACTGCCAGCGTCGCATCCTAAGTATATCATGGCATCAATTCGTACGGAACGAAGTGATTGCCGCTCGCACCGGTCTCCCTTCCCTATCGACCACCATCTGTTGCCGTCGCTCAGCCATCTTCGGACATCTGGCGAGGCTTGGCGACGAAGTACCAGCTCACAAGGCACTCCACAGTTGCGTCAGGTTGTCTCAGGGACGCCTCCCAGACCCTACATGGAAACGTCGTCCCGATCGTCCACGTGGCAGGTGGATAGACCAACTATGAAGAGACAACAACCGCCCACCTGCTGATCAATGGAAGCTGGCTATTAAGCGCGGTCACGGTGGAAGAGCGACGCTACGGTCTCACGACTACGCGACTACCTGACCTGACCTGACCTGACCTACAGCACTGGCTATTAGTTAATGGATGACGGCTACATGGCTGACTTGGGCAATATGCTACCTCAGGCTACATGCTAGCTCAACTAGGTTTAACCCTCATTAGCTCTCAGTTCTGCAAAAAAGCTGAGCTCCCATCACAATAAAATTCAGTCCATACAGAAACTTTCCTTCAGTCACAAATGCCGTTACCATTTCTCCACTATTAACTGTTTTCTGCAATCTCCCAGTTCTTTTCCAAAAACTTTGACAAAGCAGCTCTGATAAAATTTTCTTCAACACAATAACCATGTTTGATTCGATCAACAAAGTTACTCTACACTGGGCCGGGTTAATACTGCAATGGGTGACTGCCTGTGGGCAGGTAAACCATCTCGGTATGTAACCAGCTGCCCACTTCAACTCAGCCTTCCATCCCTCCTGGGTAGGTAAATCAAGTACCGGCATATCTGGCTGGGGTTAAGGCGGGGCGCGTTCACCTGTGTCGGGTGGCAGGTAACACTGTGGGATCCCATACGGCAGGTGACGCTCCATAGCTCTGAAATGAGCTTCCATTAAGAGCTATAACACCACCTTTAACCTTTAGAGCCATGTGACAGCAACAACTGACCAATAATGTCATCAGCTGAGCCATTGAGTCGCTGCCCCTGGGCCTCTGTGCGCATTTTCACACTGCTGTCACTGCTATCAGCAGTAATTTGCTCGCTCTTTATCATTATCTCCTCAGACCTCACCGGTGTGTCGGCCGACTTGACAGAAGCTACAGAAAAAGACACAACAATCTGTATTGTTAAAATTTCTTTTGCAGTTTCAATTTGTAATTCTTCATGTTTGCCATTATACACTTATTTCAGTCAAACTTCAACCATCGCATTTCGATAGGCATCGTGTCTTACACGTAAATCAATACCCGTTAGTAACCAGAAAGTATGTTGGCCTAGTATGACCATATGTTCAACGCCAACCCAACACTAACCCTAATCCTAAACCTGACCTGTGATCTTCCAGGCCAGTTTCTTTAGGCTCATGAAACGTTCACACTAATTTCGATTTTTCTGCACCTTTTAGTTTTTGAGTTAAGAACCCATATAAAACAGGCAGATGGACAGACAAATACAGGGTGGCCAAAAAATGTGCCACTTTACTTTTGTCCATATCTTGGCCAATTACTGACCGATTTTCAAAATTTTTCACTGGCACACCCTGCAGACAATTTGCAATAATGTGATTATTATATATCCCACCACACGGTAAATGCGTTTCTACACTACCTTGTGAAATATAAATGTAAGCAAAAACTAACGATAATAACAGAAATTTAGGTAAATGAAAAAAACACTTCAGACCAACATTGCGATGAATGATTCGTATGACACTAGACTGTGTTAGACCCACACAATCTAGTGTCATACAGACCATTCACTGTAATGTTGGTCTGAGGTGTTTTTTTTCAATTTTACCAAATTGTTTGTTTGTTATTATCGTTATGTATGCATATTTCACTGATATTTCACAAGGTAGTGTAGAGACGCAATTACGGTGTGGTGGGATCTATAATAATCACATTATCGCAAATTGTCTGCAAAGTGTGCCAGTGAAAGAATTTTGAAAATCAGTCCAAAAAAATTTCAAAAATTGTGAAAATCGGTCAGACAAAAGTAAAGTGGCACGTTTTTTGGCCCACTCTGTAGAATGGCCACATAACAACAAACGTCTGCAGTTCAAACAGCGCTGTTACCATGTGAAGGAGACTGCATGCTAGAAGACACCGAGTCTTCATCCGTCTGACTGTGATCAATGGCAAACCAGCTGTGAAACGTCTTGAGATCAACACCTTGGACGCTGGTATCAACAGGGCGGAAGCTTGCCACGTGGATACTGCAAGGACAACAAACAACAGAGAATACTCAGCAGTCACTAGGGGGCAGCAGATCAAAAACTGGAGACAAACAGTGCCAAAATACTGGAAGTCTCTTTCGTTTACAAAGTCTGAACACGAATTTTCCGACATGAAATGCCACCAGGATTCTGGTGGAAGCCTAACCTGGAGTATTTTCAATGAAGATCTTAAGCAAAAGCCAGAACTGCACAAATTAATAATCAATTACATAATTATTTGTAAATATATTTTAACGATTAAACTTTGACTAAATGTCTGTTCCAAATGTGAACAACTCTTCAGCTGAGTTGTATAATTATTCTGCCACCGAATAATGATCAATAATCTATCTCAAGAGATCACAAATATTCCAGTCTGACCAACCACAGGCAGTGAAGACGCCAGTGAAGACGGGACAAACCGGCATGCAGCACATGCTGGCAATTATATCACAACACTGGCCAATATAAAGAGCAAATGTTTGAGACCATCGAGAGTAACAGCTTCAAGCTCAAAACTAAACCGAGGTGTACCACAGCAAGATCAGCTGACTGAAACCACAAATGTGACATCAAGACAGCCCGGATCAAGCGTCAAGACTATGATGCAAATTTTCACGACAATGGTCAGCTAAACTAGGTTTTAGATTCTACTTCTGTGCATCAATTTAAAGATGGCATTGTTCAGCATAAGCAATAAACAAATAGATGAATAAATAAACAAATGAGTGAGGGAGTAAATGAAGAAATTGCACGAATGAATAAATAAATAAATAAACTAACGGACAGCGTACCGCTGAGCGCCAGTGAAGACGGGACAAGCCGGCATGCGGCACATGCTGGCAATTATATCACAACACTGGCGTAGATAGCGTAGAGCTGGCAGACACAAGTCCTGACCATCAGCAAACCCACTTGACTCTGTCTCCGAGTCCGAACTGTCGTCAAAGTCCTTCGCCTCAAAACTCCCTGAAATCACACGTGCAAGCAATGAGAACCCTCAAACCTCTGCCAAGAAACTTAGTCTCATTATGAGTACGTGAGTAAGTATGCCGACAAAAAACAGATATTCCACAAACCTACAAATGAATTTGCATCATCAGCAAAATCTAAGCACTTCCTCCCTGGGTCATGCTCAACCTTCCACAAAATGTCATCGCAATCCGTTTATAAATTCTGACTAATCCAGCCGACAAAAGTCAACTAACCCAAAAACATAACAGACTTCACTGCTTTACTGAGGTCGTTTCAGTAAAAACCAACAATTAGAAATTATTAATCAAACTTATGCATTAATTTATTGTTAAGTATCTATTTTAATTCTGTTATATCAGCTGTAAATTCAAAGCTATAAAGAAAGGTAACTGACCTGGTCCACGGACATATTTGAGCAGGCAAAGAATGCAATCGACGGCGGCATTAGCAAACACAACCACGTTGTCAGTAGCAAGAAAGACATTGAACACATCCAGTACGGCTGCTACATGCTGCTGTCTCGTCTCATTCACTTCTTCATTGGCCGTGTATTCAAGCTTCACTGCTCGCAGTGCACCAAATAACGGTTTCCAGCCGCTCCGAATGTTAGATGCACACGCCTCGACTAATTCACAGATGGAACACACCACCTAACACATAACACGTTACATACACTGACAACTAACTCCATTATACGTACAAGATCGAAAGTTGATGAGCCAGTCACATAAAACAGTATTCCTGCAGTAGTTCATGAAGCAGACACTGTCAGCTCGTTCAAGCTAAAAGAATGAAAACTCACTTTTTCTCTATCTATATGTTTTAATAATTTTCAATTTTGACACTTTGACATTTGTAATGCGTTCCCAGTCCGGGCTCATGTAGGGAAGGCGCTATAACTCTTGCCTACAACAACAACAACTACTACCACTCCTACTACTACTACTACCACCATGGTCTCAAGTTAATGATTATCATATAATAACTAAACAGCATTATATACTAATATCATAATTAAAATTCCCAATTTATAAAACTGCTTTAAGACGATATTATATAATCACTAACAAAAAACAGCGAAAAACTGACTTGGGCTAAATTATCATCTGTAAAATGCCAGAGTGTGTTCGAGAGTGGCCCTTACAAGACTAGCCACCTGGACAATATACTTTAATGACTGCCTTGTTGCGGACATAAAACACTGCTCATGGTCATGATGGATAACTCTCGGTGTTCCATAAATTGCGAACTGCTCCATTGAGGCTTCAGCTATGCTCACACAGTCTATCTTCTTACTGCTTATTTCCCCAATGTGCTGATAAATGTGGTTCACAAAAGCACATCTTAAAAACTGAAACCAAAACGCTAACCAAAAACTCGATGTGCTGTTTCCACCCCACCTGCAGTATTCTGTAGCATAGCTTTACTGCTGCAGCTCATTCACAAATATTTTCTAAATTCAAATTGTTCGTCAGTCTGTTTCAGTGTAGTTGTTTATTTAAAGACACTATAAAAAGCAGCATCAGCAGATGGTAGCTACCTGATCCTGTATGTCGCCATCGCACAGTTCCAGACAGAGAAGGTTTTCAAACGGTTTACAGAGTGCCTCGTTGAAGTGAAAGTGCGGCAGCTCCGAGTATGATGTGAGGAGACCGGTCACCGAGTCGTGAATACAGTCGACGGCTTTCTTTGACACTTTAGCATCACAATGACATGCCGCCTACAGCCATACAGCCAATCACTTGATCAGTGGCTTCTATCCCCCAAAAGTCAAAATTGTGCGCAAG
>Ga0209367_1010649_pt1 | contig 12305 bp, 9 predicted proteins | sample WorMetLIZISLAND2_FD_187412 | JGI IMG/M metagenome (GOLD analysis project Ga0209367, IMG submission 187412) | Marine gutless worms symbiont microbial communities from Max Planck institute for Marine Microbiology, Germany - Olavius geniculatus... ... | reverse complement strand
TATATGAAAAAGTGATGAAGAAATATGACTTGAGATATGACACAGTATCGGATCTCGTTGTTATTTGCTTTAGTTCATGCTAATGAAAACTAGCACTTGCATGAAAATTAGGCTGTGCCATGACGCTCTAAAGACAGACGGGGTGAAGTGCACCAAAAGAACTTAAGGGGCGACATTATCATGGGGGGAGGATTTTTTGCTGTGAAAAACGCCATACTTATGTCACAAAAGCCGTTTTCGAGAGGGGAGACATTTTAATGGCGGGAGAGGATTTTTAACAGGGTAGGCGGATTTTTCATGGAGGGGCGACTTTTTAGTTAGTGTGAATTCGTGTAAAAAGTCTCCCCCGGCGATTTTTTCCCGGTAAAATGTCGCCGGGGGCGACTTTTCAGGGGGGCGATACTGTCATAGTACACCGGCATCCAAAAACTCTAGTTTTTTGAACAGAATAAAGCTTAGTTTATGCACAAATGGAAGGCCATGGTAAGCCGCAGAATTTGAATAATTTTGCCGCGGTAAGCCGCGGAATTTTGCAAACTGGCTTGTGGAGTTTGGCAAAACTGTTACCTCGGAAAACTGTGGGCCCTATTTATGATTGTATGCTATGGCACCTCTGTGTATTACTGGTATGGGCCAGGTAGTACCAAGGAGGGTGGCTGTGTGCAGACATCTTAATGCAAAACCAACCACTAGTATTTTGGTGTGATGACGGTGCAAATATGTTCATACTGCTCTATAGGACATTTGTACACGGTGTTTCATGAAAAGGTGCCCTTTTTCTTTCTTTCATAATTCATTCAAATGATAACCAATTCACATGAAATTTTTACCAGATGTAGCTGAAGAAATTCTAATTCAAAATATTTCGACAAAATGTGGCAGTTGATTAAATATTCTTTGCTGATCGTGATGTGATGCTGACGTCATAATGTGCTGTAAGTACAAACACTGGCTTGCTGCAACGGGCGTTGACAGTAGCTGAATAGCTGACCTGCGTCGATGGTGAACTTTGTCTGGTTCACTGACTAAAAAACTTCATTTTATCAGCTCTAAGCAACATGGGGGCATGAAATCAGGCGTCGCACAATCCATAAACTCAACTATCTCGCAAGCAGTGTGTGCTGGTGCACTGTCTTGCTGGAAGGTGTACAAGTAAAGCTATCCCAACAAGTGTGTGAAAGTTATCGTATTGGGCGTTTTTGTGGCCGCAGTGGTAAAACTTCATCAGTTTGTCATCAGTGAACCAGATGAAGTTCACCATTGACGCAAGGCAGCCTTTCGACAACTGTTAGCACCGGTTGCAGCAAGCCCATATTTGTACTCACGGCACATTATGACGTCAGCATTACATCACGATCAGCAAAGAATATTTAACCAAGCACCATGTTTTGTCGAACTATTTTGAATTAGAATTTCTTCAGCTACATCCGGTAAAAATTTTGTGTAAATTGGTTATCATTTGATTGAATTATGAAAGAAAGAAAAATGGTGCCTTTTTATGAAACACCGTGTATATGAGTTTGTCTTTCTCTTACTTTTTATTCTATCTGCCATGGGCATGTGGCCTGAAATAAATGCTTTTTTGTTATCGATTTTCTAGTGTTTTTGTTGGTTAGGTATGATATAAATTAACAACGCATTAAAAAGTGGTTTAAGATAAGTATTAAAATGTGCAAGCATCTCTGTGCCATTTATGACGGTTTTGCAAGTTCTATGTTGTATGGCTTTTATGTGTCTAATTGTTGTGGTGTACCATAGAACAGATTATAAGATCACTTGCATTTATTTGTTTGTCTGTCCATCTATCTGTCTGTAAGCACTCTTGCGGCCAGTTTTAATGAAATTATGCACAGAGAACGTATTTCTAGTTATTGATATTTTTAACTAAGCTTAATGAAACCAATTTAGCTGAATCGTCTTGTGCAATAAAATTTTGAGGTTTGTACAAGCAGCAATGGATTATTATTGATGACTTTGAAACAGGAGACTACATGCAAGTATACCAATGCAATTACCATCTGGCCAAATACTTTCAGTCGACTGGAGACCAATGGCTTGCTGACCACTTTTATAAGAACTGTCTGAACTACAGCGTAAATGTTATGCATGATGACGGAAAGGTTGCCGCAGAGAGTCACTGTAATGTTGGCATTTGTCTTGAAGAAGCAGGTAACACGTTTTACCATACCAGAACGATGCTATAAAGCTGTTGTTATGCTTATACAGTATTTTAATGTACGGGGTACGTACTTAAAAGTAATTTTTAAGTTACAATCTATGTTCATGATTGTTTCTTAACACTATTATGAGTATATGACTGATGAAATTCTCTGAGAAAACTACAAGCCAAGTAGCTGTCTGGATTAAAACTGCCCATGTGCTACATACTCGTAACCTATGTTTGTTTGCATGATGAGTGTATCCACTATCCAGAGGCGTGATTTTGGGGGTCTGTGCTTGAAAGTAGGACGTAGGCCTAAAGAAAAAAATATTTTGAAATGAAAAGAGAACAACTGTACATGGTGGGCCATAAAAATGTGTCACTTTACTTTTGTCCATATCTTCGCCAATTATTGACCGATTTTCAAAATGTTTTCATTGGTGCACTCTGCAGACAATTTGCAATAATGTGATTATTACACATCCCACCACACGGTAAATGTGTTTTTAAACTACCTTGTGAAATATAAATGTGAGCAAAAACTAACGATAATAACAAAAATTTAGGTAGCCCAAACGATAAAACGCTTCAGACCAACATTGCAGTGCATGATTCGTATGACACATACTAGACTGTGTTTACCCACACAGTCTAGTGTCATACAGACCATTCACTGCAATGTTGATCCGAAGTGTTTTTTTTATTTTACCAAAATGTTTGTTTGTTATAACCATTATGTATGCATATTTCATTGATATTTCACAAGGTAGTGTAGTGGCGCATTTACGGTATAGTGGGATCTACAATAATCACAGATTGTCTGCAGAGTGTGCCAGTAAAAGAATTTTGAAAATCAGTCAATAATTGGCGAAGATATGGACAAAAATAAAGTGGCACATTTTTTGGCCCACCTTGTACACATAAGACAAAGGAATTCGCCAGGCAAAGCTTTGACTATAGCAGGCCTATGCTAGCAAATACTGCTAGTGCTATGGTGAGACTGCAGCATATTGTCGAATTAACTGTTCTACTGCAGGGCAACTGGCAGAAGCAGCGGACAACTTTGAGCTATGCTACTCACTGACCAAAGATAAAACAGACTGGCAGACCGAGGATGGTGAAGCGGGTATGCACTGCATGCCATGCAGCAACTTGGCACGTATCTACACGTCCATTGCAGCGCGTTATGCTGACCAGAACGACCCAGAGTCAAGCCTACAGTATCTCATCCGTGCCTATGAGAAATCAAAAGAGGGTGAGCAGTTTGCATTTACCGGTATCAGTCAGTATCGTGGTCATCATAGAGGAATTTAGCTTAGACTGAAGATTCATTTCTAGCATCATGACAGTGTGAGACGTAGACTAAGTTATACTATGCAGATATGAATGATGAAAGAACTAAGTCTTGAGACGCTGCTTAAACACAGAGAGTGCTGGTGTTGATGAAATAATATTCGATGGAAGGTCGCCTCCATGTAGGTTGGTAGCATAGTCCCGAAATGTATGTTTCCCAACTAATCTGCTTAATTATAGGCTTAGCAAACATTTAAATTCAATTTTTAGTGAACCTGTGACCCACATTTTTCCTGTTGCCATTGCTGTTCCTCGTCTTGTCTGTTTATGCGTCATTTCTTTTGGTCTGATAAATGTGCTTACATTAACTCTCTGCTGGTTGCAGCCCGTTACCAGCCCGTTGCAACCTCTGCAGCTGCTCGCAGTAACAGGTGCTAAGGGCCTATATATAAGCACAGTCACAGGGCGCTGATGAACATCACATTGTCATCATGACGTTCAAGGCATTTGGCTTAACGTTGGAATCTTGGAGCTACTATGGCAACAGGGGAACAATGTCTTCTCTGTGACAGGAATAGCCCACTGTGACTGTCATGTAATTCTCCATAGAAACCAGAGGGTAAGGCAACCGTCCGTGTTTTTGACCTAGGCTATCATATGACAGTGCATGCTGACATTCTTCGGTGCTTTGATGCTGTGAGACTTTAGCAACAGCAAGGGTACCTGGCCTGTAAAGTACTAGCACAATTATAGCATACCAGAAGCCCTGAAGGTCACTTTCTGAAGTCCAGACATGCCTAACTTGGAGTGATATCTTAGTTAGCTGACTGGAATAATTGCCACTACTGAAAGTTGGCTTGAACAAAAACGTCAAATGTGCATTTACTTTAGGAGTATTGGGGATTATTAACGTCTACTGTATTGTGTATTGTATTGTCACGTTTTGTCATGCATTACAGGATGTGACAGAAAACTGTTTGGCGACACTAGTTACCAACTTGGTTTGGCGTTTATTAACGATGATCCTCAGACCGCACTCATGGTAGGAACCAATTATACTCCCACATCATTCATACTGGTATATCATTGTGCAGCTATCTTAATAGGCTACATTACAAGTATTGCCCATTCATTTGTCCCATATGGGCTTCTCATTCAAAAAAACAAACAGGTGTATGAAAACCAAACTTGGTGTAAGCATTCCCTAAGGCATTCCTGACTAACTGATGTGCCAGTTTTCGGACTCAAAAGTCAAAGCCGAGTGAGACACATAACTAGGCTGACAGACGCATATCTTATCAACCGAGGACAAACATTTTCACTTGATTGCCTTACAGAGGTTAAATGTATTAACATTGTTAACTATTTTGTTAACATTTAACAACATAGCTGTACATAATCCTAAGACATGTTGTTCAATTTTGGAGGTTACTTTGTTGTTACAGCATTTGCAAAATTATCTAGAGACATGTCAGGAACTGAAGGACAGTGAAGGAATTGGCAAAGCATGTGAGGCCATTGCAAAAGCATATGACAGGTGTAGTACACATCTGAATCATATATCTGTGATGTGATGTAATTAATGTTTAATTAACGAAACAAGCAAAACAGCTAATAACTGAATCCTTTTGAAACTTGAAAGTATACTAAATGTAAAATTCTATTCTAACTCTTCCATATATTGTTAAAAATACAGTTTACTTTTCTTGATTGAAGACATTTAGAAGGCTGATGTGGTTGATGTGCTTTTAGGCAAGGCCAAATGGATGAGAGCATACAATATCTGCAGAGGTTTATACAAATATCGGAGGAGAGCAAAGATGATACAGCACTAAGTCTTGCCTGCAACAGTCTTGGAATTAGACTCAACTGTTTGGTTCGTATTGTTACTAGCATTAATGAGAAAACTATGTGCCGACATATAGGGTGGGCCAAAAAAACTGGCACAGTTTTTTATACGTTAATAAAATAATAACTTTATCAAATAGAAACTAATTTTTTAAAATTTTTTCACTGTCAAAATCAGAAGAAAATTTGTAGCAACACTGTCACTGAAGATATCATCACACCTCATATGTCGCTACACTACATTGTGAAATATCAGACATCGCACTTAAGTCAGCGACAACACTGACCAATTGCGTGATCAATTATAATGATTGAGCCAATTTACTCGGACTTAAATCTGGTTGATTATGCTGTTTGGGGGGCCCTTCAACAAATGGTCTATCAACGTTGACAATTCATGACAATCAGCCAGCTGAAGCAGCCGATCGTCACTGAGTGGAACAAACTTGCAGCGTTTGGATGATCACGCCATTGTTCAGTGGCGTCGCCGGCTTGAGTGCATCATCCACAAGGCGGACACATTGAACAACTTTGATGAGAAAACTGCGAGATGCAACAGTTGCTTTAGACAATGACTGAGACAATTAACAGATTGTTTTCTGTTGTTCATTTTTTAGAATGTGTCCTTACAGATATCGCCTTCTTTTTAATTGTTACTTTTAAGACACTGATATTTCACCAGGTAGTGTAGCTACACGCTTAAGGTGTGGTGGGACCTATAGCGATAGTGTTGCCATAAATTTTCTCCTGATTCCAACAGTGAAAGTATTTTGAAAATCGGTTAATATTTGACGAAGTTATCAACATATAAAAACATTGTGCCAGTTTTTTTGGCCCACCCTGTATTGTGCGGCTGTCTGCCGGACCTTTGATTTTTTTGGAGACCAGCTGAAAAATAGCAAAAATAGCAACCGTCATTGATTACTTCTTGGGTTCAGTCAATGTTATGGACCAGTGACAATTAAACTTATGCAGTGTTATGCCTACTGAAAGTGTTTAGGCCATTGCACATTTGCTTTGAATTGTAATTAAGCATTATGATTTTATGTTTTATCTATGTATAAAGTGTTACTTTCAGCTTTTTGTAATTTGTTTTATGTCAGCTTGTTTTTGTGTCTTGCCGCTAAAATTGGCTTTGTTTTGTTCTAGCTGCCTTTAGGGTAAAATAAAGTATTTTCAGGAATTTAACACGTGTGCACAAATTGACTGGACTGAACTGAACTGTACTAATAAATGAACGAACTGGCAGTTTTGGTCATTCCATTTCTGTTGCTGTGTACATGCCATTGTCTTTGCACTGCAGGGTGAGTATAGTGAGGCGTATGAAAATTTCAGTCAAGCGTACAGCATCTCGCGAAGCAGTCAAGACCACAACAACACATCAACGCTGGGTCTGTCGCGCGTGCTGTGCGGCATCGCACACGCTCATGAGATGCTACTTGGCTACACAGATCACATCAACTCACTGGTGTCATGCACAGCAGTCGAGAGACTACTTGACTGGAAGGACAGTCGAAGTGAACAGTTCAACAGACCATTCACACCGTCGACGCCAGGTAGCTGTACCGCTTTACACTAGCAGTGCATCAGTCATAGTACTGTCTAAACCACACTTAGCTCGCAATGGTACGGTTTCCATAACATTCAATTGCAGTTGTGCATCACAAAGCAAGGACAATTTAGTCTGTGCGGTCGGAGCGTAGGTTAAGTACGTTACAGCACTGTCTGGAGTGATATAAATGCACGTAACTAGTACGTATTGCAACAGTCATGTAGGCCATACGACTACATGCTCTTAACCTGTCGATCACAGGCTAGGGCCTACATTGCGTACACTGTACAAAACGTCACAGCCTGTTATCTGCCGTCGAAAGAACAACCTGTCACATTGCTGCTAATTGCTAAACACGTTTAAACAGAAGTAGAAAATGATCAGAACCGGGCGCCTTTCTGTGATTTTTGTTTAGTCTCTTTCACTAATTTGACTTTTATACTACCAGGATGGGTGATGGGTAAACCAGCCGCTGGGTTGACTCAGCCTTCTGCCCTCCATAGGATGGCACAATAAGTATGAGCTTTCAGGCTGAGTACTACTGTACGTCACTGGTGAACGTGGTACCTACTAAGGCTACTATAGCTGTCAGCTTAGGCAGATCTGCACGTCAAGTCATCTTAGTCCAAAGGCCGATGGCTGCTGCACTCTCACAGTGAATTCTCATAGAGGCAGTGCCATGATGATAGCTATCACTATTATTCAGATTGACCACTTTCCAGAGCATAGGTATGTGAGATTCCCTGACATTTCCAGTAGGGCAGGCAAAGATTCATCCATAGACAAATTTAAAAGTGGAGGTGCAAAAAAACAGTGCAAAGCAAGCAAAAAAATTTATTGCACCCACTTTTTGTCCAGTGAGGATAAAACAGTTTTCCCTGACTTTTTTTTATTTTCCCTGACTTTTCAATGACACTGTAGAATTCCCCGACTTTTCCAGGTTTACCAGGTGAATGATCACCCTGATTATTACTATGGTATATTTTTGTTGGCAATCTGATGTTCATTTACGTGTAAACGTTGTGTAGTTAATGAACCGGCTCCTGATGTAGAGATAATAACGCCATCACCATCTCCAGAAACTAATGACCTGGCTGAGGAATCACACGACATCGATGACCAGAACTCATCATAAACAGTCAAACCAGCAGTTTCACCCAGCGGTGTCATGGAAAAGGGGCTTTTGCCTGTCAGAAAATCTTATCCTTGTTGGAAAATTTTTGGCCAAAAATTCAAAATTTGGGGCTAAAAATCCCCATTTTGGGGAGAGATTCAGGGGCAAAAACTGAAATATATTCAAGTACCCATATTACCTCTGTCAGAAATTTTCTAGCTGTTTTGTCATAAAATTTTGATTTCTTGTTTATTTTCCAATTTCTTGCCACCTAACATTTTTACCCATGACGCCACTGATTTCCAGTCTGTCTAACTTACTGAAAATATTATGATCCATTAACAGTATTATTTATTTTATAAATTATGATGTCAGTGTTATTATTATATAACTGCTATGTGTTATATTTATTACATCACTGACAATATGTGTATAGATTACTACAATCATGGTAACTGATCACCTTGTGTATGTTTGTAATTCGGCATCATTCTTGGACAATGGACATGTATATTAATGATGTTTCTTGATGAATTTTGTTATCAGTATCATTTATGCAAATTATTGAACTTACTGCTTAACACAGTTACTTTGTTGATTGAAAACCCATAGCACAGCTAGCATCAACACTATTTTAGCTGGCATGATTCACAGCAAAATGGAATAACTGACTTTCAAAATGCATATCTACTCTATTAAGTATAAGAAATTCCTGTGCTTGCCACCTGTCCTTAAAAACTTCCATCATCCATCCCTGAATTTTTTATTGGACCCTCAAAAATACTGGTGCAGTTGTTTTTGTTTGCTTTCAAAACTGAACCAAAACAAACCTGTTTGCATCTGTTATGCTGCAGTGTTTATTAGCCGACCGTACTTTAGTAAAGGTCGAGCTATTGGCACGGTTGTCGTCCATCTGTCCGCATGTCCGTCAAAGATGAACTGTGGTTAAACGGTGCAAGATATGGCCTATGTCGCTATTGATTACTAATAGGAAGCGGTATATTGGCTTTCAAATGACATGAAAGTCATTCACCTAGAATGACTTTGAAGGTCAGTACTGTAACAGCATGTCTTCCCGAGCAAGGCGTTTTTATTGTGAGAAATATTTGCAAAACTTGCATCTGATATTCTGCTTGTTTATTCACTCTGAAGCTATTTATATCACCTGGCGAGATGACCACGTGCATGGAAGTCTAGCTATTTATATCCCTTGGCAAAATGACCATGTGTGATATCTGTTGTACTAGCATTCATTGTAGCTTTCGACACAGCGTTCAGTTAACATAGCCCGCATGGAACTGTGTCACCTCTGACAAATTGCTTTCTCTCCATGACTGAAAATCAGATACTGAGCTCTGGACGTAGGCGGTATGGTCGGCTTTTCCTAGCGATAGCTGGGCTTCCTGTACTTTGGTTCTCATTGGTGGTATTCAGTGTGTGACGGTTTTTATGAGCTGTCTAATAATTTCAAAATATCGTGAAATAAAAAGATATCCACCCATCCCCAAGCACAGAAAATTTTTAGGCCTCTAACAGACAAACAGACAACTTAAGATAAATGCAGCTATTGCAGTGTGGTGAAAACAACAATGATGACAATGAGAGTCACAATAAGAATAACAAATTAACAATAATAAAAGAAATCAGATTAACATGACATCAATAAATTCGCAGTTCATAATGACTACAAAATATTATTGGACCAAACATTGCAGTGGCTAAAGTGATTAATGCACATCTTTGAAGCTTAGTCGCAACGTCAACAAGGACAGCATTTTACACAGTATGCGAAGTACAGAGTTGCAGAAACTCTAGACATGCCGTCATGTAAGTTTCTCGATGGGCTACAAAGTGAGCCACATGCTCGGAGTCATCCCAACACTGTGTCTGAACGTGCACTCCCCGACAACGCCTCTCTGCAATCATTTCTTCTACCTCTCCGTATGGAACCAGACTGTCCTTGACCGAGTAAAGATACAGGTGGGGACAGCTGGCTGGATCTTTCCACATAAATGCCCAGAAGTCATCAACAAGAACCCACGATGACGAAATCCATTGGGCACATCGGGGAAAGACTGTTAGCATAAGAAAACATATAAAGAGGCAGGCCGCTAGAAAATACTTAACAACTAACGAGCGATTGCAGACGCTCATGTAAACCTGAACACCACGATTGATGTGCAAGCGTGATGGACAGCTGTCGAAAATTACACCGGAGAGGGTGATTGATGAAAATGCCTTGCTGTTGTGGACCAGATCGGACAAGTAACGATATACGCGACATCCTCCATTGCTGAACGTATGCACCAAAATGGGATGTTCCTGCACAGTGCACAGCACGATGATATAAGCCCTGCAGATGTGTGTGCTATTATCCAAATAGTGACTGGCGTCGAGGTTATTATTAAAAATTTTTGACCCAAAGTTTGTAATATGTTGCCCGAGATCGAATAAAGTAAACATGGTTGTCTGCTGATAACGTATAAAGTACTGTTTAGCTACAATAGATGCTCATAGAACACTACAACGTACCATTTAGCCACAATACACGAATTCGGCGTCACCGTCGGAGTGGTCATAGATGTCTCGAATGTTAATGAGGTGTGACTGGTGTCAGCGTGATAACGACGCCAATGAAATCACTATTGTCAATAGTGCCTCAATGGAGGGCACTATGTTACTGAGCTGTTGCTGAGGAAGTGACTATGGCGTATTTGTGAACGTCACCTGACGTGATTTGGACCAATCGCATGCAGGTTTTTTGCGTTGAGATATAACAATACACAATATGTGGCGATTACTATCAAAGTAAAAAATAACTGCACTATGCACCACGAAAGTTCCCAAAAAGTGTGTGATTAAGTAAAAATTCACAGTGCCTCAAAGCTGAAAATTACTTCAGTTACAAAACTGTTCGGTGACTTTGTACCATACTTCTACGGTCTAACATAAGTTATAAATTGCATATGCATGGTTTTCACTACATTAGTTGTATTATGTCCATCTCTACAAAAGATACATCAAAAGATAACATGCATGTATACCATGTATGTCCACGTACGGACAGAGTTCAACTGCAAATGTAAAACCAACATTTTTGTCTGCCTTCAAATTTAATGACCTCAAGCAAATCATCATTAAATGACAGTCATAAAATTTCGTTATAATTATTCATCAATCAACTGCTAACTGATTATAATCTCTATGTCACTCAAGATACATACGTGAAGTTTATGGTCGATAATAAGCTGGAGTATTTTGCCTGCAGCACTGCGCACTTTCTTCAGTCGGAAAAAGCTATCTTCAACAGGAGCGATATAGCGCATGGTAATACATCTAAAACGGACAAAAGAAAGCTGCATTTGTAAAAATTATGTCACACAATGTAGGCAGTAATAATTTTTTAATCTCTATCAATATCAGTAAAAAATGGAGATGAATCTAAACATTCATAAATAATATTCAAGATCTTTTAAATGGAACAGGCTTGCTCATTGAATGTGTTTGCAAACTCAGTAAAAAATTGTATGAAGTTTGGCAGATTTCATAAACATCACATTACGAACTGTTATGCTTCAGTGGCTATGTATAAAACAGGTTAAACTATTTTGATACTCACTTTTTCTCATAGATAGCACTATATTTTTTCAGGTGCCGCTGTTGGCATCCTGTCCATCCCAACAGTACAATTACCGGAACATCATTTTGGTACTTCCATTCGCTAGAATCATCATCATCACTGCCGACTGGAAAAGTCATGAAACAGTTTTCAAATGCCTCCAACTCACAGGACATTGCTACCACACTTCCTGAACATGACACAAGCACAGCTAAATGAAGGTCATCTGCTTCACAAATGATACTGCGGTTCAAACAATACACAGAAACTTTCCATCCAGCTCCATTCATCCAACCCCTCAATCGTTCTCCACACACTGGTGACTCACTCTGAACTCCCTGATAGTTAGCAGCCCCTGACTACAAAGAGTTCATACGAGGGTCATCCCAAAAGTTTCCGGCTTCGACATATTGGACAACAATATTTTCCACAATCTATACATCAGTGAAACATACATCCTTTACGAACTCTAATGAGTCGGTTGCGGATATGGCGTCGTTGTAATTTATGACGTCACAGAGCATTAAACAGAAGCAATTTCCAGCGTCAATAAAAAAAGGCTCGAGTCATTCATCATGGATAGCGGACACAATCATTATCAGATTTCAGATTTCAAAACAGATAATAGTCACTGGGGGTAAGGTCGTTGCTGTATGCAGGGTGGTCTTGGTGTAAAAGTCTCTAGTCATGAACAGCCAGCTGGGTAACTGTAGACTTT
>Ga0209367_1010647_pt1 | contig 12305 bp, 10 predicted proteins | sample WorMetLIZISLAND2_FD_187412 | JGI IMG/M metagenome (GOLD analysis project Ga0209367, IMG submission 187412) | Marine gutless worms symbiont microbial communities from Max Planck institute for Marine Microbiology, Germany - Olavius geniculatus... ... | reverse complement strand
GTAAAGAGGGGGGAAATTTCCCCGGCATCAAAGTCACATGGCCCGAACTCAAATGCATTGGCATACACCGAACGCGCATTGTCGACTTAGGGTAGGTCAACATTAGCGCTTATAACTTGATTCGTGGTGGACGGAATTTCCCAAATTTTTTTTGTTCAACGCAGAAAGGATCGCTCTCGTCAACGCCATTTAGATTATGTCATTATCTTCATCGTTTCCAGAGCTATTTGCGCTCAAACTCAAAAGTTGTCGTAAATCGCACCGATTTTTGAACGTTTTTTGCCCTCCCAAATTTTAAGGGGGTGGTGCCCCCAAAATTTGTACTTGCATTAACACTCCAACCTAGAGACGCGTTAGTGCCAAAGTTTCGTCAGGCTACACACCCTAACTCCGAAGTTATGTGCTAATTTATTAATTTTAAGCCAATTTTTGACCCCCTTTGAAAAAAGTTGTAAAGGGGGCCGCCGTCCTCGGTGGGGGGTGCGCAAGTAAGATTTGGTCATTCTCTACCGTGTGTAAAAATTTGGGGGCGCAGCACTCCCTAAGGGCCGAAATATGGTCTTCCGAAAAATGCCACTTAGGGTAGGTCAACATTAGCGCTTATAAGTTGGTTTGTAGTGAACGGAATTTCACAAATTTTTCTTTGTTCAACGCCGAAAGGATCACTCTCGTCAAAGCCGTTTAGATTTTGTTGCTATCTTCATCGGTTTCAGAGATATTCGCGGTCAAACTCGAAAGTTGTTGTAAAACGTACTAAATTTTGGAGTTTTTTGCCCTCCCAAATTTTAAGGGAAATGGTGCCCCCAAATTTCGTACTTGCGTTAACACCCCAACCTAGAGACATGTCAAGTGCCAAAGTTTCGTCGGGCTACACCCCCTAACTCCGAAGTTATAAGCGCTCATTTTTTGCATTTTAAACCAATTTTTGACTCCCCTTTGAAAAAAGTTGTAAGGGGGGCCCCTGCCCCCGGTGCATTGTGCGCTAGTAAGACTTGGTCATTCTCTAGCACGTATAAAAATTTGGGGGCACAGCATCCCCTAGGAGCCAAAATATGGTTTTCCGAAAAATGCGTTTTTGGTGGGTACAATTCAACATCGAGATCTCCAAGGTCACTGGACCAAACTTCACCGCACTTGTTTCGCCTAACGCAGGAGGAATCGCGGTAGACGGAATAAAAATCCAAATTTGAATATCTTCATCCGTTTCGGAGATATTCGCCGCCGAGCTTCAAAGTCGTCCAAAATCGGGCCAAATTTTGCATGTTTTTCGCCCCTGAATTTTTTTGGGGTGCACCCCCAAAATTTTGGACCGGCATTATAAAACAGGGTCTAGTACTGACCATCGTGCAAAATTTCACACCGGTCGACCCATGCATCTCGGAGATCTCGCGTCGGAAGAAAAAAATAAAACATCACGGGCAAAACTTAAGTCCTTCCGAAAACTATCGTTTTCGGGTGGACTAATAAAAACACAAACCACACAAACCACACAAACCACATATTGTTTCCTTCTCTACAGAATACAAGATGGATGCAGTAATCAGCTAAAGCATCTATGTATCACACATTTGTCGAATAATTCACACAATTCAAAATCTAAACAGATACATACACAAACGACAGAGTTCATCTTAGTGCACAGTTACCAATCTGTTACTGACAAAATAATCCATGACTTTCCAAAACTTTTGAGGACCCCTATGTAAAATTTTCCAGTTTTTTTTCATAGCTTACAAATGTTTAAATATAATGTACTGGCACCACAAATTTAAAAGTGAGGAACCACAAGTACTCTGCAAGAGAAGCGAGCAGAAAGATTATTTTTATTTGAGCCTATGAAAAAATGCATGACTTTCAAGAATATTTTTCCAGGACTTTCCAAGACCAAAGTGATTTTCTAGGACTTACCAAGTCTTAAAATTTTCCAGAAAAAAATACAGGATTACTCAGGACTTCCCAGAAAGCGTGGGAAACATGTAAGTGCTATAAAATTTCTTCCATTTTTAGCCACTAGATGGCTCTCACAAAATGCTTTGTTAAGTGTTTAAATATCTACTGTAAGTCTGTCAAATACTGCACAGATGATAATAAAATAAAATGCAATCATCAACAAAAAGTGGCACAACTTAATACAGGGAATACTAAGAGTTGAAATAATTTTTACATTGAGAAAAGATGGAGAAACTAATCAAAGTTATTGAATGACTAATAATGATGCACAAAAATACCTTTTCATGCTGTGCAAAGTCCGTTCTGCCATCCACACTGCAGCACTTGCTGACATCGGACAAAATCCACAGTCCTAAAACAGTAATCCATATCACATGTAAAAAAGTTCAAATTGGCCTGGCAGTGTGCAGTCACACGAGCAGACCAGACACTTATGCCATCTGATGACTATGTCATACCCAGAATTGAGACACCTGGGCACATAGTTAACTGAACAAATAATTTGAAACGCGTGAAAGCGTTCCTCATCGCAAGCTGTCAGCCTATCTCCAGCCATTTTGTCTTGAAGTGTGCGCTGCAACCGAAGATCACAAAAATAAAAAAAACCCTTTATTTTGGAAGTTCAAAGTCTTTCAAAGTCATTGATGTTGATACGACTGAAAAACTTGTCACTATTGTTTGTTGTGATAGGCAGCATGCCCATGCCTATCTGCAACCGTTTTGACGAAAGACTGGCCAACAATGGTAAAATAACGACTTTTACAAAGGTACCACTCTTTGATGCACTCATGTGCAGGTTTCCTTGAACCTAGAAAATTAAGACTTGGACCATCGAAATCTACATTCAATGCTGAAAATTTGATGTGCAGCTTATCCATGTCTATCTCAATTGATTTCAGCAAAATTTACTCTTGAAATGTGTCTTGCAGCCCGAAATCAGCAAAAAATCCATAATACCCCCTATTCTGGCGTTCAAGGTCATTCAAGGTCATTGAATTCAACGCCAATCGAAAGCCAGTGCACGACTTCCTATTAGTGATTAATAGTAACCAAGGCCCTATCTTGCACCGTTACTGAGATACAGCGACTTATTGGCAGAAAATCGCAAATTTTTCCCACCCCCTCTCATTTAGTGTCCTTGTTTGGCGTGACCCCTTTCGAATTTATGGAAAAGCTTTACGGTTCCTGAAACTAGAGTCTTCCGGGCAGCCGATGGTGAAGATTTGGTGATCCCAGCTTGCACTGTTTTTGACTGATCCACCCATGTGTCAGAGAGATGGACAGACGGACAGACAGAATTGCAACGGCTAACACGTGCTAAAGCTGCTTTCGCGTGTAAAAACCCAGTAAGTGTTATTAAGTGAACATACTTTAAAAACTCACCCCAAAACCTTCCCAAACTTAACCCAAGTGCCATTTCTGTTCCATTAATAAAGATGTTTTATTACAGTTTAGTTTTTTAAACTCAAAAACACCTAAATATTGAATGACTACAAAAATTGTGATCAACATTCTTGTTTCATTGAAATATTTCCATGCAGACGACTCCACTGCACGTGCCACAAGCAAACCTCGGTACAATTACACTTATTTAGACCAGCTTCATATTTCACCAGTAAACTCTACTCATCGAGTGCTACAAAAGATATCATTACACCACCATTCAATTCTTTTTGCAAGTGCCAGAAAAAAACACTTTGAAGTACGGATCTCATTGTTGTTATACGTCATCACCGAAAAACATAGAACAGCTAAGCATCGAAGTCGTAAACTTTAACGTAAAGCAAGTAAGTAAGGCATTCCAGAAAAAAATGCTTGATGCAGAAATAAATTGAAAAATGAACTAAAATTCAAAAATGACCAAATTCAAAATTTTATTTTATTTTTGAATTTTATTTTGAACTTTTTTATTTTAAATTTCCACCCCATTTTATTTTATTTCAAATTCATTTTTTATTGTATTTTGAATTTCGACCACACTTTATTTTATTTGTAAATTTTAGTTTAAATTTTATTTTATATTAAATTCAAGTTATTTTTTAAAATTTTATATGATTTTAAAATTGATTTTATTTTATATGTTTTTTAATTATATTTAAGCTATTTTTTAAAATTGTATTTTAGTTTATTTCGAATTTTGACTGCATTTTATTTTTCTTGAATTTTACTTTGCATTGTACTTCATTTTAAATTAATTTTTAATTTTTATTTTATTTTAGAACATTATTTTGATTTTGATTTTTTACGTTAAATTGTATTTTATTTTGAATTTTACTTTGTTTTAAATTCATTTTATTTTATTTTAGTTTAGATTTTATTTTATTTTGAATTTTATTTTATTTTGAATTTTGACTCCATTTTATATTAAAATTTATTTCAATTGAATTTATTTTGTTTCATTTTTAAATTTTACTTCATTCTGAATTAATTACTGCAGCAAGCATTTTCTTTTTCGAATGCATTACTTGCTTACTTACTTTACGTCCATGTTTGCGACTTCGACGCTTAGGTATTCTGTTTTTCGGCGATGATGCAATGTTGATGCGAAAATGTTTTTCCCGTGATTGCTATAACAACAGTGAGATCAGTACTTCACAGTGTTTTTCTGGTACTTTCAGGCAAAATTGAACGGTGGTGTAATGATATCTTTTGTAGCACTCGACGAGTAGAGTTCACTGGTGAAATATGAAGCTGGTCTAAATAAATAAATGTAATTGTACCTAAACCTCAGCTGGTACTCTGTTATTAACATTTTCCAAAACTAACAGGTCATGTTATAAGGATTATATGACGATTCTTTGTACCAAAATTTGTTGATATTGAACCAGGATTATTGAAGTTTTTTGACAGTGCAACAGGAGCCCGGGTTTATTTAAGACACACTGTATACTCATCTATTCAAACCTTAAAAATTAGTCATCGTCAAGGAGAATGCTAACAGAATCCCTACAACTAAAATGGGTTAGTAAATTTCAACAGCTGTCATTACCTACGTTGGACGCCACAAACACGATGCATATTAACAGAATGTGTGTAATTTTGAACTTTGCACAGCATAATTTACAGCTGACCATAGTTTATGCTGTTCTTATAATCACCTAAACTTCGCAACAACGTTATCATTTCTAATTTATTTGAATTTAACAAACACTACACCATTTTATTCATTGATTTGTTTATATTTACGTTTATTGTTTACTTTTGTAATCCACGTAACTAAATAAGTAAAAATGCCTGTTGAACAAAATTGACCATTAAATCCCTGAAAATTGACGCAGTAAAAAACAGGCATAAATCTGCAAAAGTGCATACCACGATGCATTTTGTAGTTTAACTTTACTTTAAGAAAACTTTTTTTGTATATTTTGTGTTTCCAGTCGTAGTACCTGTAGTACGATACACTTCTGCAACTGCAGGGCTAAGGTCAAAACTGAAGAAGATGCGGGTGCGGGTGCGGGTAACAAAAACCAGAGCAAATACGATAACTATGTTGTTATTGGTCGATTCAACGACAATGGTGTCACTGTCAAGGTCTGGAAATGTGTGTCTTTAGCTGGGAAATGTCAAAATTTTGAATTGACTATGTTGACAACTTGGCATCATTGACATTGACATCCAAGCTTTTTCAAGAACTACCAAAGTTTCAGTTTTGTGCCCCAGTATGTCTCTGAGCCACAACTTTCACAAGACTGTTCACAAGGTTGTCTGGCCCGGTTGTAACTTGTGATACCGGTATATTGGTTGAACGGTAGTCGGTACTCGGTACTCGCCCACTACTCGAGTAGTTCCCAGTCTCCAATCCTCAATCAATTGATCAATGATAAACTCTTAACGCAATATTTTGCCGTTTTTATATTTTTAAATAATTTAAGTTTTAACATTATGATTGGCGTGTAGTAATTTTTTTTCCACAAAATACCGGCTTTACCGGTAATCGAAGATCGAACTTGCGTGAACTAAATTTGGAAGTAGGTCGGCGAAATAAAAGAACGCGTCCACTCGCGACGCTCGCTGGCTTGTGTGTTTTGTTGTTTTTATCGTTTGATATTTATGAAATTGTACTTTTCTGTCATAATACAGAAATCGGAAGACCAGCCGAAGACACGAAGCAATTATCTAGCTGTACAGTTATTGTCGGCGTTGAAACACGTTATTTTGCCCGCTGTAATTGCCTGATTTTCGTTCTAATTTTGCTGGTCTCTAATTACGATCAATTTTCTCGAATAGGCAATTTGCCAAAAGGTGGACGTTGTAGTTTATTGTCATAATAATGTAAGTCTGGAAGATTTTCTGTTGTATTTTAATGATTTTATATTCATGCTATTGGTATAATTGATAATGTAGTTTCGGGTCTTGCTTCATAACATTATTGATCCTCATCGCAGTCTGCTAGAAGCCTGTTATATTCAGTAAGCAAATGATCTAGGCAGAAGGTGTGGCTTAGTAGTGATGAGTAACGTGACGTTTTGTTGCACTGATGTGAGCTAAGTTTGTCTTGATATGACTGCTTTTGACTTTGGACAAGTCTGTGTCAGGCGTGCACAATTTGTTGGGCAGGGCTGATCTGGGGGCCGATAGGTCCGCCCAGCCTGCTAATTGTAGTGGCACTGTATGTTAACTTGCTGATGATGAATTGACAAGGTGATGGCAGTCTATGCTTCTTCTGTTTGCTGCGATGTATTGCAGAAAAGGGCTTGAAGTGGAAAAAACAAGTGTCATTGTGGGAATTGTGGCAGATCTAATACTGTATGTTAAATGTGTTATTTTGATACTGCAATATTTCACGAAAGAATCGGTCCAGCAGTACCAGGTACTGGTATGTTTTTAGGTGGCCAAAGAAGAGGTGGTATACTATACCAGCTTATGCTGTCCTATTTTGAGTCAAACATGTTTATTTTTTATTGAGCATAAACACGATGATTATTTGCTTGCCATGTTCGGTTTGTGTTACAGTTGGTTGTCATCAACTGGTGCCACATTCATACGGATATATGTGACATCTGGTGACTGTCCGACTGTCTTGTGGAGAGGAGATGGATGGATTGCCTATCGGTAACTCGCTTCACGCGTCATCGCGTGATCTGGCCCACAGTGCTCACCGTCGCAGTGGCGGCTATCCGTTGATGGATGGTGCAACACTGACTATGCCAGCTGGTTCTGTACCTCCGTCACCATTCATGATGCCTTCATACCAGATGACAATGGGTAAGCCGAGTTGTGCAGCTGCTGCCGGGGCAGCATATCAACAGACAGTTGACTGCGGGGGGCGTAGTGGCATGCCGTACGTGACTCAAGACAGTCTGTATAAATCTTCAGCTTACGGCGCATCGTCATCGCGACGGTCGCCATCTCGATCGTCCGTCGGTCCAATGTCGTCATCAACATTACCACATCCACGCAACCCTGGGAGCAGTAGTAGTGGCAGCAGTGTGCATTATTCCGGTATACCTGGCGGCTCATCGTCGGGAAACCCAATGGACCTGGTATTTCCACAGTATCAAGATCCACCGCCGCCACCACCACCGAAACAATCCGGGCCGCCAGAGCCACCCAAGAAGCCGCTGTCTCCATACATGAGGTTTTCTAAATCGGTGAGTTGTTGTTCAGTGATCGCTGCTTTCAGTTTTCAATTGAGTTCAAAAACGTGTGTTATTTGAAAAGATCCCAACCCGTTGAGTTTTACTGCATTTTGAGTTAAACCTGTTTTTTAAACACCCGACTTGCAGGGTTTTGGGGTTTTCACGTGTTTTTGTTTATTAGAATGAACAGCGAGCACTGTTAGATAGTGTCCATCCACATGACATCGGTATTCATTTAGCTCATCGTATAAGCTAAATGAACAAAAATGTGCAAAATTGTGACATGAAGTTACACCAAACTTAACACAGTCCCCAGGACTGCAACCCATCCCCAGGTCCCACCACAGTACTATAAGGATGGGGTAACGAGATATCACCTTTTCCATCTCACCCTGCTCCTTTTTCCCTTGGTGCCTGCCATGCCTCAGCTCTGTGAATTTTCTGTTTATTGCCTCTGGACCCACCACTGTTTATTATGTGCATTTCAGAAGGTTGTTCTGATTCAAGTCTGAAGTTTGTGTGTTGTGTGTTGCTGCTGTCGTAGGTCTGGTTCCAAGTGAAAGCACGTAATCCTCATCTTTCAGTCTGTCAACTTGGTGCCACCATTGGCCGCATGTGGCGGGAGTTGACAGAAGACGAGAAGCGAAAGCATCTTGAAGATTTCCACCAGGACAAGGTAACATAAGATTCACACTCAGTTATGTTACATCATAGGTTCAGGTCAGCAGGTCATTGTTGTCCATTTTAGAAGATTTGTAGGGATGCACTGGATCCAGATCTGGATCCTGATCTGGCCTGGATGCAGATCAGGGTTGGCATTTAACGTGGGTAAAACTGGTTTTGCCCAGCCCAGTGGGTAAAACCCAGTTTAAACCGGGTTACAGTGGGCAAAACCAGGTAAAACTTACATTAGGCTTGTCAACTTTTGTTGTTGGCTATAATACACAATTTAGTGCATTGTATGTAGAAGCTAGGCTGCTGGGTTAGGTAGATGTGGTTGCTAATGCTGTAAAAATTTGCAAAATAATTTACAAGAATGTTATAATTGTTATTGCCAAGATTAATTGGAGTATTTTGAGAAATAATTTTATGGTAAGGATATACCTTTCATAATTTTTGAGCACAGTGTGAAGTGTTCATGAATAGATGAACAAATAAGTGAACAAATGTTATGTCAAAAATGTACACCTCTAATTAAATGGCGTTGAGATTTTGCTAATTTGTTAAAGAGTACAAACTCTTGATGAAAATCTTGTTTGCTAGTCTGACTCTGAGTAGTTCTGTTGTTTGATGTTGAGTTTTTTTTGCTGGTTTGTTCAGTGTTCTTAGAATACAGACCACACTTTAAGCATTTTCATATTTTGCTGTTGATCAGCAGTATTATTTTAAGCTGTTGTTTTGGATTTGGTGCTAACACAAATTAAATACAAACTACTTTGCTTGCTTATAGCCTAGTTTTAACTTGTAGCACTTGCACTTGTATCCCGATCATTGACTGTTTTTCAGTTTTTCATTGTAATCTCTGCTTAGTGGATTATTTGCATTTTCATAGTGTTATGTTTCACAGCGGTTAACATTACACAAAATTTGGTCAATGCAGCTGATTAATAATGTGTGTGCATTTTTTGCTGTCATGATTTTTAAAAGATTTGTTTGTGAACACATTGTGTCAAATTCTTGTCAAAAAGCAGTTCTTAAAGTTTATGACATAAAAGGAAGCAGCTAGTGCTTTTTGCAGTCCAAAGATGAGTTTTGCCCAGTTTTACCTGAGTTAAAGTGGGTTTTACTGGTTTTGCCCAACCCGGTTTAAACCATGGTTTAAACTGCCTGTGGGTAAAACTTGCCAACTCTGATGCAGATGCGGCCGGATCTGAACATTCTGGTTTAGGCCTTATTGAGATGCACAAGAGCTTAGCTTAGAGGTTGGTGGCATGGCATAGCATAACGTGTTAGCTGGGATCAATAAAGTTGTTATAACTTGGTCTCGGTTAGTAGGTAAACCATCTTACTTGGGTCAACTAAGTTTTTTACCCTTTGCCTTTGTGGATGGTAAAATGAGTATGCATTTAAGATGGTATTGCATTGACATGGATTAGATTAGGTGAAAAATGAGTGCACCTCACATAATTTTATCCTTTTTGCCATCTTTGTGCCCAAGTTATCAAAGTTGATGGTAATTTGATGAAGTTCTGACAAGAAGAATTTTGCAGTTTTTTTTTCAGATGCTGTGTGTAATGGGCCATCAAGGTCATTTGAATCAACCTTTTATCCATCCGGCTACAGTAGATCAATCAATTACTAGCTTGCTGGATTAAGGCAGGCCTGCATTTACCCAAGTCGGGTGGTAGGTAACACTGTAATCCCATGTGATAGCTTCTGAGATGGGATTCCCATAAAGAGCTGTCCATGCGGTTTTGGTGTAAACTAAGGATCAAGATCGGTTTTAGACTAACACAAACCAAAGTAACTTTGTAAAAGGCAGAATTGCCTAATCTTCGTTTAGATGGCAGGTGGCAGCAGTGGTATGTATTGTAGTTACGAGTTTTGGCTGGAGTTTGACCCCCAATTTTCCCTTACCCTTGGGGTCAGGTCCCCTATCTTCTAACACGGCATGTCATTACATCCCACAAGTGTATATAAGTGTCTAAATCTGTAGAACAGTTTAAGCATGGAGCATGGATGTGACAGATGACAGAGAGACCGCGCTATGGAGAAATGTGTAGCGTTAGGGGGCATCTCTTGTGAAATGTGATTTCCGCCTAATAAAAAGCCAATGTTGCATAGCTATGTTTCACTTTGTAGGTACGTTATGACAACGAGCTGAAGCGTTACATGAAGACAACGGGTCTCCGGGCAAAGGACCTGAAAGCTCTTGCCAAGTCACAGCCTAAGTCTAAGAACCGACACCGAAGTCGACCTTCGTCTTCATCCAGCAGTCAAAACCACCACCATGTTCACCACGCTGCCGGCATCGGGCCGTCGAACCCGCAATTTGCTGCGGCCCAGTTCATGGGCCTACCCCTCGTCAGTATGCCAATGGCCATGCCAGCCGGTATGCTCGGCCCTGGGGCCATGGGCATGTTGCCTCACTTCTCACAAGTATGGACCGGCCAGCAGTACCCCGGCCAGCCAGCGTCTGCAGCCATGATGGGGATAGCAGGCCACCTGGCGCAGGGACTTTACAGTAATGGATACGCGGGGGCTGACGGAGTGGCGGTCGGGTCCATGGCTAAACCACCGATGTTAACACACGACACACAACCACTAGCCATGTACAGGTCAGTTGACAGCTCAGCATTAAAACCTAGTTTTCATCCAACTCATGCAATGCAAAGACTTTGCTTACTTTTCTGATGCAACTGGCACAGACAATGCAAGTGACACTATGGCCAATGTGCAACGATAGAATCAATGTCTTTGCTTAAATTTTGTGTTTTTGCATATGTTGCATTTATTGCATTGTGTACATTGCATCCATTGAGTTGCTTGCATGCATTGGGAGGTCAACCAGGCTGGTAGAACATGTTCAATTTTTTTCAAAGTAACCAGCGCTTTGGTCAACCAAGCTTGACACACAATACCTGCACTAGCATTAGGCCTATGTTTAGGGCCAGTTACTAGTAACTGATCGGTTAATTCAGCTGGTAACTAGTTACATAGCTATTAGCTAACTATGCATTTCTTGAATGAATAATAATCAGTAGTTAATCGTCTGCTAATTTTTGCTGGCCAGTTTCAGCTCTGAGCTTGATCTGTGAGCTGTTTGGAAATTATTGAGAAGTTGTATTTGTATAGCTATTACAAATTTTGCTTGTGATACTGATTGAAGATTTATACCACGTGACAAAGCAGTTAGTACATGTTTGGGTGACTGTGTGCAGGTAGGGAAACTATCTCGGTATGTAACCAACCACCCAGGCCAACTCGACCTTCTACCCTGCATGGAATGGTAACATGAGTTGTCAGCTGTCTAGCTGAGTAATAGTAGTAAACATGGTCACTATAGCTCCCTATAGGTGGATCTATTGGGTCAAGCTGATTGGCTTAGCCCTAGTCCCCGGAACCGTCACCATTCGCCGCCACCATTAAGGCTTTGGACTGCAACCAACCATTAAGTTAGTGGTTCCGTACCGCTAAGGTTCCACGCTGCCGCCGCCGATAAGCTAACAGTCTTAGCAGTTTAACAAAAAAAAATCAAATCAAACAATGTGTTGTTCTTATACCACTGCAAGCGGAGCACCAGCGTGAGTGCGCATGTCCTCGTCAGTCGTCATCTTTGGTTGTGACAGTAGTACCAACTGTCGATGGTGACTGACAATCAGTGAATGAATATTAATGAGCATGACTAATGAGCATTAGATTTACAATCATTAGTTGGAGTTAGTTTTTGTACTTTGCACAGTATTTCGTGGTTACACGTTTTTGGCCATTTGCTAAACTTTTTTACATAATGACGCGATTGTAGGCCTACTGTGTTCATTTCTGCAGTGTAATATATGACTTATTAATGTGACTCCATGGGAAAGTGGTAGTTTATTGTGCAGGGTTCCCACGCCTCCTGGAGAGTCATGGAAAGTCCTGGAATTTTTTTCCTAGATTTTCCAGGACCTGGAAAGTCCTGGAATATGAAAATCCTTGTACCTATTCAAATCCTGTTCAAACTGTTATTGTTTAAATTTTAGCTAAGTATGCGTGTAATTAAGGCAACATGTAACACTAGCCCTTGATATGGTGGTTTGAACTGGTATTTTTGTACCTAGGTTTTTCCGGTTTTTT
>Ga0209367_1010646_pt1 | contig 12306 bp, 12 predicted proteins | sample WorMetLIZISLAND2_FD_187412 | JGI IMG/M metagenome (GOLD analysis project Ga0209367, IMG submission 187412) | Marine gutless worms symbiont microbial communities from Max Planck institute for Marine Microbiology, Germany - Olavius geniculatus... ... | reverse complement strand
GGTGGAAAATGAGTGCACCTCGCATATATTTGGATCGTTTGCCATCTTTCTGCCAAAAATTATCAAAATCGGTGGAAATTTGATGCAGTTCTGACAAAAACAAATCTGCTTAGTTTTTTTTGGGACACGGTGTACTTGCAGCATCAGTACATAAAAAAACAATACCTCGGTATTTTCCAGGTACAATATTCTCAAAGACGTAGGCAAAAATCTGTCCAGTGCCTGCAGCCTGCAATATTCAACATTTGATGATATAAATACATAAACACAAACAAATGCACGATAATCTGTGCTAAAGAAATTATGTTTAGTTTTGGTCTTCTTCCTAATAATTAATTTATCTCTTTATTAATTTATCTATCAGATTCTACTCAAAAATTCATAGATTGACTGCCAAAATCTAAAGCTATAATACATAATAATTCTAAATTTCATTTAATTTATGTATATGTACATATGATATGGTCAAACAGTTTTTGCACTACAGTACAGAATATTGTAACAAAGACCATTATTGTGCTACATGAAACTAAACAGCAAATTACACAAACAAAAATAGTACAATACCGAAATGTGAATGACAAAAAGACCTGTGCTGTTTTAAGTTCATCCGTTCTACTGACAGACTGCAGTGTTAGCTGAATATCTCCACAATCTGCTACTCAGCCCAGCAGAACACACAAAAACATCAACAGTCAGCAGATGGTAGTAAATAGTAAATACTCAGCCCTGCAACAACTTTCAGTTGTTGCTTCACTGGACAATTTAGAACAACATCTAATTTTTGTCAAGCACCAAAGAATGCGAGGACTTGATCATCACAAATGTACATCTCGTCAAAGATTCCACAGAGCCGTTTCGTTTGTTAAACAAGAAATCTGAGCTAATGCTCACGAGATGCGAGACAGCCTATAGCAGTTCTGGTTCAGTAGTTTAGCTAAAAATTTGAGTGTTCACGCTAAGTTAATATGTATACAAATACCAAATTCTCTATCCGGATCGCATAACAATAGTTCTGTGGTGCCATCTTGTGAATGATATAGACTTGTGTCACAGCAAGAAATCGCCAAAAAAATCCATAAAACCCCTATTTTGGAGTTCAAGGTCATTCAAGGTCACTGAATTCGGTGCCAATCGAGAGCCAGTGTATGACTTCCTATCAGTGATTAATAATAAACTAGGCCCTATCTCGCATCGTTACTGAGACACAGCGACTTATTTGCCAAAAATCACAAATTTTGCTCACCCCCTCTCATTTAGCGCCCTTGTTCGGGGTGACCCCCTTCAAATTTCTGGAAAAGCTTCACGGTTCCTGAAACTAGAGTCTTCCAGGCAGCCAACGATAATGATTTGGTGATCCTATCTTGCACCATTTTTGACTGATCCACCCATGTGACGAAGAGATGGACGGACGAACAGGCAGAATTGCAATGGCTAAGACACACTGAAAGCAGTAGCTGCTTTCGTGTGTAAAAATGATAGCAAAACAAAAACATGCAGAAGCTAAGCCACAGTTTTAACTCACACAAAATGTTAGCTATTAAGGCAAAAGTTCTGACCATGAAACCCAAAATATTGGCCTTGCTGTGCCTGGTCTTGGCTTTGTAGCTTGCAGCCTTATTAACTCTACACTGGTTATTAAAAAACTGCAATAGAAGCAAATCACATATGCCATCACTAAATAGAAATGTGTCAGCAAAAAACGTTTTACGACAGGTTCAACACATTACAGCTCATTTTAAAGACAACTCTCACAACACAGTTACTTGCGCTGATAGTGGCAACAAAAATCAACAACTAAAAATCATACAAATTAACAAAAAAATAAAAAAGACAGCAGTATCACTTAAACTAGCAATACAAAACTAAAAACCTGGTTTAAGCATTTTTATACCATATGACCAGGAAAAGTATCAGGCCGATTCTAAAGCTACCAGAACCCACCCAAAGAACTGAAACATACTGACCAAGACAGTGCACAGTTCCACTGATCTTTGCCCGATACTGAATAAATCCGATGCCATCGATCGGTCGATCAATGACCGTTACTTCTCTCACAGTGGGTGACAGCTTCAGTCCAGCTTTCACATCTGACTCCAGCAAGTCCACCTGCAGTCAGCCGACTTCAACATTGTAATTGTCAAAGAAACATCGCAAACTCCTAGTCTGAGTTTCCCAAAGCTGAGGTGCAAATATGTATGCAAATCACATGCTGCACTGTGACTCAAAAATAGCACAAGCAAAACCTGACCCTCTGTAGACCGACAAATGCAGTGAAACGAATAGAGCAAAAGAAGCAGTTTGCCTACCGAGAACTGGTAGCTACCAGGCTTGCAGTGGACACAGAACGTGCCATCGGGCTGAGCCGTGGCTGTACTTGCTACACGAGCACTGTCTGTGTGTGAGACTCGAACTGTTCTTGAGTGAACAGGCAGCGGACTCATTTCAATCACGCCACACACTTCAAACCTGCCATCACATGTCAGCAGCCAAATTTCGTAACATAACACACTAAATACAGAAATCAGTGAGTTAGATTTTGATGCTTTTCAAACCTAAACTCGGACTTTTAATCTTTCTGTACTTATTATGACTCCTCTACGTATATCGCTGAGCACATTTTCACAACTGAATTACAACCGCTGGAGCAAAATGCCCAAAACAACTGTAACAAAAATCATAGCATGGAAATAAGTTTCTGCAAGACAAAAACATAGAATACCTAATCATCGGTGACAGCAAGAGTATAAGTGAGCAGTGAACTTACGTAGAGGCAATGATGCTAGGAAGCCGAGGAGTGTTTGGTGTGACTTTGACTGCTACCACATCAAACGTCATCCGTGAAGCCTCAACACTGAGCCGATATGATCCCGGCTTCATGCTGTCTAGATGATATGTGCCCTGGTGCTGGGTAGTGGCCATGTGCCGGCCATCAATTATGATGCGAGCCCCAACCACACCCATGCCCTAAACATCAGCCATCAACCAACTACTAATAACACATACATATATATATACTATACAAGCAAAAGAGCCAACAAAAAGTTATGAAACTTATAAAATGGAACAGAAACCTATGCTGAACAGGCAAAAAATTTAAAATAAAAACTTTGTGATGCAGATTAAGCAGCAATCGTGACAGCATTGCCACTACAGTGGACAAGCAACCACAAAACAAAAAACCCAAAAATGGATTTATTGGACAAATACAGTAAAGTACGTGCTAAGACAAAAAAGATGGATAATTACATGCAGGTTAACATACATGAATGATCTGTTTAAAAATTAATATACCGTTCACAAATAATGCATCCATAATCCACAGAAAATATATGCAGACAGCAGATTTCAAGTACACTACAGGTGAAAAAGGTGAAAGCGAGAACAGAAACTTACCTGGCTGGACAGGTGTGGTCTGTGTTCCACCAAAAGTGGCAAAGCATGAGCATGTAAGTAAGAAATTAATGTTTTTTAAACTGAAATTAGCACAGCACTGACCTGGGGACTTTCGAGAACACGTCCACTAACAGAGAATCCAGCAACATGGAACGACTCCTGCAGTGAAAACACACAACACTTCAAAGAACCGGAAATCATGCTTCCGTTTGACTAAGCCTGCAGTGCAGTGCGTTTGTTTGACACAATTACAATTACAATTACAGTACAATAACACACTTAATTAACAGTATTTTATCCATCTCCAACCCAAAAACTCATACAATGCAACATGTCCCAATTGGAAATTCAATAGAATGAGATGTACATTAGTTTGCAATTGTCTGTAGCAATGCAGTGACTCATTGCAAATTTAACACAGGACAGCATATGACACATGACTACAACAAAAGTACACACATCATAGTCCCTACATGGGCACGGTGCAATGGTCAGAATAAAACATAGTAAGTAAACATGTAAACCTACACCTACGTATGTAAAAAAGGGGAAAAAAGAGAGGAAAGAAAAGGGGAAGAGGAGAAGAGGCAGCGTGCAGTAGAAATTTTCAATTATTTTTGGCTCTGAGGTAAACTTAGGGATGGTGTTAGTCATATTTTTCGTACATTGCCAGGGTCACGTGATGTCGCCGTCAAGTGGTTTTCTATAAAAGATCAATTGTGACCATGCGTTTATCTGGCACCATTACAAAGACATGAAGCCACAAACGTTGGACACTTACAAGTTTTGGTATATGTGCACATAGTACTTCCAATCGTATTGGTTGAAAAACCTTTTCCCGTGTACGGACAAAAAAGCTATGTTCCAAATTTGGTGAAAATCGGTCCACAAATTATGTCAAAACTTAGTACACAAATGGCAGACACACGGATAGATGCACGAACAGATGGACGCTCAAATGATTTTTATGTTGTCCAATGAAGTGCATTGCACTGGACAGATAACAACAAGGTTAACAATATGGCATAGAATAAGCTTCCATTACCGCAATCACAACAGAATCCTGTTCAACTGTGACTGGCATCTGGTTCGGCATCACATCAAACTTAATGTGCTCACCCTTGTAGAATGGCACCTGCCAAACAGACATCAGATACTTCATCAAGTGCAAGAAATGATAAAAGCCTAGTTGAGCTACTAATCATCCACTGTTATTTAAGTACTCGATGAATGTCAGGTCAACCAGCTAAGGTGATGTATCCTTAAGGCACTCCAAGAAATAGCTGTAGCAAGACTTCTTAGATGCATAATGCCCCTCTCATCAGCAAATCATCTTTGCAAAACTATGACACCAAATACTCAAGTCAAAAATCAATGTTACTAATTCTGTTAAGCTTCTACTGCTGCTATGAACTAACGAGTGCATGCTATATGGCCTGTTAACATCTTATAACATTTTGTGCAACTAACTAATCAACTATGAAGCAAAGCAGGGCAGCCTACCAGCAGGTACTGTCCATAAGGCACAGAGCCAAAGACAAATTGACCATCAGCATCAGAAGTGACTTGACAGAGAAACTTGTAACCAGCCGGTGTCTGCAGATCCTTCAACACTGATTTGTCACAACCAGATGCCACCTGCATTGAAAAATTATGACATGACAACAGACCAGAACTGACAGAGCAGCACTTCAAACTTCCACCCTGAATGGAGCAGCCACATGGCAAAAACAATGGAGTCTCAGTTTACAGGTATTCCTAATGGTAAAAAAACTCCGGATAACCTGAAATCCATTAAGCATTCTGAATCACCATTATATACAAAAATCTATTTGTTTTCTTCTCGCGCCATAGTCAACTCTTCCAATGAGTTTCACCAATGTCCGTTCATAATGTTTTGAGTTATAGTGATAGCAACAGTGAACAACAATATGTTTATGGTGAGTCAACATGGCACATAAAAGCTGCAGAGACCAACACACATGGCATCCAACAACCAAAAAGTAAATAAATTATTCCTTGAAACTGCTAACTTACCCAACGAATTTCAGTAAATTATCTTAAATGCCAACTGAGTACAAAATGCCAACTGTATTATCTTAAAAGCCAGCATAAAGCCTACCAAAGTCGATGATGGCTGTGGGTAAAAAAGCACAAAGTTGACTCCACGAACTGGTTCGCCGTCACTTAGAACATGTCCCTACCATCAGATGCCACACACACCAAGTCAGCAGCATTCTCAACAGTATTCAGCGTAATTTAAAACCGAAGTGTTTGCCTGCAGTAAATGACGTGAACACTCAGCCTCATGGTGCTATATTTGACTTAAATAATTTACTGATTAATTCTACTACTGCTGCTGCTAGCACTGCTATTGCAGCTGTTGCTAAATAGTAGTACTCCTACTACTACTACTCTTGCTAATACTGCATGCTGTCATCGAAATGCCAAACTCTTGTCCATGCATATATTTTGCAAAAATGACTGATTTTCACAAAAAATTCTTTCACTGTTACACTCAGTAAAAAATTAGTAATATGACCACTACTGGTATTTAAAATCTCAACACATCTTAACTGGGTCGCTACACTTGCTTGCGAACACTAAAGACTGAAAACTAGCATGGGACCTGCATATAACGTCAGCATCAGACCTCGAATCACCTGTTTTCTCCTCCCCCTCTCTCTTGCTACATGGGCTCAATGCCCATTGGTGTCCACAACATGTTTCACAAAATGAGTCTGTTTTGTCCCATCTGTCACCAATCTGTACAATGTGCCAACATCCTGCTGAAGTCCACTAGATCATCAATCTGTCTTCTTTTGGTCTTCTTCTCTTGTTCTTGCCATCCATTATGCTGCCGAAGATTACTAGCTTAATCAGCCTGTCATCTTGCATAGAGCATATGTGACCAAGAAGTTCGGTTTCCACTCCAACATTCTATGCACAATTTTTTATTGACACTTATACACATTCTTTTTATGATATTTTTTGTACATAATTCTTTGTTGCTATCTTATGTTTAATATTGTCCTTAAACATTTCATGAAAAATATGTAGAAATGGTTCAATGGTTCATGCCACTTGTTTTGAATGTCCATGTCAACAACAGGCAAGGTCAGCCAAGTTTCTCAATGTGCAAACAAGAAAAACTGACAACTATCAGATACGGTCATGACAACTGACCTGTACATCAAAGCCGGCAACAGTTAGCACTGAACCCGCATTGCCAGTCTCACGATCCACTTTCACTGACACTGAAGACTGACCACATCACAAACGCACATCACTACACAATCAGCATGCACTGATGTATAGCACAGAGGATTCCAACCATCACTCATCGACTCGGCACACTCTTGTTTGTTCAAAGCTTGTGTTTTATACTTTCCTTACTCTGGCACAAATGCAAATTAACAACGGCCAAGTCGCAATAACTGATGCAGGTTTTGTGCCTCGAATTCACTCACAGCGTACTACAAGGTACAGTATAATGTGTTTCTTGCTTAATCACAAATTTGCTGGAAGAAATAAGACAAAAAGCCAGGAGATAAAATTAAGCATAAAAGCAACTTAACAGTAGAAGCACAAATGACTGAAAATTCCAGTCTTTACAATTTAACTGTTTTAAATCAAGCAGCAACATGCCAAACCAGTGACCCTCTTCAACACACATGCAGTTCTCCATAACAAAAAAAACATTAAACAAAGGTAGGATTTCTTTCTGCTAAACCAGTGCAACTCTACTTATGGCATCAACAGCCCCATAGACAAAGTGGAAATTTAAGTCAGACCACCGACATCAGAGTCCAATAACTTTATCATTGAGAAATGACAGTTCTTTTCAATTTCATAACGCGATATGTGACAAATGTTAGGGTGCAAAATTTCTGACAAATCAGTGGTCAATAACTACTAAGCAAAAGCAAATACACACAGCACAGTTGGCTTATGTACCTCAACAAAAATTGTAAAATGTTTTTAAAAAATGGCCACAAATCTGCAACATGTATACCTGCAACACATAAAGCACTAAGCTTACAAAGCGAACAGGCAGTCCTACTGAACAATGGAAGAAACGTACAACGTCAAAGATCCACGGAGAACGTGAAGCTTCGATGACATAGTCACCAGGCAGAACTTTCTCAAACACAAATTCACCACCAGCTGATGAGGAACTTTGCTTCACTGCTTGCTCACCATCAGCAACCTTTTTCAACTCCAGCAGCACACCCTGAGGCCCAGATGACTGGCCTCGGCTTACCACCTCTCGCACAGAACAACAAGAAAAATATTCACGTGTCAAACTAATCAATAATAATTTAACACAATAATACACCGTGTCCAAAAAAAACATTCCAAACAATATCAACTGTCACCTGAAGAAGAAATATCCAATTTTAATAATTTTTGGTGCGAATATTTCTGGCACAACTGGCCATCAAATGACTGTTCAACTTTTCACCTCACCCTATGTCTGCTTCTGCACTTCTTGGGGAAAACAGAAGCAACAAAATATGAGTTGAAAAGGACAGAAATATGCCAAAAAGCATCCCCAATATTATAGATTGTGACTTCAAGAAGTACTGACTGACTCTAGTAAGTTTTGGTGCAAACATTTTGACACTACTTGCCATCGAATGACCATTTTAGTACCCACCTCACCGAATGTCTGCTTCTGCACTACATAGGAAAACCAAACAGGCAAAATGTTGGGATAAAAATGCAATATTTCGTTGGTTTTGTTTCCCCAGGTAGTGCAAAAGCAGACAATGGGTGTGGTGGAAAGTTAAACAATCATTTGATGGCCAGTTTTGTCAGAAATATTGGTATAAAAAATTATTAAAATCTGATAATCCTTTTTCAAGTTACAAACAAAAATGTCCGGAATGCTTTTTGTCCGGACGCAATGTATATACTGAAAGCAAAATGCTCATAAATGCTGGCCACCTTCACAACTAACTAAAACACGGTGACAACACCATCATTAATCAGAATATAATATTACACGAAGAAAAAAAACAGAAAAAGTGCAACAAGAGCCATACAATATATACAATGGATATTACACAATCAGCTAGTATTTCACAGCATCAATACCTCAACATAGCACTATAGAACATGCTGCAGTTCGTGCTTAAAGATTAGCACTCTGACAAGTGCCAATTGCAGATTGCATTGCAGGTTGTAAACGTCTGTGGGCAATTTCACATTCAGAAACACACAGTGCATATAAACTAACTCATTCAGCTAATGGCTAACACTAACAACAGTGATTAAAATACTGAAAATAAAAAAGGAATTAATTACAGAGAGTAAATGTACTTCTACTACACGCACCTTTCCTACAATTCCAAAGCCAGTAAACTGGAAGTTGATGTCTTCACCCAAACTGCACTTGTCTGTTTTACCATTTATGGACAGTTCAACACTCTGCGGCTCTGAACACAAACAAGATTAGTACAAATGCAAAGAACACAGATCAGAACTTTCCACCAAATCTGTTAAACGTAATGTACACAATAAAACTTTTTTTCAATAAGATGACTTAGATTAGACTACACTGTGTCTGAAAAATATTCACCCTTTCCATTTTTGTGATATCTTTGTCAGATTTCATCCGATTTTGCTTAAATATTTCTATCCTTCACCAACTGCACACTTAAATATAGTTGGGTACATTCACTACCCAACAAGGTAGACAAAACTTGAAACACTTGCTCTGATAATATGGGCATTACTTGATTGTTAGCTGACGTGACAATTAAACTTTTATGTGAAGACTTCATATTTGACACTATAGGCCTAGTATATGCCATAAAAAATCGAAATGGAATGAGATGTGGTGGGCTGTGAAATGAGCATTTGTGTTTGTTTCAAATTTCCTGAGGTATGTCCCTGCCAAAAATTAGCAAAATCTGACTTAATCTGACAAAGATATTGCAAAAATAAAAAGTAAACTTTTTTGAGACACAATAAGTGCTAACATTTTCTGAAGTAGACAGATTTTAACTGATTCAACATCACAGCACATCATTATTGAAATAATGCTCATCATCACATATACATGTGACACGCCGCTTACCAAAAGTCCATCCAGGTGGCGGTTCAACCTTCAGTACATAATCTCCCTTGTCATAAACTGGCACCATATAGTAGCCATTATTAGGAGCACAATCTGTCTGGTATTTCAAGCTTCCTTGCTTTGTATAAAGTTTCACCTACAACATTACATATACAGCATTGTAGCACTAAGCATGTGCATGCATCCTTACCTTACCTTACCTTACCTCCGGGGTGGGCAGGCTCTTACACCTGCCCAGCGCTGAGGCCGTATCAGTTTGCCCCAATGTGCATCCCCGAATGTAACCACAAAGTTACAGGTAAAGGCTATAAAGCCATAGACGGCTGTAAAGTCGTAAATAGACGGCTGTAAAGCCATAGTCAGCTGTGAAGCCAAAACCAGCACAAAAGCACTGGTAATGTGTAGCAAATCTGCTCTCATGGGTTTGGTCAGCTCTTAGTTAGCTCCTACCCTCCAGATTTCAGAAATCTTTCGGGTCATTGGTGCAAAGCCCCACCACCACAACAAGGTGACCACAGTGGGGCATGTGCATGCATAAATACTGAAGAATTATCACAAACGCTAATCTGCTAACTCTGCCACTGTATTGAATCTACTGATACTGCAGTGCCAGTCACAAGCCCAAAAAAGCGGCAGTATAAATTTCATAGTGCTTGTGCAAGATGCATGTCAAAGTAATGCTATTGTAATTTATGCATGCAGTGCACGTACAACCACAGGTACTGCATAGCGGTTGGAAATTGTTTTGGTGAGAATCCTTTTGTTGCATAGGCATATGTAAACTAATGCTGTTGTGATCTTTTGTTTTCAGCTCATGGGGTCATCCATAAATGACATCATGCACCGAGATGGGAAGGGGGTTCATGTTATTGTGATATGTGACGTAGGGGAGAAAGGGAGTAGTGTGATGTAACAAGTAATGCTATTGTAATTTATGCATGCAGTGCACGTACAACCACAGGTACTGCATAGCGGTTGGAAATTGTTTTGGTGAGAATTCTTTTGTTGCATAGGCATATGTAAACTAATGCTGTTGTGATCTGCTTTTGTTTTCAGCTCATGGGGTCATCCATAAATGACATCATGCACCGAGATGGGAAGGGGGTTCATGTTATTGTGATATGTGACGTAGGGGAGAAAGGGAGTAGTGTGATGTAACACGTCACATCCGCAGGAAAGCACACTATGGACATCCAATTCACGTTGCCAACTTGTCGTATGTGGCAGGACAAGCAGGCCTAAAAACATTTCAGAACACTGTCCTTAGTATGATATGATTGTTCTGCATTAAGTAAACAGCAAACAATCTTGATAGCAGATATATTTTATATATGCGATATATCATAATTTAGGTACACTGAACCATCTCTGTAGGATACACTACAGGCTGCCAGTGAGAAAGATAAACATTTGTGAAATCATATCTGATGAGGGTGAAAAAGTATCAAAAATAAAATTTTCAATGTATTTAATTATCAATGAAACAACTGCACATTATCAGAAAAGAAGAAGAAGAAGAAAGTCAACGCACCAAATGCCATCCCATACGTGACACTAACAACGAATTATGGCTTTTTCGCCCCTTTGCCATTTTGCCTCCTGGCTCTTTCTTCTCCTGGTTTGTTTGCATGGTGAAAGAACCAGGGGTGAATCAGCCAGGGGGTGAAACGGCAAAAGGGCGGAAAAGCCAGGCACAGGTATAATGCGGACCTGCGGACCAGTCAATGAGTAAACTGCGAACCAAACCTGCGGACCAGGTCCGCAGTTTACCCATTAGTTGGCATCAATATTATTCGCTATAGGGATGTAATCCAATATTCGATTATTCGGAATTTGTTCGGTTTGTTCAAATTCCGAATTACGTTATGGGTTGTTTGATATTTGATTTATTAGTTAATTTATGCGGCGATATATGTTGAAAGTACAATAAACCATAGTTGCTGCAAACAATGGCTCCATGTTGTTTATTTCTCTTCGCACGCATCTGACTGTGATTAACGCCGCACGCGGCCGTCTCCGTCGTACTGTACGGTAGGTGGCACACACCGTGACACTGCCTGAGGGCATGTATTCAGAGCAAGCTTGCTTGCAGGAGTCCGTCCATGTCGACATGATGTAACACAGTAAGCAGAGATCAACGAATGTGGGCTCCTTTTCATCTTAGCTCTTTCGTGCAATCCGACCGCCCCACTCCAATAACCCCATGCCGGCACATTGAGATGCTGACCTTTGATACTGCCTCCTACTGTTGGTAAAGCCGCACTAGGCCTATCCCTATCAAAGTTCAAAGTAAAACAAAGACTTTAGTGTATCAGGCCCTACACTATAGGCCTAGACCACTATAAGTCTGAGCGGTTTCCAGTCTCCGCAGTCAGTAGTTCTGCGCGTCGACAAAATGAGTTAATCAGTCTCTCATATGGGAACACATGACAAAATTAAGTGCTGATAAATTGAAGTGCAACATGTGCGATAAGGTATTCGCATACAGTAAAAGCTCCACTACCTTGCCATTGATTTACCATCTACGTACTCAACACGCTTCGGTGTTTGAGACGGGCGCGAAAAGTAAAAGCGATCAACCGTCGTTGTCATCATTCGGCGTCGGACCACAGCGGCCTTGTTCCGAAATGCGGCAAGAAAAAATAACGGCGCTGCTGGTGAAAGTGATCGTGGCGAATATGCTGCCAATATCTCTAGTTGCGTTCGCGCCTAGATCCGGAGCGCGTCGACACGCTTATTTTCTTGTACAAGAATATGCTGTAGGCGTAGCCTAGATGATTGCTGTCTACGCGTTCTGGATTATCAAACCGAAAAGTGAAAAACGT
>Ga0209367_1010644_pt1 | contig 12306 bp, 9 predicted proteins | sample WorMetLIZISLAND2_FD_187412 | JGI IMG/M metagenome (GOLD analysis project Ga0209367, IMG submission 187412) | Marine gutless worms symbiont microbial communities from Max Planck institute for Marine Microbiology, Germany - Olavius geniculatus... ... | reverse complement strand
TGTAGGTGAGTTTCTGAAAAAAAGGTATATGGCTACAAAAATTTTTGCGTATATTTCACCCATTTGCCGGGAAGCCCCCCTTGGAGGGATTTACATGAAATTTTGCATGAGGGGTCATCTCGCCGACATAATCAACCGTGCCAAATTTTATTTCAATCAGATCAGGGGTTTTGTTTCTGTGGGGGTCGAATTTTTGGCTTTCCCATAAGAAAGAGAAGTCGCCGTTAACACAGGGCTTGAACTACCGTTCAGCCTGTGACAAGAAATCGCATACCTCCTTTTAGATGAGATAAAAAAAAATATGGATATTGGATGACTTTGAAGGTCAGTGCTGCAACAGAAGAAACTATATAGGCTGTAGCGTGTCTTCCCTAACGACAGCTAGGCTTCTTGTCTTTCACGGACTGCTAGACTAATTGTCCGATTTTTAAACTAATCAGCATTGTTTTTTGTTAATACATTACTCGTTATTCGTTCCGCTTTTTACGCGCAACAGCAGCTACTGCTGTAGTGCGTCTTGGCCATCGCAATTCTGTCTCTCCGTCTGCCCGTCACACGGGTGAATCAGTCAAACACGGTGCAAGCTAAGATCACCAAATCTTCACTCTCAGCTGCGCGGAAGACTCTAGTTTCAGTATCAGTAAAGCTTTTCCATAAATTCCAAAGTGGTCACCCCGAGCGAGGGCGCTAAATGACAGCGGGTTAGGGAAAATTTGCGATTTCCAGCTGATACGGCGTTGGCTGAGCTAGACATGGTATGCCCTCTGGCAGGTACGAGTAAAACACTAGAGATAATTAGCCGCCTGTCGTCTGGCGTTTTCTGGCGACTTGTTTCACTGGGCTTTCAAACATGCACCGCTGTTGCGCGTTCCCCTTTGCGTTAGCTGAGCTTTTGTTGTTTTTTAAATACCGGTCGAGGTATCTGTGACAGCGTGATGAGTGGTCTCAATTCGCACTGGTTTTGATTGCAAACGGCGTTGCAGACAGCATGAACGCCTACACCAAAACCAGCGGCACGATGCGATTTGCGATTAATTACTCCCAAAAGACTAAGACGTCGTAAAGCAGTCTGTGGGCTGCTCACCAATGGTCTTAATAAACATTGTCTATCAACACAGAACGAAATAGCCTGGTAACAAAAAAGTAACCAAAATCCAGTTTATAAAGAGTGCATATCACCGCCGATTGAGTTAATTATTCACAACGATCATACTCATATGTGAGCGACAGTGAAACAGGATTAAGTCTCTTTCACAACTGCTTGTAACAAGAAATTTGAGCTAATGCTTACGAGACGCGCGAAAGCCTATAGCAGTTCCTGTTCAGTAGTTTAGCTGAAAATTGGGGTGTTCACGTTAAGTTAATATACAAATACCAAATTCTCTATCTAGATCGCATAACGATAGTTGCATGGTGCCACCTTGTGAATGATATGGACTTGTGTTGCAGCCCAAAATCGCCAAAAAATCCATAAAACTTTTTTGGCATTCAAGGTCATCCAAGGTCATTGAATTCCGTGGCAATCGAGAGCCAGTGTACGACTTCCTATTAGTGATTAATAGTAACCTAGGCCTTATCTCGCACCGTTTCTGTCCTACCCCCTCTTATTTAGCGCCCTCGTTTGGAATGACCCCCTTCGAATTTATGGAAAAGCTTTACGGTTCCTGCAACCAGAGTCTTCCGGGCAGCCGATGGTGAAAATTTGGTGATCCTAGCTTGCACCGTTTTTGACCGATCCACCCGTGTGACAGACGGACGGACGGACAGAGTTGCAATGGCTAAGACGCGCTGAAAGCAGTAGCTGCTTTCGCGCGTAAAAACTTGCCAAAACTTTGCTGCATATTATAATACAGTTTGGATAATCTAGACATTATATACCTAACGTATGTCGCTAGATGTCGCTAGGGTGGGCCGAGCTTATGGTGTTCGGATGGTAGCAAGTATGAACGCCCATTAGTGATTAATAGCAACCTTGGTTTTGTTTCTCACCGTTTCTGAGATACGTCGTACCGTTTAGCCGCAATAGCACGTACTGACGTTTAAGGTCATCCAAGATTAATGATTTTCGTGTCATCTGAAAGGCAATATGCGACTTCCTATTAGTGATCAATAGCAACTTAGGCCTTATCTGTTACCGTTTATCCACAATACGTCCGTTACAGACGCACTTGCAGACGGACGGACGGACAGTCGGGCAGATGCCAGCCCGCGCCATAAAGCCTTAACGGTCGGCCCAGAAATAGGCTGCTTCTGAGTCAACGCCATCCGCTGTGGTGACAGGCGACATCTACCGATAGTTTGCTCCAACCTTGGCATGACTGGCTCAAAATTTCATCGTGTTATACATTTTTGCCATTGCTCGCCGGCGGTGGTCTAATTAAAGCGCCCGCCAGGCAGGCGTCTTATAACAACACGCATAGGACTTGCTATTGCCCACTGATAACTTGGGTCGCGGAGAAACTGGTGAGACGAGATGGTTTAATGTCATTTTCTGATTCAACGTGTACATTTATTTATTTATTTCAATTTATCAACCAGCACATATTGTACAGTATATATGCAGCGCACGTGACTGTGTAGCGACAAAGAAGCCGGAAAAATCTTCTGAGAGAGTAAATTGGGCGGGCGGTATGGCAAGCCAAGCCAAGCCATCGACAGTGGTAGGCCTATATTTAAGACATCAGGAGATTCTCAATGCTTTACTTGAAAATTCTAAGCTATGACGTTATTTGCTGTAATGTGTTTTGGCTGCTTTCCACCTCTGTTAAATGATCGTTTTCCTTTATTGTCGTTAAGTGAGTATTTTTTTGATTTTTCGGCTAAAATAGTAATCGTTTTCTCCATTATTCTCTCAGCTTTTCTTTCTTTCTCTCTGTTACTCTGTCCGGTAATAAAGTTTTTAGCCGTAGCCGACCACACTTAAGTAACGGTCGAGCTTATGGTACGGTTGTCGTCTGTCGTCTGTCGTCCGTCGTCTGTCCGTCATGGATGTATTGTGGCTAAGCGTTCGGCCGCAGAATAAAAACTTTTTGTAGGAATAATTAGCTTTTTGTCGAGGCTCTCGGCGTACAAAATTTGGGGGATGCAGTTCAAGGGAAATATTTTTAAATCTGGGGTTGAACGGAGGGGTAGGAAAAATGTACGTTTTCGACGGAAAACTGGCCATATTTTTGAAACGGTGCGAGATAGGGCCAAGGTTGTTATTGATCATTAATAAAAAATCACATACGCCTTTTTAGATGAAATTAATCGTAAATCTTATATGAAATGAAAATCATCGATTTTGGATAATCTTGAAGGTCACTGACAATCGGTACGGTCGGCTATCTTAGCGACAGCTGGGCTTTTTGTTTCAGCAAGCAAACGTAGGCTACTCCAGTGATGCTGATCCTGTACTAAAGTCGTAGACCCTTATATATACGGTGTAACGCTCGGTTTGCGTGGGTCGTGAATTGATTTGACCACCACGGACCAGCGAGACCGCAGTGACGACATCACGGTCCTGTGATGACGATTGATGGGTCAAGTGCCTGACTATCTGCCCCGCTGTGTGAGCTCAGTATGCTCTCTCGTCACTGGTGTACAGACAAAAGGCCACCAAGCTGGTTTTTAGTAGAATTTTTCGTCCTAATAAAGTGCACATCTTTTCGGAAATATAACTCGAGTCGCCACACTATATATCGGTAGGCCTACTATGAGATAATTTGACAGCTGACAGCTTTTGTTGTTGTAGTTAATCAAGCTCATTTTGCTTTATTTTTATGTAGCAAGTCATCAGATGACATTGAACAGTGGTGTGGGGCAACCCTGCAGGAGTTAAGCCACGCTGCCCTAGATAGGCAACGGTGGGCAGCGATAGTAACAATGGCGTCAGACACCAACGGGTGTTGAGCCCACGGTTGTCGATGATGATGATGATGAAGTCATCAGAAATGCTGCTATATCGCCCTAGGCCTAATGTCTTACGCGAAAGACCCAAACACAACATGAGACGATGTTCTTGCATCGAATTCATAGAAATTGGATTTATTAGAAAGGCGAGTTGACTTACCTATAGTGAAAAATCAGTCTGAGGGAATTTTGTCCGGTGGCTTTTCGTCCGGGATTTCTGGTCACTCAGTCGGTCCGTCGTTCAGCACCCATTGATCTGTCTGGCCCGGCGCCGAGGTCTGATCTCTGTCAGTGTGTCCGCGACGCTTTATTCTATAGCCTCGACACCGGGTCTGGTCGCAAGGGATCCGCCTCGATGCGACGCTTGGCTGTCTGACTCGTCTCCAGTAACCACCCTCATTGCTATCTATTGTTTTGTATTCCAATGCCACGGCAGACAAGGCATGCAATACCGCACGTCGCCGTCGTCAGCTATTAGAGAGTTCCTGTTTGATACTTCTTGCTAAAACCGATCTACAGCTCTAGTTTGCACGTGTATTGGCATCAAACGTCGCCCGTGTCAATATCACGCAATTCTTCGTTTGTAGGCCTATGCTACGTTAAGCTATGGCTGCAAGCACCGATTTCCTCATCCAGATGTTGTCCGAGTTTCTCGAACGAGCTTTTCGGACACGTCGGACGACGCGTCCTCATCTGAGGTTCTGATGGGCTTTTGACTGAGACAAAAACCTCGTCTTAAAAAAAATCGAAAAAATGAGCATGAACATACCGCTTGATTTTTTTGGACGAGGTTTTTAAACTTTGGATATCTCGGTGACCTCGGACAACACCTCGGACGAGAAAGTCGGTGCGTGTAGCAACGGCTTTAAATGTAGTTCTTTATATCGTGTGAACAGTAGGTTATTCACAAAAAAAGTTATTCTTATTCTTTGTACGTTTTTGTTTAAAAAATAGTGTCATGACATCTGTATTGTGATAACTGTGACCTGTTTTTATTTTCTAAATAAACGATGTGTGATTTTTTTTAAACTGTGCTCAGTGTGCTGTGGAAAAGTAACACATATATCACGATGTTTACAAACAGATAGTGTATAGCAGCAGTCAAAATAATAGCCAATGTAAAGGTAGAAATATAAGTCTAGACTAATAACGTAAATATATTTTAACAACGTTGATTGGTATATAGGTCTTCAGGTTGTTTTAAATTCGATTCTCAAAGCAATGGTGCCTTTGTTCCACATTGCGCTGCTCGTTATATTCGTCATCATCATTTACGCAATCATCGGCCTCGAGCTGTTTTCCGGCAGTCTCCACAAAACCTGCTGGATCAACGCTACCGGTAGGATTTAAACATGCTTTAATTTTACGATACGTGAACGAAAATTAGCGTCATGTCTCAAACATTAGCTGGTATTTTAACTTCGTCACAGGTCTACTTCTTTTTGTTTATTTTCTTTGTTGTCACGTCTAGTCCTGCTTTTCACGTTTCGCTGATTTGTGTGTAAATATGGAACGCTGACCAAAGTCAGTTAGAAATATTATACAAATCTCAACATAGAACTCATTTCATGTGGACATTTAGTTTTGGTTTTCTGCGGTGTATTTTGTATGATTTATGCGTATTTTGTACGTTTGCCGTGTTGTCTTGGTGTAATAAGCCATTGTTTGATTGATAACGTCATCTATTCTATTTACGTTTTCTGGGTCGGCTTTTTTCAATCCCATATGCAGCAAGAGACCGTCTTGACATTGATTGCTATGGTAATTAGAGCAGTAATCAACAAAGCTGTCTTTAGACGTCTGTCTTGTCATCATGTGGTGCACGACAATGCAACAAAATTCATATGAAAACACGCGTCGACTAGCACCCATCCACCTTACCTTACTGATCTTCTGCAATATCATAAATCCTCAGTGTTTACGCGCTTTTCTACCAGTCATTTACTTGCAATTCCACGGCATAACTAATCCTTTGGTTTTCGTTCCTTTCGTGTTTCTGCTCCGAAAATTTGGAACTCTTTAACTCCTCAAATTCGTCAATGTGAAACCTTGGCTACATTCAGATGTCACCTAAAGACCCACTACTTTCAGTCAGCCTTTTCTGCCACCTAGCGTCCATCATCCTATGCGCCCTGATTCTTTCTGAGACTTTGGCGCTTCATAAATCATTTACTTACTTACTTACTTACTTACTTACCCAAATGCGCTACTTGTCTTCGCCCGCATTCGCTGGCGAGTTAGGATTCGCGGACAAGACCACGGAAAAAGTGGGTGGGCGGCGCACGAAACGAATGAGGAAAAAGAAGAAAAATGAAAAAGAAGAGGAAAAGTGCAGGAGAAAAACGGAAGCGTGGATTGACCGCCTCGCTGTGATTAGAGGCCAATCATGGCATGTATCATGCGTCACGTGACCAGTCCATTCGCCAATCTCCAGTGTCCTATAATTACGAGAATCTTTGCAAGTTACAGCAGGCTTCATGCAATGAGTGACTGCCTACGAGCGGCGCCAGTTGCAGCACCGCGTTTGCTGTGTTGCGTGACATGCGAATATCAAGTTAGAAATAACCACATATATATTGTTACGAATGACCAACCGTCTTTTGCCCACTAACATCACTATTCTAGCGGTCACGATCGCGGGTGTTTTTAGTTGATTGATCGGCGTCCCTTTCGCCTTGGGCGATTTTTTTGGCCGAAAGTTTTACTTAGTTTTATTCGTGCAAATGCATTTTGCCGCGTAAAGCTCAACTTCCTTTACGCCGACTTTCACTGAAACTTTCCCGCGGGAAAAAGGCGCCAACACAAATCATGAAAGTCGGCGACGTGATTTGTGTCGCCGACTTTCATAATTTGTGTTCGCGACAAAGTCGGCATAATGGAATTTGGGTTTAAGCACACACGTGTCAAACATTGACGATACATATTTGCTATTCCATTTCGCAGGATGCACTAGAACTGCTTTCAAACACTATAATTATAAGCCCTGCTATATCTTGTTTAAGTTGTAGCGGTATAGTAGCTTATCGCTAAACGTTAAAATATTTTTATTTCGTTTCTACCGTTGTTTATATTACTTAATATCATTTGTCGTCAAGTTCACCGCAGATCGAATATAGTTTGTGCTTGCGCGTGTAGGTGAAATGGCCTGGGAACCTGCACGGCCGTGCGGCAAGGGCTTTCGGTGCTTGCCGGACATGGACCAGATCTGTGACTTCTACTGGGTCGGTCCGAACTTCGGCATCACCAACTTCGACAACTTCGGGCTGGCCATGCTGACCGTCTTTCAGTGCGTCACTCTCGAGGGCTGGACTGACATCATGTATGACGTAAGTATCAGCATCGCACGTTTTTCCTGCGATGGCACAGCTTGTAGCTGGTGGGTGACTATGCGGTGGTCCTAATAGGCCGTATTACAGGTCTTGCTCGTCCGTCTGATATCCGTTAGTAGAAAGATATTGCCGGTTCGGACTCATAATGACCTTGACAGGTCAAGGTCAAGGTCAAAAATCATCAAGTACATTTTTTGTCATATCTGGGCCATAAAGTATATTTTTGACAGGCCAAGGTCAAGGTCAAGATCAAGGACAAAGTCAAAGGTTAAAGTCAAGGTCAAGGTCAAGGTCACCCCACCCCCTCGTCCCCCCTAAGGGCCCGTTTTATTCATTTATTATGTTGTTTACATACACGTTAAATCATTCACTGCAACAGAGACGTATCGCAATGATAATGAAATAGTGAGCTGTATATAGAGGCTTGTAACTCGAAAACAGAAAAGAGTAGAAAAAAAACAAAACTAATGCACGAACATTCTCCAGGGCAGAAGTAACCGGTGTACCAGTTTTGAGTTCGAAAAGTCGAAGGTCAACGTTAAAATTGGGGTGAGGCAGACGGCCGTATAGTATGTCGGCATTGGTCACTTATTTTTTTAGTAAGAAAACCTGTTTTAGTCGCAGTTGAAGAGGTCATTGTTATCAGCTGCACTTAACCATGCGTACGTCTCTCTCTAGCAAAGACAATTGAATGATGCCGCCAATTGGTTAAATGGTATAGCACTTCGTGGAAAGCCCATTTCAGAGCTACGAAGAGTCACCTGCCATATAGGATCACGCAGTGTTACCTGCCACCCGACACAAGTAAACGCGCCCCGCCTCAACGCCAACCAGACAGACCGGTAATCGATTTACCTGCCCCGGAGGGATGAAAGGCTGAGTTGACATTGATGGTTGGTTATATACTGGTTTACCTGTCTGCAGACGGTTACCCATCCAAGTACTAAACACTTGATAGCGACCCCATCGGAAGTCAAACCTACGATCTCGCGATCGCGAGTTCAACATCCTTAGTGCATTTTGTTACGAGTTCAATACTGTGCCATAGATCAAGCCCTTTCAAACTTTGCTGGCACAACTGAGCAGTGGAGGTTTTAGCCCCCAAAATTTGGGGGTGATGTGCTTCGAAGCCACTGATAAGGTCGGGGGCCTATTTAGACATGTAAAAGAGGGGGAGGGCCAAAAAATAAATGTATTTTTTCGTTATGTTTAGTTTGCTTTCGTCGTTTAATATTTGTTTGTACTTTTATCGTCGGCAGACTCCCTAAATAAGCCTTGTCGACTTGATAGCGATCTGACAGAAAATCAAATCCACGACCTCGCGATCGCGAGTCCAACGTCCTAAGTTCCTAATACCCCGTTTATACGATTAAGCTGGCTCGACGATATGGCACGAGGAGCTGCTATATGTTAGCTGGACGAGCCAGCTCTATGTTTGCTTGATGATACTTCGCGTAGGCTATGCTTTATGCATGCTTCGTTTTTGCTCGATGTTTGCTCGATCGTGTAAACGGGGTATAGCTACTTTGATGTTTGATTAATTGATTGATTGACTGCCGATTGTGTCAGATCAACGATGTTCACGGATACGGGTGGCCGTGGATCTACTTCGTCAGTCTCATTATCATCGGCTCATTCTTCGTTCTTAATCTCGTCCTTGGCGTCCTCAGCGGGTTAGTCTCCCACTCATATTGTTTTGTTGCGAAAAAATATATTAGGCCCTGATGGTTAAGCGTGTAGTGAAAACATTGGTACGATGTGTTCGTCTGTCGGTCTCTCTGTCGTCTGTCTGTCTGTAACGGATGTATTGCCAATGGGTAAAGCGATGACGAGTTTTTATAGGCTGTCAGTAGTAACCATGTCTTTATCTGCAGCGGTTTGGCCGCAGTTTTGAACGCAGTTTCTGCCTGCAGCCACCACCCACGCGCACCGAATTACCGTACCCTATCCTAGCGTTGGTTGTAGCGTTCGATATGACAGCGTCACCATAAAGTGTATAGGACTGCAGTCACTCTAGGAAATTGCTTTTTTCGGCAACCGGAAGTCGGACGCTAGGCTTCGGATATAGACGGTACAGTTGGCCTACCGTAACGACAGATGGGCTTCTTGTTGCAAATCTTACGAAACGGTTTTAGCAGCTTGAACACGTGTTGATAACGAGGTGATGGAAAGTGAAATTAACGTTTACAGAAAGCCTTTTATTTTACATGGTGGTTATAACCACGTTTTATACTTTTGTCATGACCATTTGGGCCGTCAATGTTTGCCAGAAAAAAAACGGCTCGAAATCATTAGTTACTGCTTATACTGTATGTTCATATCACAGCGACGTAAATATCGCGCAGCTGTTGGAAATAGCTTCCAGTGTCATACTAATATCCGTTTAAATAAATAGCAAAATACAAGAGTGTAGAAAAAACGTAACGCCATTGTACGATAAGTGAGTAAGGCAAAAGATAAAGCAGTTGTAATCCTGTCTCATCTCTTTTCTGTCGGCTTTGAGTCAGTATGCTTTTACCATTAAACGACTTGCTGCAAGCAGTCGTCACACGACAGGACTGTGGTGGGAAATCGAACGACAAATAATCGTTGATTGCAAATCCGTTGCACTTACGCCATCACTGTGTTTACGCCGAGCAAATGGATTCCTCTGGGAAGTCGGCGGACTGAAGATAAAGTGGAACCTTAGTGCACTAAATTCCATTTTGGTTCAGACTTTTTCTGTGAGGTTTTTTTTCAGAACGTCAGCGATGTTCGTGATTCCATAGCAGATACCAAACAAACAAAAATGAACGAAATAAATATATAAAAAATTGCGAAGAGTAGCGCAGACGTTAGCCCAATCTGTTAACTTATTTCCTGACAGAAACGGAAAAACAAACAGAGGTATAAAGCATGCGCTGTCAAACATTTTCAAGGCATTGCTTGCGATAATAAACTCTGTGCAACGTGTATACGTCAGCATACCACCGTTCAGCTACCCTTTGCCGTGTAGCCAGTTTAAGTGAACTATTATTGAATCACTGAATCACAGTTATTATAAAATTGCGCATGTCCTCACTTTTTGGATGGGAGACGCAATGTTGCTTGCCAGTTACTGTTTCATGCGTAAATAAATTTTGCTGTCAATTTTTTTAGTTTTGTTTGAATGAACAGCAGCAAAAATATTGCTGCACAGTGCAAACTACGACCGATTAGGCCAATTTTTTAAATATTTAATTATTATTTTAGCTTGACCCCTTTCCCAATGCCCCCTTTAGCGGCTCTGCTCCTGAGGCCTAAACCCCCCTCGAAGCTCTGCCTTGACTCCCATTATAGGCTCGCGCTCCATGCTCGCCATTATGTTACATTTAGTTGCCAAGCAAAAATTTGATTATGTTGACAACGACAAAGTTACAGATTTTTTAACATAACCGCCTACCGATTTTTCAGCATTCAAAAATGTTCCGGCTACAACACCAACTTATACAGTTAAATAATAATCAGATGCCACAATTCCATTGTCACTGCGAATGTTCGAAGTGTTCACCGCCAGTTCCAAGCTACAACACCAGCCTCCAGTCGCCTTATTTGAGAAATCTTTTACAGCCTTCTCGATCGGTCCCTGTGGCAAGTTGCCCCAGATAACCTGGAGCGCTTCTTTGAGTTCGGCGCTTGTTTTCGGCTTTGTTTTACGCTTGCGGTAAGCCGCCAACATTGCACCCCATACGAGATAGTCCACTGGGTTTTTATTCGGCGAATTTGAAGGCCATTTGTCTTTTATGATGATATCTGGACAGCTGGCCCGCAGCCAGTTCTGTGCGCTGCGCAGCGTTGCGCGTTGTGTGTGCTGACGCGCCGTCCTGCTGGAAGATGAATCCCGTGGGCAGCCGGCGATTGCTTTAAAGGAACGATAATTTAGTGATAATTTATAAGCAATATAAATTACTGTTTATCAAAACGTCACTGTGACGTCATCGGCAGTAATTTGTAACCGGTTTTTGAAAATTCTCTAGCATTTTTAGCCGGAACATTTTTAATGCTGAAAAATCGGTAGGCTGTCATGTTAAAAAGTCTATAACTTTGTCGTTTTTTAACAGAATCACATGTTACTTGGCAATTACATGTAGAAGATTTTACTAAATAAAGCTGTAAAATTTCATATTAAAATCCCAAACGGTTGCTGAAAAAAACGGCGAAAAACTTTAGGGGTCTACTTTTTTGCCGCACCCTGTATACTTTCAAACACCTTCCGCGGTCTATGCCCACTATGGTAGCAAATAGCAGTTCGTTTAAGATAGCATTTTGTTACAAGTTCGATACTGTGCCAGGACCAACCTCTTTCAAGCTTTGCTCTCGCACCACTGAGGTGCTCTTTCGACTTGTTCCCGTCTACGCCTATCTTACCTTACCTTACCTTACCTCCGTGGTGGACAGGCTCTTACACCTGCCCAGCGCTGAGGCCGTATCAGCTCAGCCCAATGCGCGTCCCCGAATGTAACCCGAAGGTTACAGGTAGCGGCCATAAAGCCGTAACGGCTGTGAAGCCGTAAATAGACGGCTATAAAGCCGTAAGTAGACGGCTATAAAGACGTATTCGGATGTGAAGCCGAAACCAGCACAAGAGAACTGGTAACGTGTAGCAATCTGCCTACACGAGTTTGGTCAGCGCTTAGTTGCTCCTCGCCTCCAGATTTTAGAAATCTTTCGGGTCATCGGTGCTAAGCCCCACCACCACGGCAAGGTGGCTGACCTCGGTGGGGCGGCTACGCTGACATATTTAGCTATTTATTACTCGAACGCTTAGGCCTACTCCCCGCTTGTGTGTGGACAACTTTCGTAGCTCACAATGAGAAAATATTAACCGATATTTCAAAGATGCTAATAACGTTATAAGGTTAGATCAGTGGACTCTGTGTGTAATTGTTTTAGTGAATTCTCGAAAGAGAGAGAAAAGGCGAAAGCGCGCGGAGACTTCAAGAAGCTGCGAGAGAAGCAACAGTTTGACGAAGATCTCAAGGGTTATCTCGAATGGATCACGCAGGCTGGTCAGTCAATGTCTGCTATGCGGTCCACACCAGGCCCGTTAAAAGGGAGGGAAGGGAGG
>Ga0209367_1010643_pt1 | contig 12307 bp, 9 predicted proteins | sample WorMetLIZISLAND2_FD_187412 | JGI IMG/M metagenome (GOLD analysis project Ga0209367, IMG submission 187412) | Marine gutless worms symbiont microbial communities from Max Planck institute for Marine Microbiology, Germany - Olavius geniculatus... ... | reverse complement strand
CTGGTATCGCGGACCTTGTTTGACCGGGCGACGTCCGAGCCGGCATGTTCTTTCATTCGGTTGTATTGGCATCAGATTTCATTCGTGTTGTTACTTTATGGTCAGCGCATCGACACTCATCTGACAATACAAACGTTGCTGCGTGTTAATAGAAAGACGCATAGGCTTGCCGGTACAAAATTGTCAGGTAATTAGAACTTTGCGGCACTGTCTACAAGTTTACCTTTGATACCTGTGTGCTACGCTAACTGGCGTAAATAATTTTGTACTTGAAATACTGTACAAAATGCGTGATGATGCGATTCTAGAATATAATGATGAAAACATTGCTTTGTGGCTGGCTTGGTTCACCGCACGGATTAACCTTTGTCTTACTCGCACAATCTTATTAGTTTGTGAAAGGAGTCATGCTGTATTGGTCCAAATATCTGTTGTTGTCTGTCGTCTGCTATACAGCCGTCTTAAAGTTAGGCAGATCAGCTTTTTCATTGCAGAAATTGTGTTTGTGTGTCTGTCTGTTCGCGTCACAAAAACATAAAAAAAAACATTTATTTGGATGAATTTGTTTACTTAACAACCTGCAAATGATTGCATAAAAGAAAGAAGTGACTTAATGAATTGGCATTCAGTATATTCTGTTCTAGGTTTACTGTAAATACAGCACAATGAACGAGAGCTGATGTCCCATCTCTCCTAAACTGAACAGCATTGCTGTAACACTGTTAATCACAACACTGGATTTTTGCAACGTAACAGAAACAGATTTGAAGCAAGCTGGGATTTTGTATTTTGGTTGTTATGCTTAAACCAAAGTAAAAAAGCAAAACCGATGCACATAAGCTTTAGTTAACGTCGAAGCAACAGTAAGCCCAACAGAAAAACTGCAATGGAAAACAGAATGAGTTTATGAAAACACTACGTCACTACTTAAATGACGTACTCGGCTACACGTATTTGGCGAATTTTTGACGCTTTATCGTAATGACGGACTACTGTCTAGATCTTTCTCTTTTTAGCACTCAGCCGCTTAGGAAGTGCAGTTACTGTATTAATGGGTAGTGTGTGCCGAGTAATAAGAATATTATAGTTAATATATACAGCATCATCTCGACATCGTAAGCACTCCCGGCCTCCGATACGGCGCCTGTACGGTCGCAGTAGCAAAGAACCCCGATCTGCATTGTCGCTTCCTCTTGTAGGTGCTACCTGCCAATCAATCTCTAAGGCGGTTCCAGCTCTGGGTGTAGGCCTAGCTCTGACGTGCGTCGCCCCCGTGCAGCGCGCTTCCAATATGATAATCATAACTCTATAACTCCCCATATTATAACTTGTCATAACTTCCCACACCAAACAGGGTACAAACATACGTACTAGATTCTTCATCTATTTTACTTTTTGTTGCACCATTGCCCGGAATAACAACTTTTTACTTGACCGGTTGCGACTTTAACGATTCTCTCGAGTTATTCGCTTAACGTAATACTATATAGCCTATAGCACAAACTGAGCGCCCTGAATGCTTTATAGTCACAACAAAAAAATGAAACCAGTACATGCAAACTTTTATTTGGTATAGTTTGAAATGTTTCTGGCCGCTGTCTCAACTCTCAGCTGTTAACTAGACTTGCGTGTTTTCGTTGCTACAGTAAAAAAACTTAACGTTATTAAAACGTATAAAAACCATAAATAATTAATGTCCGTAAGTGCTGCCATATATAACAAATAGGCCTAATTCGCAGGATTTTTAATAGATCTTAAGGTAAAAAAATTTGGACGTCAGTGTACATAATCTGGAAGTCGTGCAGCAAGCCTGCAAGAAAATTCAATCAAGAAATTTAACATAATACAAAACAATACATGTATATACTTACTACATACCATCGACATAAACCTTGGTTTTAAAAGCAAACGACGATCAGTTCTAGTTTTATGCAAAACAAAGAACGCGGTTTCTGCATCAGAAAAAATAACGAACTTGCTGAGGTCAATACCGTTTATAGAACACGTTAATACTGCTCATATTAACTTTTTAAAAAATGAATAAAATTTAGGCTATACTGCTAAAAGTGCAGAATGGACTAAACACATAAATTGCATTTTGTTAAGCCTAGGACCCATCAGGCTGCAAAACAAAACAAGAAGCACAGCTGTCGGTAGGGTAGCCGATCGTACTAATTGTCAATAACCTTCAAGGTCATCCAAGGTCAATGATTTTCATGTAATCTGAAAGGACATATGCAACTTTTGTTAGTCATTAGTAGGAACTTGTGGCTCTACTTTTTGCCGCTTCCGAGATACAGCAACTTATAGCTTGAAACTGTCTACTGAAAATTCGACCAAACGCTGCAAATGGAGACATGGTTACTATTGACAGCCTATAGGAAGTCGCCAGCGTTCTATCCATCGCCAACCCCTTACGACTTACCGTTTAGCCACATTACATTCGTTACAGACGACGACAGACGGACAGACAAACGACAATTCGTACCATAAGCTCGACCGTTACTTAGGTACGGTCAGCTAAAAGCGCTGTGATTTTTGTTCTCTAGAGTAGAAACTAGTGACAGTGACACTGACACGGTTGCCATGTCACGTCTTCATAAAATGTAAATGCAGAAACATGACAGTCAACGGAAGTTATTGGACTAAAAAAACATTCGAAAACAACATCTGATGTTAAGTCGCAGTTTATTATAGACAAATGGACATAATAAGAGACAGCTTTTGATTTGGACGTCGTAGCGTCCACGTCTTAAAATTTGCGCGTACGGGCTGGAAATTTTGGGCGTATTTACGCCCAAACGCCCGCTATTAAAAACCTTGCTAATTCGATCGTGTTGCATATTTTTGGGTCTTGCCGCAATGTATGTATGTATACATCCAAGGTTTTCTTTTTTAAACGATATTACGATTAAAACTTAATGTAATCTGTTTGTTTCTAGAATTGCGCGAATCCACAAAGATGAAAGGGAAACGGACTATCTGATCTCCGACTCGCACATGAAGCACGGGTTGTGCGAATAGTAACGCTGATGCCCGTGCTCGCTGCGCCGAGACGTCAGCGCCGGGTCCAGCTTGAAGTAATATGGACTATTCCCGCCACCGGAAGTTGTTAGTCGACGTTGCTGCCGGAAGTCGGAGTCGGGTAAGCAGTCGGCGTCCGTCGGTGGTCGCTGTGACGCCGTGGTGCCGCCGTGGCCGCTGGACACACGCAGAGACAGCTGGGACAGTAGCGGGACCTCAGCGCCAGGCGGCGACACTGCGGTGAGCGGACTGTCGTCGTGAGAAGGCAACGGCAGCGGCGGTGGTGGAGGTAATCGTGGAATCGGCAGAGGTCTGACGCGCTGCCAGGAGGTTCGTCGGGTTCCTGGGTCGCCGCGATCCAAGGCCGCATCACGCTGACGAGATGTAGTCTGTAGCGTCGCCGAGCGCGCACCAGTGGTCATGTGACTGTCTCCCACGGTCACGTGACCGTCTCTGCCACGACGAGATTTAACAGTCTGCAGCTCGGACGTCTTTTTGTCTTCGTTGCGCTCAGTCACTGACGCAGACGTTGAAATCGAGTGCGTGAACGACTTCAGACGACGACGAGCTTTACGTCGATAATGACTGCAAATACGCACCAGAAACAACAGCTGCATAGCACTGCGTCAGTTTGGTCGATGGCAAAAAGCAGTTCTCCCCCCGTCAACGTTTACTTCTGGTTGTCAAAATGACCGTGCGATTTATACTAAATATTTATCGAAATTTGCCAGATGTTAGAGTCAAACGTGACGTTTCGATGACAACACCCACCGCCCCTGACACCAGAATTTGAGATACGTTAAACGCAAGACTTAAATTCTAGTGGTGGATTCTGCGTAAGAATTTTGTGCAAGTTGTTCACAGTTTTCTGCCAATGTCGTTCAAGCGATAGCAGTGTAAAAGCTAAAGACCGAAGGTGACAACAAACCGTGGAAGGAATGTGGTTAAAATAATAAAAATAATAATAGTTAAAAAGTTGAAAGCTCAACAGAAATGAGTGCCCTGACTGTTAAAACCTAGGCCACAGTTACAATGTGCACTTAGAACAGGTTAAAGTGAAATATTGTTTAAAATATCAGCTCACCAATATTGCTTTGGTTCTTGTCTGCTTGCAACAAGTAAAGTCGTTTATATAAAAAAATTTTAAACAACAAGCAAACAGAACTTGATGTTAACAAATCGACAGGAGTGATAGTGCAGTAAGACAGTGGTAGACCAAACCGTCTCATGTAAGCGATGACGATTGACAACATCAGAACGCCTACAACCACTCCCAGAGCGACACCTAGCGTAAGCACCAGAATTATTCCTGCAAACACATAAAAAATGTCACTTCATCTATCCCTAGATCCTATATACTCCATTTACCAGTTGAAATAACTTACAGGTTAATTATGTATAGACCTGGCCCATAAATCAATCAGTCAATTAAGTTTTAATTAAATCATTAACTGGCACAAAACAGTTACAACACAAACGTGTTGTGCTGCAGCAAAATCACGTAATGCTGCAATAATCAAATTTTGCTACAATTATGGACATTACGGATTATGTAAGGCCGTAATTTTTCAACTAGTGGAGAGGGAAAATACAGAATAATCTTAAACTTTAAATCACACCTCACACGATAGTGTGAGTGTTGTAAGGACGATCTTCAAAGTATATGGGAAAAGGCAAACTTTGACCCTCAGCCAACCCAAAACCCCGGAACCGATCGTCACCAAATTTGAATGGCATGATTATGTCTACCACCAAAAATTGGGCTCAATCCGCCCAGAGGTTTTTGCTCGCCATATAAGTGAAATATACACCCCTCCTGTTCGAAATTTACTACACTTTTTTGGGTTCTTAAACTCGCCTACAGGCGAGTCCGTTAGACCGATTTTACGCTTAATTCGTCAAATGACGCGGTTCTGCACAAGGAAGTGCATTTTTATTGTTATAAAATAAAAATTTTATTTTTCACTTATTTATTCGAAAAATTCAAAGAATTACAATGGCGCCTATGAGAAAAATTTAAAAATTCTTTAAAATGTCATAACTTTGGTTGCGTGCAAGAGAGAGTCGTAATTTTTGGTTTTAAGATATGGTTTTCAAGGAAGTCCTAATTAACGGTGACATTTATATTTACCCCCCGTTTAACCCCCGTTGCCATGGCAACGAAATTTGAGACAAAGTTGGCTATAACTCAACTTGCGTAAGAGATTTTTGCGAGATTTTTGCGCCTATAGGGGGGTTTTCGGCGATGGGCCATCGAATGCTGCCAATTGAATGTTTCCCCGACCGAACCCTATTGCCATGGTCACGAAATTTGGGACAAAATTGACTATAACCCAACTTGCGTAAGAGATTTTTGCGAGATTTTTGCGCCTATAGGGGGTTTTCAGAGATGGGCCATCGAACGCTGCCAATTACATTTTTCCCCGACCGACCCTATTGCCATGGCAACGAAATTTGAGACAAAGTTGGCTATAACTCAACTTGCGTAAGAGATTTTTGCGAGATTTTTGCGCCTATAGGGGGGTTTTCGGCGATGGGCCATCGAATGCTGCCAATTAAATGTTTCCCCGACCGAACCCTGTTGCCATGGTCACGAAATTTGGGACAAAATTGACTATAACCCAACTTGCGTAAGAGATTTTTGCGAGATTTTTGCGCCTATAGGGGGTTTTCGGAGATGGGCCATCGAATGCTGCCAATTACATTTTTCCCCGACCGAGCCTATTGCCATGGCAACGAAATTAGGAACAAAATTGGCTATAACTCGGCTTGCATAAAAGATTTTTGCAAGATTGTTGCGCCTATAAGGGGGTTTTAGAGGATGGGCCATCGAATGCTGAATGTTGTAAACTGGTAAGTCTTTTACACATATTTTGTTTAGAGGTCATTTTAGGTCGTACGAGCTTGGCTCAAATCGATAGCTCATACATTCTGTAGCAGCCAGTAATAACTGCCTCTTGTTCTTGCCTCGTTTTAGAGATATTGCAAGTTTTCTGCTGTAAGTTCAAGTAAGTTGACACAATGTCAATAACCGTCAAGTTATAGTCGACTATGTAATGTGGAAAAACGTTTCACAAACAAAATTTATGTACATACCGAAAGGAAAATCCGTTACGTCGGTGAGAATTCCGCTGAACGTCCAGCTGTCATCAAGCCCTGCAAGCACGCAACATTGATCGACGCATGCTAGCTGTAATGAACGAACCAAGGCAGAAAGTATTTAATTGAATACATACGATCGTGTGATAATGGCGCTTCATCGTGTGAAGAAGGGTTGACAACTCGATAAAGCAGTACTCTCGAATGCTGTCTTTTGCTGTTTCTGCTGCCGTATTTTTTTTTAACTTTTTCCAGTTTTTCTCTGGCATTCCAAAAGCTTTGGCGGGGTTCGCCTACTCTTTGCCATTCTCACAAAACGTCGCATTTGTACGATTTGGAAAAGTAGCCTCCAAAATACTCATAACAACAGTTTAAACATTTGCTATGCCATAAACCTGTGTCCATTTGCACATCATATATTTTGAAATTTTATACACGCAACTTATGTTTACCAGAATCTGGCACAAATATTAAATGTTAAAGTAAAACACTAAAGGACCATTTAGCAACTATCACAAGAGCAAATAAAAATTTGTTTGGAAAAGCATACAATTGCGAGATGTATAAAATAAGTTCGATACCCATTTAACGTCTTTGTAACTTCAGAAAAAGTTTCCTTGGCCTGATTTTGAAAGGGTATACAAACCGATATAGGCTACCCCTTCGTTACGCCCCTAGCAACTACGACGTTTGAATTGCCCAAAATTTAATTGTGTGCGAAAAATTAGAGAAAATTCAATAAATAAATAAATAAATAGGCCTACTCGACGTAGAGCTAAACAGGGAAGTGGAGCTGCAGTTGCCGATGTGGCCGATCCATTGAGTTCCTCGACACAGCAGATGCCACGCTTCCTCGCTGTCATTGCATCGAAACACTGCCGTCATCGTCGCCATTGCGAACGATTCACCGTCAGCCGACCGCAATGCATTGCTGCTGATTCGCATCCACACGCCAGGCGGCGCCACCAGCGGCTCACAGCCAAACGCTGCAACATTAAACACAACTCTCCATACTGTCGTAGAGAACAGCACGCGACGTGTTTCTGTTTACGAGCGTGCTTCCGGGTGACGTGCACACCACACACATTATGTCGCTACACTACCTTGTACAACATAAATATCCGGAAACTATATCTACAGATGCACAGTAGCTCTAACAATAATTTGTTTACTGTACTTAACTGCAATGTTAAGTATGAGTTATAAAAAGTGTCATAAAGGTTTACATATAACTACAGAGTAAGTTTTCATTTTTTCAGCAAAATAGTGCACAGCTTATGGCCGCACAATCGAAATACAATGCTTACTACCCGGTGAGCAAGATTACAGCCACCAACCAGTATTAATGTGCATTGAAAATTAATGCACAGTAAAATCGTTCAAATTATTAAACTCGTGCACCGAATGATTAACTGCATAGAAAAATCAACAGTAAGCTTTTAACAGCAATTGTTTTCATTAACCTATAACCAACGAAGTTACAACCAACCATTGTAGGTTTTAGTTGATTTCAAATAGGGGCCTATTTGTTTTACAAGGTAGTGTAGCGATAATAAGTTGGTGTGCATGCGACCAAGTAGCAAAATTTGTGTTTACCGTATTCTGTCGGTAAAAAATATTTAACGAAGATACAGTATAAACAAAGTAGGCTTACAACAGCTTACTTTTTGGCCCACCCTGTGTATATACAGTAGGCCTACTCTTGAAATAAAACGGGGGCGCTGAAACCGCGAGACCTAACATCGCAAGGACGAGGCCAGTCTGGCATCCGTGCCAGCAGCGACGACGTCAGCGACGTTGGAATGCGTAGCTGTAGCGGCCTCTGACGAATGCTGTTGCTGCGAGTTAGTCTCGAGGCACCACGTAAGGGTTTCGCACTGGAGCCGTGCTACGGCGTGGACATGTTTGCTTCTGTTAATATACATGTATAATATGCACATATAAAGCAGACGAAATTACAGAAAGGTACTTTAGAAAGTTTTTAAACGTGGAATAACTAGACAAAAGCTGAAAGAAAAATTTTGGAAAACTTTTTGTGAAAATTCACTCGGATATTCAAACACGTCTGGATAAGCAAAAATTAAGACCCACGAATTTTCACTTCGCTTTTCGTGCTGAAATCAGCAGTCTTTAAACCTACCGTACGTACAATTTCACAGCCCGTTAAAGGCGTAGTTTTACACAAACCTTCGTAGCGGATGAGAAACTCGGCGGTTCTAACGACCGTTGTGTTAAGCAGAAGACGCACGCAGTTTGAAGTGGACAGATAGACGGCCGACAGACGTGTTTGTCGCGAACAGATCACAGTCGCGTTCTCAGCGTCGTCTTCACTCACAACAATCAGCGGGTCAACGCACGATGGTGTTGTCCCCGTCGACTGCCAACCGACCTGCATGCAGTAGTAGTGCTAGTAAAAAAGGAATAAACACTTAAGTGAAAAACATTATCTGGACTTGGTTACCGGTTTTTCTCGTTTCAGTTATTCTTCTAGTTTTAGTCGTCCTTATTTCTTTCCTTTGTGGTTTCTTTGATCTTAGATTCTAGCTCTCGCATTAGCATCTGTGCCTGGAATTTTTAAATCTTTTACATGACAGTACTTTCACTTCACTTTCTCTCATGTCATTTCTATTTAAACATTTTCAGTTATTTTCAGTTAATGTGCTGGAATAAACTGGCAGTTTATTCTGGAAACAGTCGAGCGCCGACCGACCTGCCTGTGGCTGAGGGAGGATGACTCAGATTGATCGTCGACGGAGAAGTCTACCAGGGTGAGGTTGATTCGTTGATGTGGCGACACACAGATGAGTCGTGGACGCTGCACCGGACTGATAGCGGAGACAATGTCGTCACGCCAGACACGGCTTGCTAGCACTCCACTGCTCGCCACCCGTATGACGCTACTGTCGTTCGACGTTAGCCTATCAACTGCAAATTGGCATTAACGCAAATAAATAACTTAAATGGCATAAGCATCATTCTAAATTTTTATCAGTTTTTTGCCGTTTAAAGCACTCTGTAGCATTATGCTGCAATCTAGTGATATAAGCATAAAACTAATGTGATGGCATACTGTGAGACGCAACCCTTGCAAGGCAAAAGTTTTGAGATAGGAAATAATGGCAAATGTCAAAAGTCAAATGTAAATTTATATAGCACGTTATCGATAAAAACCTCTAATGCGCTAGACACACTAATACAGCAAGAACAAGAATGTCTTCAGCGACTGTCTAAAAATGTCAGTTGAACACTCCGGATCACGAAGGTCAGACGGGGTGATTTCCTGAGTCGATTAGGACGTTCCGAGGACTGCTGTAAGTGCAGTGTATCGTTACAACGGATTTATGCGGCTGATTCGTGACAAGAGCTTCCTGCAGGCGGCGCAGTCGGCACTAAGATTAGGCCAACTGATGGGCGAGGAACATGCGTGCACGTTCTGCATTGGTCAGTCTGTACTCAAAGCAAGCACGTTGTAATGATACGTTTTATCGATTAAAGGACTCCGTCGCAATGGTAAAACATCGCTGGTATCTCACCCTGCAGATGTCCAATTACGTGGTTTTGATAGACACTTATAGTGTACAGAACGACTCTGAAAAAAATTTTACTCGAAAAGTAAAAAGAACAAGTAAGTTAATAAATATGTATGACATACAATGCCAACGGGAGACCCGCTGAATTTGAGGTGCCAAGAGAGTGGTGGGAAACTAAGATGGTTTAATAGCTAAACTGTACAAAAGTGTTTTGAGTTGACAACCAAAACAGCATAAAAACATCGCGAATGTCCAGAGAAAAAGATATTCAAATGGTAAGAGCGGTTACTGAATCAAAACACATACTGAAAAAAGAAACTTTCCGTGGTACTTGGTCGTTAACGCTCCAAAACGAAACAAAGTTTTATTTGCGTCTTGGAATTTCGACAAGTATTAATCAAAGGTACAATTATTGTTACCGGGCAAACAACAGTAAATCGCTAAGCTAATGAGACGACATTACCGGTGAGGCAGTGGAACTCGACTTCGAGGTATGACTTGAAGTCTTTGGGACATGATCGTTTGTCGTGCAGCGAGATGACGTTGATGACACAGTGTCGTCGAGCGGCACAGAGGCGCTGTAGGTCTGCCGTGACGTCAGTCGCACAGCCGATGTGTCCGTAGTTACTGGTGATGCAGTCGCCGATTCTCATGCGCCCGTAGCGTGCGAGGTCGATCATCAGGACCTGGTCTTCACGGACGCACGACGCGTTGAATGTCTGCCATTCGCAGTACTCACGTTTCTCTGCACACGCACCGCAAATACACTGAGTTCATAATGCTCACTGTTATCGTTATCAGTTATCGCACAACGGATTACCAAAAATGTCAACTCAAATATAAATTATACACAGCGCATTCTCGTGGCATTCTCTATATTGCACAAAACGCTCCAGTACTGAAAAAAATATTTTTTTCTAGTTTGCATAACACTTGGTAGTCCGGAACTCCGGATACCAGACAGTTGAGCCAGCAACAGAAAAAATTCAACGACCAAAGCGTATACGTAAATACTTTATATAACTTTTGTACTGTTGTGTTTTACTATCTGCATCCAGTTTTTGGTAAAATGTATTTTTTTGTAATCTGATGTCAATAAGACTGCGTCGAAATTATTTAGAAATTAGAAATGGTAAATATAGACATGCATAGGCCTACTCAAAAAACCTAAGCATAGAAACTATGTAAGCCTAAATTATAATTATCGATTATCGTCATATGTGACTTTTTGTTAACTTTTATACACACACATAACAATATATGCAGTGATGCTAAAACAGAAACTTTACACAACGCGAGAGAGATCAAACAGCAACTAAGAAGCGAAACCCCTGGGACAATCCTTTTAAATTTAATTCTGGTGGTCGACGTTTTCTGTAAAATGAACTTTCTGGACTCCGAACGCGCAGAATGCGTAAGGTGGCAAAACGTTTTAAAAATTTGACAAAGTTTATCAATGTATGTCAAATGAGCAACTGACAGAGATTGGCAGCCTACATCGTCCGATTACTACATGTCAGTAGAGAAATATCAAATCAAAACAGAGCGGTGTATCGAATCCGCAGTGACTTCTTGATCACTGTGGCAATTGGTTGGCGTTCGTCTAAGCAATCTACAGTACACAGGTCTAAGCTCCCGCAGATCCACAAGACGCGACCGGAAACACTGCGTTTCCAATTCGCGAGCGTCTAATAGAAAATTGGCACACGGCGGGAGGGCGGGTTGGCGGGGACTGTCGATCACTCTGACTGCGACGTTTTAAATCAGTGTTTCATTGCTTTCACGTGGGTTGCGGTCGTCAAGTAGCTGGACCGAGACTGGCGCAGCACATGCCACGTCCGTGACGTTGAGTCGCCAATCTGCCAAGTAATGCACATTTCCTCAGCCGGACTGACGTTCGTCTCAACAGGGAGCGACGCTAAATACGCCGTCGCAACAGCGCTTTCGCATTTACGTTTAATCATGCGGCAGGGACGGCGCGGTATACTTGCGGACAATGACCGGACCATGGCAGCCTTGTTACCATGTCGGCGCGCCTGTCCAATCCTGCAGCAAAATGGACATTATTTATTCAGAGGATCGTTGGTTGTTCCGGTCAGTCGGCCGGTCTGTCGGTCGGCAAGCGTTTCTCGTTGCCTGTAGACTGCAGCCGTCACAAAGCTGTACCGGGTAAACCTGATTTATGCACCAATTCTTTCCCATATTCTTGTCGTCTGTAATTCGTATACTCTCTGTATATATTAGGCAGTAAAACTTATTCAGAAATGTGCACGCATACCAGGCAACGTCGACATTATATCGCCATGTTCGTTTCACAAATAGAAAATCTCTGCGACGAACACTGATAGTAACTTCTTAAACGGAGTTGAATAGTACTATGTGGATTAGCATTGTCAGGTTGTAATAGTGCAATGCGCCACACGTTTCTTTACAACGGTCAATGTGAAACACAGTTTCTCTATATGTGATTTTTTTCACTGACAGACTTCGAAGAACGATTCAGCTTCCATGCTTGAAGCTACTGTGCATCACAGGCTGAACGGTAGTTCAAGCCCTGTGTTAACGGCGACTTCTCTTTCTTATGGGAAAGCCAAAAATTCGACCCACCACAGAATCAAAACCCCTGATCTGATTGAGATAAAATTTGGCACGGT
>Ga0209367_1010642_pt1 | contig 12307 bp, 11 predicted proteins | sample WorMetLIZISLAND2_FD_187412 | JGI IMG/M metagenome (GOLD analysis project Ga0209367, IMG submission 187412) | Marine gutless worms symbiont microbial communities from Max Planck institute for Marine Microbiology, Germany - Olavius geniculatus... ... | reverse complement strand
ATATATATATATATATATATATATATATATATATATATAGTATAAATAACTTTATTCTAACCCGACGTGGATCGTGTGTGTCAAAAACGGAGATGCAAAGCGGCTTCTTATAGACAACGTAGAGCAAGTCGCCAAGCAAAGATAGACCAACGACCGGTGAAGACACGGATGCTTTGTCAGCAGGGAATGTCGCCGTCAACACTGGCTGGGATTTGAGTGCCAGTCCACATAGATACATGTAGGCACAGTCTCTGGTCGGGTCAGAATGAACATAGCCTACAAGTCAGTCAGTCATTTGTTTTTTTTCATGGACAATCAATAAATACGACAAAATAGAATGCAGCTGCATTGAAAAGGGAAAGAAAGGCATGAAGACTGACGAAGTGCTCCTAAAGCTGCGCTGAACAAAATAGTATGACAACAGGCCAAATGTATTTAATGTGGGCTTACTAATGAAAGCACCCGTTTACGATCACTGTCAAGTAAACACACTGTGAAACGACAGCACTGCATCACAACAACCCGCAGCGGTTACGACATTGAATGCCTGAGCATTATAGCTTAACCTCTGTTTAGCGGCCCACGGATACAGGAATTCAAACAGCCGAACAGGCTTTCGTACAGACAGACTGACATTCAGTTTAATTTCCAGTCTTCAGTCACCGATCATACCTGGTTGATCTGCGACTGCAGATACATGTACATGTAGCTGTGTGTCTGACGGCCCTGCGGTCTGTCTTGACCTGACATCGTGTTGAGTCGTAGCAACAGCACTAGTTGTGGACGTCTGCAGCTGCTCAGTCTGTTGACCTGGCTGAGTCAACTCACCCGCAGTCTCTGCGTTTTCTATTTCTGCGTCTAAGACACAGCTACACTGTTTGACTCGATACGATGTTAAGTTGATACAAACAACAACGATACTGGAAAACAACAGTATTTTACACTGTGTCCGGTAAAAAAACTGACCCCCTAGACATCGTGCAATAAGATCGTCAAATCTTAACGATTTTGAATAAAGTTTCGTACACTCAATTCCCAGTAAATTTCTGAAGCAACCGTCAAATTTCGTTGAAAAATATTATTTATTACCAAAATAATTAAATGTTGAATATCGATAACAAATTATTTCTCTTACCAATGTGGTGTTACATAAGTAAACCTCTGTGTACGTTTGCGTAACTTCAACAAATAACATCTGATTCTGGCAAAATTTTACATTAACAATGCATCGTCTATTGGCAATCAAAATGTCAAATTTCAGTTAAATCTATCTACGCGAACAATAGTTACAGTGGCTTTTCTGAGTCGCCTCAAAACGTGAAGTGTCCAGTATTAGGCAACCGTTTGTTTAATCCTGACAGTGTTCACGGCTTGCTGGAAAATTCCGCGATAAACTTTTTTAGCACCATACCCTTTCTTTTGTTTCAGTAGTTTAATTAAAACACGATCGTCTGCAGAAAACACCATTTTGTTATTGTTTACGTTATTTTCATTGCGTCAACAAACGTCACTTTCGTTTGAACGACTGCAGTATGTAACGCCATATTAGTAACAGAGATATTTTGTTATCGATATTCAGCAATCATATTTATTGAACAAAATTTGGCATTCGTTTTAGGAATTTCTTGGGAATTAAGTGTACAAAAATTTATTCAAATTCGTTCAGATTTGACATTTTTATGCACGATGTCTAGTGGGTCAGTTTTTTTTACCGGACACAGTGTAGATCATTTGCTGGATCCCAATCACATGTAGAATAAGAAGATGTTTTGATTTCGTTGTGCTGAAAATTAGCGATTTGGCTGATCATGTTTTTGGCATGTGGTACTTCATGTGTGGTGGTTTTTGTGCAGTGGTTGACGTGCTTTTTTCGATCAACGGACTTGTTCTGCGCCGGACCCGGCTTATAGGCCTGCTCGGCATAATAACCGACTGCCAAGAACATATACAAGTAGGCCTAAATAAAATGAACATCGGCCTGTTTGGCTGAAAAACTGGAAAACGATCAAAAAGATGCAGTTTGAAGTTTAAGTAAAGTTTAGTTTTTTTGCAGTTTAGGCCTAAACTAAATAATAGCAGTAAATATAACACTGGCTTTTACCGTTAATGTCAGTATCCAATTCTGAAGGCTCAACATAGTAGTCGTCTGACTGTAAACAAAAATCCAAACATTATAACCGAAGCAGTTATGTATGCCATTTTGGTAAACACCCATTCGCTTGGATATTTGGGATCAGAACCTCAGTCAAAATCTTTACAAATTGCGGTCAATGCCACCAAAGCGGTCAGTGTTCCGATCCCCAAATCTTCAAGAAAGATAACAGTAGGAAATGCTACAATGCTACATTATCTGCATCACGTGAACTTGCCATACTGCGTATGCTTAATGCAACGGTGATAAATAGATACACGATAACACAAATTATGTAGCAAATCGCGAACAGATTGTACAAATATAGCATTAGCATATTCTCTGTCTAAAGCAGGAAAGTATGCTTAAGACTTACGTGTGCTGAAGGACAATGCAAATGTGAAGCATCGTCGTAGAGAGCATCTACAAAAGCAGGAATAAAACAAAATAACTGTGAACAGCAAAGTAGATAACAAGAACCTGCATTAAGCTTAAAGCTTTCATCCAATTAACGATACACACTATGATGATCGCAGCTATCCAGTTCCTGATATGTGTGCGGATAGTCGTCATCACCTGCAGCAATAACGTAGGCCCTATTAGTCGTACGCCATACACAACTATCAGAAGTCGTTGATTAACACAATGTACGAGTATGTGATAAGCCCGCATATTCTGCATTTTCTGACAAGACTACCATAGCATTAATATAATAGGGGCCTACACTACAATACTGAACTGAAAATCATCGGCTCAAAAGCGAGTAATGGGGTGTTTACACGATCCAGCAAACTTCCAGCATTAGCATGTGTATTTTGATGCTGGAAGTTTGCTGGACGTTTGCTGGATCGTGTAAACACCCCATAACATACCACAGCTTTGAGCTGCACTGGTATCCTGCAGTTTGCTGCGGAGTGATTCCATCTCTAGAACGAGTGCATCATAACGGCACTGCAGCGTCACCAACTGAGATTTTAATTCTTCATTATGCTCTTTTGACTTTCGTAGCTCTGCTTCTGCAAGCTGAAGCTTCTTCGCCAGTTCTTCAATCTGTCCACCGAGAGCACCGACTGAATTAGCACCGACTGCACCATGTATTTCCAGTTTCGCTTCCAGTTGCTTGAGTTGTTCTTGCAGTGCTGCAAGTTCAGCATCTTTACTCGGACTGTCAACGTCATCGTAACCACTGACTCTTCTGTCAGTCTTAACAAAGCTCTTAGACACGTCCTTCTCTGCCAATCACAAACAGACAAACAGATTTTCTTTAGTGATGCAAAAAACGTGCACGCCAAGTTGCTCGCACACATTCGTGCCATGCAATATATTTATTTATCGTCGTCCATCAAAACCATTAAAAACTTTGTATTCCTATCAATAAAATCGGAATATTTATTTTTTATTACCGCAAATTACTTTCTTTTCATTAACTGAGATATCAATACCAATAACTTGTGAGCAAGATAAACATTTAAAAGCAGTTTCCTGGACATAAGCACATACTCACGTTCGGTGTCACCTATGCAGTGAAAAACCAACAAAGTAGCTAATAAGGGACCTGTATTTTTCCTATTTCACATGGCAGTCTAACAAACATATGTTTGCGATGCTGTCATGTAGTGTGTAGTAAGTAATGACCATTCAAGGTCATCGAATATGTAGGTATGTCCCAGTTTAATAAGATACTTTGCTGGCAGCGACATACCTTCATCAATCTTCTCCACGATGTAGGCATAATCTCTTTTTATAGCTTCACGTAATATGATAAACGCCTTCGGATTTTTGCGATATTGTAACTCATGTAACAAAGTCCGACAGCAATCGTGTCTCGTCTTTTTACCTCGCAGTTGGTCAGCAACTTCGTCGCTAACAATACGATGTTGCATCAAGTAATCTATCACGTATCCTTTCGGATTCACCTGATCCACGAATTCAGCGTACATGTCCATTACTCGGTGACCAATTTGCTCATTATCTGAAATAGTTATCGACAACATATACCGGTACCATTAAATTTAAACTGCAACAAGTAACAACTAGGGTTAGACTGTGTATAGTAAAAAAACTGACCGCCTAGATATCCTGACAAAAAATGTCAACTCGGAACGCCTTTGAATAAAGTTTCGTGATAGTGATTGCAATCCCTTTTAATGCTGCAAATTTCACATGCAGGTTGTCTTGGTCTATCTCCAGCCGTTTCGTCGCAATTCAGTGTCCAAATGTGCGCTGCATTCAAAAATTGCGAAAAAAATTACTACAAAAACTCTTTTTGAAGGTTCAAGGTCATTCAAAGTCATCGATGTTGATAAACCTAAAAGGCCTGTCACCAATGCTTGTTATGATAAGCAGCATGAATGTACCTATCTGCAACCATTTTCACACTATAAAAGCCAATAGCGGCAAAATAACGTCTTTTTAGGGGTATCCCTCTTTGACGCCCTAGTTCAAGGGGAACCCCCTCACTCAGGGGCACGAAATTTTGTCACGATAAACTAGAGTCCTTAGGGCAGCCCACAGTCAAGTTTTCGTTATCCTAGCTTGCACCGTTTTGACACAATACAGCAGTGTGACGGACAGAGAGACGGACAGACGGACGGACAGATGGCCAGCCCATAACTAAGACGTGCGAAGCATTCTGCTATCGCACGTAATAAAGTCGCTGAACGTGGATTTCAAGCATCAAATGTACTTCAAAATTAGTACGTCTGGCCCACTAAGTGATATTTTGCAATGCGACCCAAAATATTATTAATATAATTGTTATCTGTACAAGTTTGAGACCTCTGTGTTGGCCTGGTGCTAATTGTGCTAATAACTTGAGGATAAAAGTTGCGTTTAGACTATTCATAGCATCTCCGTGTAGTGGCCGGTTTTGCCAAACGCTGCCAACTGAACATTTGTAGTCACGACTTACCTTGTTCGCTTTCCATACTTGGATTAACAGCGTACGGCTGAGAACGGGGATTGCGTTAGAAGCATCTATCAAACACTCGCCGTTCCTTGCGCTGTCCTATAAACTCAATCAGCACAACATCATCATACGTCCGTTGTTCATAATAAACAGAATCAGATCATTTTCAGTGTCACACAGTTCTTCGAATGTTGGCAAATCTGGCATACAGTATAAGCCTAACCGTAACGTCTTGCACGTTCCAACAATATCGACGTACGACCTGCTGCCTTCAGTGCTTTGATGAAGCCGTGCCTGCCGTTTCAAAAGCTATTCGTACGAGTATATGGGTGTCGTAGGGGCCTTATCGTTTTGAATAACTGCCGTACACTATAAACCTAGCCTAAATAATACGACAAAGCTTGTAGGCCTAGGCCTATAGGCTATAGGCCTACAACCCTTACGCTGGAGGCAAAAAGATCGACGCTGGACAGATAGGGCCTAGCTAATATGTTATGTAGACATTATTTAGATTTCTAAGCCAATGCACACTAGTCAACTGTCAACAAAATACGTCAGTGTTTTTGAAGTTTTTTTAAACACCGACATTCTGCAATATTTTTGCACTGTTCTAAAGTAGCCGAAGGTTACCTCAAGATAGGCTCACGAAATTTCAGTATCTCACACGACACTCACGTTCGCACTGCCCACATGCACACTGCACAGGCTTTCAACCACTTAGAGATTTTGGTGGCGATCCGGTTCAAGATCTGGATCTAGGGTTACCGAATGTTGATTCAAATCCAAAAATGTAGGCTACCACAACTGCACATTGTGTTCGCAAGGTAGCAGCAATATTCTCAGCGAAAGTTTGAGATCTGCAATCGCTTTTACTTTTGAAATATTATTGACGATGCAACTGATATTATTCATGTTGTGACTTTTGCAGGTTAACAAATATTATTTTCATATCAAACAAAATATTAATGTGACCCAGTCTAAAAACATCGAGTAAGTCGCCGTATCTCAAACACGGTGCGCAAAAAAGCCAACGTTACTATTAATCACTAATAGAAAGTGTACAGGCGCTTTCAACTGGCACCGAAAGCAATGATCTTGGATGACCTTGAACACCAAATTAGGCGTTTTATTATTTTTGGGTGGGGATTTAGCCTGTGGCACACATTTCAAGAGTGAATTGCGCCGAAACATTTTTAGATAGATTAGAACAACCTGCATATTAAATTTTCAGCATTAAAGGTAGTTTTCACTAGTTTAAATTTCGACCCCCCACGTTTAACGAGTCTTCCGTACGGGTGCGTCAAACTTAGGTACCCCTTTAAAATGTGCAATTTTCATCCATAATTTTAACGTTAAAACAGTTGCAGATAGACACAGACATGCAATTTACCGAAATAATCACTCTTAACGAGCTCTCCGTGAACAACCATAAAATGTAAAAAGGCGGTTTGGGTGAATTTTTGGCGATTATAGACTGCAACGAATACGAAGTAAATCGCACCAAAACAACTAAAAATACACTAGGAGAACTTGAATAATACTTGCATAATAGGCCTAAAAAGCTTTAGCATAGAACGTAGATCTTAGCGTCTTCATGCAGGCAATGCTGTCTTGCACTTCCCTTTGCGTCAGCTAGGCTTTCTTGTTGCTACAAATCAGCATTAGCAGATGTAGTAGGCTAGTCCGAAAAGTTGCCCAGTAAGGCCTACACAAAGCTCGATTGATAACTTTGTGAATTCGCAACGAATTTGCAAACTTGTCCACTGTAAGACAATCTGGAAAATGTGTGATAAAATTATTGAAGATCCCACCACACCCAGAACGCGTTGCTGCACTTGCTTGCGAAACAGTTCGCTTTGATAAAGTTTGGTCACATGCTGTTTATGAAACCATAGGTCTATTCGTAAGTACAACACCAGCTTAGTACGAGTTTCGTACGAATGCTCTACGTAGGAATGCACGTTTATCGTCTTAGTTCTTTTTTTGTTCACAGTTCTATTAGCATATCATCGTACAACCCGATCATTGTAGGCATAAATGTGCGGTTGTGGACACAATAGGCTAGCCTCAAGCAACAGCCTTCGACTTTCGTTGTCGTAAAATTTGGAAGTTCAGCAAAGTTGAAGACAGAGACGTTCAGCTAAAAACAACATATCACCTGCGCAAAAAGACGTGCTATCCGCTCGCCGAATCAATGTACTTCTGTCAGCTTTGTCGACAAAATCTTTTAGAAAGTGGAAATCGAGTGCAACAAATGTACCGATTATGAAACGGGAAGTGAAATATCCCGTCACAACACATAGAGATTGCGCATAAACCTAGAAGTTAAACACTTTTTGTTTGACTTCGTTTGTTCGTTTCCTATTTCTAAGGCTCAATTTGTGCCGGTAGTGCGAGCCACAGTACATCTCAGGCGGTAGCGCAGCCCCGTGTTAATGGCGACAGACTAAGTCATTGAGAGGCTTCTCGACAAATATGAGTGAAATATAACGGAATTTTTGTAGTGTTCTATGTACCATTTTAATGACACGTTTACAGGTCAGGCAAGCTGACGAATTTTCGCGCGTAATGGCTCAAACGACGTGGCCTTACGCAAGGGTCAAACCGTTTGGAAAACAAAAATTGTTCTGTAACGCTAGAAATGCGCCAGGTTCATTTTGGGTTTGGATTCCGCAGATGTAGCTCGCGAGGCTTTTAAAATTTTTTAGTCGGTTGCAAAAAAGAATGAGATACTTAGACTCTCACAGCTGAAGTTCGGGCCACGTGACTTTGCTACCGGAGGAATTTTAAAGACCTAATTTTTTTCAATCGCATTTACAACGCCAAGCGGCCTTACGTTGGGCTTTGCCTCAAATTTTTAGTTCCTTTTTTCGCCACGAGATCTCCGAGCTCCGTTGGTCAATCGCCGCGAAACTTTCACACATGGTGGGTGGGAGGTATGTCTTGAGTCTAGTGACTGTCCTGTAGCTTTCCGAAAATTATCAAAGTTAATGGAAATAACAAAGTCTTGGTAAAAGCAATTTTGCACATTGAAACACGTTGTTGAGACGCGTTACATATAGGCCTACCATGTATCTGCTTCGGGAAAAAAATTGCCAAAAACTTATAATTTTAACTAGCATAAGCTTATTGCTATAATAGTCCTGTATCAATGTTTGTAGGATCGCATTTCTAGCATTGTATATAATTGGGTTGAGACCAGCAATAAAACACGGTGATCAATTTTTTTTCGTTCTTATTTCTGGCTCAAACAATTTGCCAGATATATGTTATATAGGCAATAATAAGTAAACGACACGCTAACCAGCTGTTGCAATAAGACACCTGTTCTCCAAGCGGTAAAATATCGCCCGTGTCTGCCATAATGTGATATTAGGCCTATATGAATGTTTTTGACGATGTATTAGTCTATACGAGCGGTGACTTGTGATATTAGTAGTTCGCGTCAATTTGCTAACGTCAATAAAATCTCCCTCTGTCATATCCGGTTAAGCGAGAAGCATTATTTACTGTTCTAATCTAAAGAACTAATGCATCAAATATCCGACCCGCTGTATGACGGTTTATGCAACATATGCGTACGTCTGTACGTCTGTCCAGACTTCAAAACATTTAACCAGCGCTGAAGAACAAACTTTAAAGGTGTTTCTTATTTTATAAAATAATAAAATGTTAGCGGTTTACCAGTAAATACGATCCTGACAGTTCTTGTCCGTTAATTTACCCGAATTATTATAGAGTTAAGATTTAATTAAGGTTATGCATAAAGTCCATAAAAATGACGTGAGAAAGTAATGCGAGTGAATTAACGGACAAGTTTGTTCGTAACGCAGTTACATATGCAAATGGTCGCCATTTACATCTGATTATTTCGAAATTAACTTATATAATTAGTTTAAGATCTTTGCTCCTCAGACCCCAACATTGGCGATTTAGTCTAGGGAACATCCCCAAATTTCGGGTAAAATAGATTACGCGTAACGCAATTTAGCTATAGGCCTACCTGGTGTACTTATGGATCAGCAGCGTAACATGTCTTTGAATAGACCCATACTTTGAAACAGTAACGTGTTATTATAAAGTCTACGACAGCCATAAACACGGTTGTAAACAGAAAAATAAATAAATATGGGCCTACATCGCACAGTGTTCGCTGCGACAGTACGGCTTTTTTGTACTTTTTGTTAGAAGATTTATTTCGAAAGTAAAGCGGCAAAAACAAATCGTTGCGGCTGGCGACCTAGGTGCGGTTATTTTTCATCGTCATTTCCAGATGGTCAGCAGACCGCTGATACGGGGAGATGTTTATGACGTCACAGTGACGTCAATATCATCAATCGCGCGCTCGTTTACAGGTGTTCTTTTGTGACAATCCGACCAATTATCGCGTATTGGCTCTCCGAGTTTTTCTACAAATACCAGCTGATCGAGTTTTCAAGTCGTCTTCGCTGCGTAACTGCTGTAGCCTATCTACTAACACGAACTTGACGTCTTGGTACGTAGTACTGTAGTTGCATTCTGAGCAACACCTGCTATACACAGTGTTCGAAAAAAAACGCAAACATTTTCGATTGTAACTTGATATTTTAATAATTTTTGCTACCGATATTTTTGACACAACTGGCCATCTGATGATTGTCCAATTTTCCACCGCACCCATTGTTTGCTTTTGCATTACCTTGGGAAACAAAACCAACAAGATATTGCATTTTTATGTTATTGCGCCTGTTTGGGTTTTCCCAGGTAGTGCAGAAGCAGACAATTGGTAAGGTGAAAACTAGAACGATTATTTGATGGCAAGTATAATGTCAAAATGTTTTGACCAAAAATTATTAAAATTTGTCAATTTTTCTTCAAGTCACAAACGGTATTGTTTGGAATGTTTTTTGGCGTATTTCTGTTCACTTCAACTCATATTTCGTTGGTTCTGTTTTCCCAGGAAGTGCAGAAGCAGACGTTGGGTGCAGTGGAATGTTGAACAGTCATTTGATGGCCAAAAGTATTTTGATGTGCCAAAAAAATTCGTACCAAAAATTATTAAAATTGGATATCTCTTCTTTAAGTGACAATCGGTAATGTTCAAGATTCTTTTTTTCGAACACGGTGTATGCATGCGGTATTAATAGACCCAGGCGTCGACGGCTTGAAGCGTTTATTACCAACGTCAAAATTATTATTCCACTGACTCGTCGACACGTCACATCTTTTTTGACGGCGATTGCGACAAGGGTAATTTTTAGGCATAAAAGTTTTTCCGCCGGTGTCGCCACAAAAATTTGTTTAACTTCAATAATAGGTCGCAGTAAAAAACTGTTTTTCAGAACACCTATTTTTCAAAAAAATATAAGGGCATGCGGATAATTATCATTTTTACAAACATTAATCCGGAAACTTGCACCTTCGCTTTGTCGATTTTTACTGCATCGAGAAACTTTTCTTGAATACATTTATTTGGTAAAAAAGTGCAAAATCTAATATTTCGTACTAAATTTGTTTTTTTTTGTGGGGGGGAAGCCCGCAGATTATCATTAAACACATCGTTCGGTTTATGCTACGACGGTAACTGTTATCAGGCAAATAGGCGTACTGTATATCATTTGATTGATCATTTCTACACGTATATAATGCAGTATGATAATGGTCGACAGGAATACCCCGTTTACACGATCAAGCAAACATCGAGCAAACATCAAGCAAACGTCGAACAAACGTCAAGCAAACATTGAGCAAATATAAAGCATGCATGAAGCATAGCCTACATAAAGCAAACATCAAGCAAACATCGAGCTGGCTCGTCCAGTTAACTAGAGCCAGCTCGTCGAGTTAACTCGTCGAGCCAACATCATCGTGTAAACGGGGTATAACGCACGTGGCTTGTCGATTTGTTATACAGAGAGATTGAGAAAACGAGATGGCTGCGAAAACCAAGCTGGTTCTTCTGCTCGTTGCCTCGCTGGCTGGTAAGATTTCATATCATAAGGGGTGGGGACGCATATCCATAAATAATTAATCACACCTCACACGATAGTGTGAGTGTTGTAAGGACGACCTTCAAAGTCTATAGGAAAAAGCAAACTTTGACCCTCAGCCAACCAAAAACCCCTGAACCGATCGCCGCCAAATTTGAATGGCGTGATTACGTCGTAGACCCCTACTACAAAAAAACTTTGGGCTCAATCCGCCCAGGGGTTTTTGCTTCCCATATAGGTGAAATCCAAATTTACTACACTTTTTTGGTTCTTCAACTCGTTCACAGGCGAGTCCGTTAGACCGATTCTTACGCGCGAAAGCAGCTATGCTTTCAGCGCGTCTTAGCCATCGCAATTCTGTTCGTCCGTCCGTCTGTCCGTCTATCCGTCACACGGGTAGATCAGTCAAAAACGGTTTAAGCTAGGATCACCAAATCTTCACCATCGACTGCCCGGAAGACTCTAGTTTCAGGAACCGTAAAGCTTTTCCATAAATTCGAAGGGGGTCACCCCGAACGAGGGCGCTAAATGAAAAGGGGTGGGCAAAATTTGCGATTTTTGGCCTATAACTCGCTGTATCTCAGTAACGGTGCGAGATAGGGCCTAGGTTACTCTTAATCACCAATAGAAAATCGTATACTGGCTTTCGATTGGCGCCAAATTCAGTGACCTTGGATGACTTTGAACGCCAAAATAGAAATTTTTTATGGATTTTTCGAGCGATTTCGGGCTGCGACACAAAAATATTTACAAGGCGGTGCCACGCTACTGGCGTTGGTCGCGTGGCGTAGTTAGTAACGCGTTTCTGCTGCAACGAAGTTACTTTACGCCGGGCCCGGTTAGTACTGCGATGGGTGACTGCCTGCGGGCAGAAACTGCTATAGGCTTTCGCGCGTCCCGTGAGCATTAGCTCAAATTTCTTGTTACGCTTAATACGCCAAATGACGCGGTTCTGCGCAAGGAAGTGCCTTTTTAATGTTACAAAATAAAAATTTAATCTTTGACTTATTTATTCGAAAAATTCGAAAATATTACAATGGCGCCTATAGGGTAAATTTAAAAATTTTTTAAACTGTCGTAACTTTCGTTGTGTGCAAGACAGAGTCGTAATGTTTGGTTCCAGGATATGGTTTTCGGGGTCGGCCTAATTAACGGTGACATTTATATTTACTTCCAGTTGACCCCCGTTGCCATGGCAACGAAATTTGGGACAAAACTGGCTATAACTCAACTGGCTATAACTCAACTTGCGTAAGAGATTTTTGCGAGATTTTTGTGCAAGTAGGGGGGGGGTTTCGG
>Ga0209367_1010641_pt1 | contig 12307 bp, 6 predicted proteins | sample WorMetLIZISLAND2_FD_187412 | JGI IMG/M metagenome (GOLD analysis project Ga0209367, IMG submission 187412) | Marine gutless worms symbiont microbial communities from Max Planck institute for Marine Microbiology, Germany - Olavius geniculatus... ... | reverse complement strand
CCTCACCGAGAATGGTCAGATGACATTGAGCAGTGGTGTGGGACAACCCTGCAGAAGTTAAGCCACGCTGCCCTAGATAGGCAGCGGTGGGCAGCGATAGTAAGAATGGCGTCAGACACCAACGGGCATTGAGCCCACGGTTGTCGATGATGATGATGATGATGAAAGTTAAAAACAGAAAGAAGTGATGTGTGTTGAGTTGTGCGTAGCACGGTAGCACCGGAATCGGTAAATTGTACTCTGCTATAGGCCTAGGCGTAGGCCTAGTGGCCTACCTTACGTAGGCCTATACTAATGAATAGGCCTAGGCCTATCAGTGCGGACGCGCACTGACAGCGGATTCTTGGTCAGAATCTGCGGACTGACGCGGACTCAAAAATTTCAGGATCCGCACATTTCTGGCGACCGGCACGAGGCAACTGTACATGGGGGAGCGAGAGGCGTGGGAGGGGACAACCCACCCAACCGCCGGCGTTGCTGCTGCACAGCCTTCTCCGAAACGCGCGGCGTCGGCGGCCTATTTCTGCGAAAAAAAACTCGCTCTCCGGCCCGATCGCTCGGCGAGCGTACGGAGGAGAAGGGGACACGGACGGAAGGCGAGGCTGGCCGGCCGGGCGGGGCGGCTATCTACCGGAGCTACCCAGTCACCAGCGGCCGAGCCCAGCATGCACACAGCACGCTAGAAGGCCGGCGTTAAAGCGAAGCAAACGGTCGCTTCAACGTAACCAGCTAACAGTCAGTCGGTCGGTCGTCCATACTTCTAAGAATCAACGCGTGCAATGTTCGCCCGTGCCGCCGGAGTCCTGACATTACCGATGCAGCGGGCTGCGCCACGGGCGCTGCTCCGACCGTCGCCGGTATTTCCGAGAAGTGGTGCAGAGCGGCGTCGACGCTCTTCCGCCTGACGCCGCGATCTGTGTCGTTCGTGGAATCGATCGAAGGCTGCCGGCAGCGCCCGGCGCCGTATGGCCGCCATCGCTTCGCAGAATTTCGCCGCCGCCGCCGCCGCCACCGAAGGCTCGACTGACACGACTACGGGCACTGCTAGCCGTAGCCGAGCTGCCGTGCCGCCTGCTGCCACCCTGCCGCCCCTGACCGTCGCTGCTTCCGCGGTCTACCGCGAAGATCAGCCGAGACTGCTCCAAGAACCGGTGCCGGCATTCGAGCAGCGTCACGCGGCCCAGCAGCAGGACCAGTCGCCGTCGCGCAAGGTAAGTGGTGGACACACGGTGTGGTGTGGTGGTGGTGGTGGTGACTGGTGATTCAGCATCACCACCGTAGCCTAGCCTATACACTGCAGGCCGTACGAACGTTCAACACGTGATTGTTGCACGTGTAAACATCGGGCCGGCCCGCCCCGCCTTAGAGCGTTAGATATTGTGTGTACGAGCGTAGGCGCGCAATTGAATCGTCATCAAACGGAACTCCTTCGTGTGTTAGTAGCTGCGCCGTAAAGCGCGACTTAACGTCGGCTTCGTGTATTTCCGATAGCACTGCATGAGCTAATACTACGTTTCGCTTTCCGCGTTCACTCTTCGGCCGTGGCTGTAGGTATTCTACTTCCGGTTAAGTGTGTCCGCGGAATGACTTCCGGTAGAGCTGAAGTTCTACGGTAACGGTCGTAGTACTAGGAAAGTTGTTCTTCTGTCACGCCAACCATCAGCGAACCAAGAAAGATCGAGTTGTAGACGTTATCGACCGGTTGGTGTTCTCGGCGACTCTGTGACTTGTTTAAAAAGACTTGGCCACTCTAGGCCTACGTCGTCTGAAGACCGAACGTCAGTCATTATTGTCGCATTGATCTCATTAATACTATTCATCAGTTCGTGCTAGTACAGCAGCAGTTTATCCAGCATTACGCAACCGGGCTGGATCTTAGCGCTGATAGTCCGCAACTTGATTATTTCATCGGATTGTTGATGACTGGCTTGCCTTCACGAACTTGGCTGTCGGACATTTTCCAGATATCACATGTTCGTGCTGATCTGTCGCTTTTTATAATAAGATCAATTTACGTGAGTTTCCGCAGTTAGTTGCATTCTTCATGAGGTAGATACCGACGGCACTATTTTACGGCGCTTATTATAGCCTTTAATAGCGAAATCGCGGCTTAGGAAAGAAGACTGCAGTGCTGTGAAGCGTAAAGCATCTCTTGCTGGTGAGCTGTGGCGGCGCTAAGCATCACGGGACGGCCAGTGCGCTCGGCACGCTGGCGACGACGGCGTGCAGTGGCAGTACGTGTCTCTGCTGGTGCACTATTGATGAGGTCTTTGCGCGGTGTGCGCCGACGCAGGAAGTCAAGACGCGCAACTGTCATCTCGGAGGTGAGCTTAATGCCCCGTTCACACGACGAGACGAACCTGCAGTTCCTCGTATCTAGCTGGTTCAAGCGTATCCTGCGTATAAATTGCTATGGCATAGCTCGTCGAGCATTTATCGAGCTGTCTTAATGAGCGTACAGTGCTCAGGGGCGTCTACCCCCCTCAGTGCTAGGAAGCAACTACCACTCTCCAACTCGGACGCTTTTTTGTTTCCTTTTCTATCCTTCTTTTCAATTCCTCTTCCGTCCCGTCTTCTCTCTTTTCGTCTTCTTTCTCTTTCTCCTTTTACATTTCGTCACTGGTCAATACCACCTGGCACCACACAGTACACAATATATGCACAACTTTTTAATGGGCTATAATTGGAATTCATGAAAGTACGCAACTTTGCTGATGACGAGCAATAAATCTGCATGGTAAACGGCTTACCTGGAAGGCCAAGATTATTTCTTCTGCAACGGAATACAGGTTTTGGAGAAGCAGTGGACCAGTTGCAACTCGGGTGAACTCGGCCTTCCATCCCTCTGGGGTAGGCAAATCTAGTACCGGTCTGTCTGGAGCTGAGGTTGAGGCGGGCGCATTCACTTATGTCGGGTGGCAGGTGACACTGTGTGGTCTCATATGGCAGGTGACGCTCCGCAGCTCGATCTGAATTGGGTTTTCCATAAAGAGCTATACTTTTTCATCTGCATTCAGGTATCTTTTACTTAATTGTTAAGCTGCTGCTTTTTTCCCAAATTTTGGGCTGTCGGAAAATTGTCAATTAATCTTCTTTGTTCTCAAAATGTTTGTCCAAAAAATTCAAAATTTGGGGCCGAAACCCCTCATGTTGGGGAAATTTGGGGACAAAATTGAAATGATGTGAGCAGCCGTCAGAAATTTGCAGCGTCTGCCGATGAATTGCAACTTTGTGCCCTGCCGACGCCACTGCTGAACAAGTGCACTTGAGTTGGATTATATCAGAAGCGAATTTACGCATGTTCAGCATGTTTGCCTGAAAAGAGGCCCCCAGTTTCCAGAAAAATAGAACCTCGCGTGCCACAAAATGTCGATCAGCATCAGTGGCTTCTATCCCTCTACATGGCGGGCGCAACTTGCGCCCAGTGAAAAATGGGGGGGGAGTTTTGATAAGATTATAGATCAAAACTCCCCCGTTTTTCAGTCTGCACCTTTGACAAAACTTTTCCCTCTATTTTTACTCCCGCTAGTTTTTCACTGGGCAATCTACACTTTTAACAAAACTCTCCCCCTATTTTTTATTCCTTCTATTTTACACTGAGCAAATACATCCGTAACAAAACTCCCCTTATTTTTTTACTTTCCCCTATTTTTATTTTCCCCCGTTTCCCAATTCACACTCTTAACCTAACTTTTACTCTCGAGGGCCAAGAAGCCCAAAATGTAGGGTAAAACTTGAGTCAGAAATTGAAGGGACCTCAGCCCCAAATGGGGGGGGGGAAGTTGCCTCCGATTTTGATTCCAGATTTGGGAGAATAGAAGCCACTGAACAGCATCGCGACATTTTCTGTTTTGTGATGGTCTCTTCATGGCATGTTGCAACAGTTGAAAGTTCCTCTTGGTGCAGCACAGCACGACATTTTCTTGCCCGAGGGAGTTTGAGGGCTTTTCACGCCGTATTTTCAAATCTGTAAGCTCTTCGTACATGCATTGTTGTCAAAGGCGTCATTTATGGGGAGCTGGGGGAGTCTACGGACCCACAAAGGATTTACGAGTTTTAATTTTTCCTTGTACCTTTGAAACAGTGTTACTGCTGCAAGAACAATACGTTATGTAGACGGAAATCCTCCCCCAATGAGTTACTGTAATGACGTTACTGGTTGCTGTCCGGTTTTTGGCCGACCGACTGCGGTTCAGCTGTAAAAATATGTGATGGGGGTCGATCCCCACAAATGTTTAGCAAACAGTGCCCTGGCAATCGGGTTTAAATCCGGCCTTGTACACTGTTTTCAGAAAAAAACACCCACTCACGTTTCTTTTTATATCTCCATGAAAAATGTTCAGATTTCCATAAACTTTTTAGCGAATGTCTAAGAGGAAACTAGTATTCCACCGGTGGAAAAGTTAAATATTTTTTGCTACTGATGACGTCATGCTGACGTCATATTTCCGCGTTTGTAAATATTGAGTTTTACCGTTAAAGACAGACGTCTGATAAGATGCTTGCGAGTCAGCAAGGGTTATGTAACCGCAAGCTTGTGCTGTTTCTGGGCAGTGGACAGACAATGGAATATTGATGGAATGAAACTTTTAAATAAAAATAATTGACATGACCGGCAGTTTCAAGTCGTTTAACTGAGAGCGGGCAAGTGGTCATCCATGCAGTGACGCAGTGTGCGTACACCTGCCAGCATCAACAAAGTTGAGGATCTCGCATCTCGCACTCAGCCAAGAAGATAAACCATTGAAACAGTTTGCAATGAAAAATTGCGTGATGATTTAGCATATTTTTGGGGCCAGTTAACACAATAACCAATTGATGTGTTTTAACATTTTGTCAAATGTCTTGTCTTCAGCGGTAAAACCCATAAATTACAAACATGGAAATATGACGTCAACATGACGTCACCGATAGCAAAGAATATCTAATTTTTTTAAGAATACTTGTTTTCCAATAAACATTCCCTGAAAATTCTGTGCAAATCCAAGCATTTTCCACAGAGATATAACAGAAAACGTGAGTGGGTGTATTTTTTTCTGAACACAGCGTATACACTGCGTCCCAAAAAAACATCCCCGACATTTTCAACTGTATCTTGAAAACCAATTACCAAATTTTAATAATTTCTGGCGCAAATATTCCTGACACAACTTGCCATCAAATGACCATTCAGTTTTCTACCTCACCCATTGTATGCTTCTGCACTACCTAGGGAAAGCAGATCAAGCGAAATATGCATTAAAATAAACAGAAAACCTGAAAAAACATCCCCAACATTATCGATCGTAACTTGAATAAAGATTAGCAGATTTTAATAATAATTGGCAGACATATTTATGACACAACTGGCTATGAAATAAGTGTTTTAGTTTTTATCTCACCCAATGTCTGCTTTTGCACTACCTGGGGAAAGCAGACCAGGTATAATACTTGTTAAAATGAATGGAAAAACGTCAATAAATTCCATCTGTCCTAATTTGTGGGCCCCAACAGCAGGTCTATTACAAGGTTTAACTTTCTTGCAACAGTGTGTCTACCAGAAGAAGTTTAAGAATGTTTGTAACGTCAAGAAGTGACTGGTAGAGCCTGTATTAGTCAGGAGCAGAACATTATCGATACTGCAGCTGTCAAGTGGGCCAGTGTACAAGTGTCCTAGTGGGCCAACACTTCAAGCATTTTTACTGTAGGCAGTTGAAAAATGCACAACTGAATGAAATGTCAGCCACAGTGTCAGAAATGTGAACAAAATGTTTTTACGCGTTACGTTAATTAAGCAATCATGTCGCATTGAATAAAAAAGTGATATTTTGTTTGTTCTATTTTCCCCAGGTACTGTAGAAGCAGATGTTGAGTGAGATGGGAAATTAAATTGTCACTTGACGACAAATTGTCTCAGGAATATTCATACCAAAAATTATTAAAATCCGATAATCCTTCTTCATGTTACAGTCAAAAATGTCGGGGATGTTTTTTTGGGACACAGTGGATGTATGTAGGTGTGTCTCTGCGTGTATAGCGGGAACGGTCGCGATCGCCGCTCAACCTGGTGGTCAGTCCGGTCAGTCGTCGGTCCACCGACTCAGTGGAAGCCAGCACGCCGGCCAGCAGTGACCATGCCGGACCAACCAGTCACAGTCTCCCCTCCAGTCACACTCACAGTGTACATGGAGGCGGCTCTTCGGCCACCGGGACTAATAGTAACACGGCATCATCAGCGGCCGCTCAGAGCCCCACCAAGGCTCGACTTCAAGACTTCTTCAGTGTTACAGACACAAGCGCCGGCGCACTCGAGGTCTGTAGGAAACCCATCTTAGAGCGTCGCCTGCTATATGGGATCACGGTGTCCCGTCATAACCGGGAACGACATAATCGGGAAACAGTCATAGGCTTAGATTTAGGTCCTTTAGGAAATAGGGTTAAGAATAGGGTTAGGGTTTAGGTTAGGGATTATGGATTAGTGATAGGGCTAGGGTTATGGTTACGGTTCGTGTAGTGGAGTAGTTTTGACGTTCCCGGTTTTGTCGGTTTTGGCAACCGTACTGTCACGGTATTGCTCATCAAAGGAAACCTACCTCAGAGCCACGGAGCGCCACCTGCCATAGGGGATCGCACAGTGCCACCTGCTAGCCGACACAGGTGAACGCGCCCCGCCTTAACCCCAGCCGGACAGGCCGGTACTCGATTTACCTACCTCGGAGGGATGGAAGGCGGAGTTGACTTGCAGGGTGTTGGTTATATACCTAGATGGTTTATAATGTCCGCAGACGGTCACCCATTCGTCTTGATAGCAACACGACCGTGAGTCGAACCGACGACCTCGTGGTCGCAAATCCAACGTTCTACCGTTAGACTACCAAGCGTCCAAGCCGCCTGTTTCTGCTTACACTCCCGTCTTTGTGTCGCAAACGATCCCCGATATTAATGATTCTGATCTGAACCATGATTACCAGATTTTGATGATTTTTGGTACGGATATTTTTTGGCCGGCATACATATATCTGCTATGGCTCTCAGATGTCCATTCAACTTCTCACTTCACCCAACTTTTGTTTCTGCACTACCCGGCAAAAACAGAACGCATGCGCTTTGTGCAAATGCAAATACAGGCGCGCAGACGCTTTTTCCATTCGTTGATAGCCAGGTATACGTCTAGAGCCACAGCGGGGCCCGGGTAAAACATTTTCGCGGAGCTTCTCTGGGGAGAAAGTTTTTGAATTTTGCTTTTAAAAAATGCGCATTCTGGTGTATTTTATATTTGGAGCGACAACCGGGCCCTCAAAGCCCGAGTAACCCCCCCCTCTCCCTCTCTCGACGGGCCTGTTGATAGCAGCGTCTGCTTCAGACCAGTCCAGACCCTAATCAGTCGCACGCCCGATTTATCAGCGATTTGGTTGCGCTGTGTATTGGCTGCTATAGGAGAAGACGCGGTCGCTATGCAGCTATTACGTCGGTCTGACGTCATCAGAACGCACGTGTTTTCTGCGCACGCTGGCCAAGGACTACGGAGTTGATAGACATGGGATACACCACGTCGCCGCCCAGGTCGCCAACACCTTGGTAAGATATTGCCGTGCAACGCCGCCATAGCAATGACCATTGTTTGGCCATTTTTAGCTGACCGTACTTAAGTAAGATCGGACTTATGGTACGGTTGTCGTCCGTCGTCGTCTGTCCGTCTGTCTGTAACGGATGTACCCTGGCTAAACGGTAGGTCGTAGGGGAAAGCTTTACACAGATAATTAGCCCTGTGTCATAAACCTAGACAGGCAGAATTTCAGCGATCTACTTTAAGGGGAACATTTTCAAATTCGGGGGTGAATGGAAGAGGTAGGAAAATTGTGCGTTTTTCAACGAAAAACTCTGGGATACGGTGAAAGATACGGCCAAGGTTACTATTTAGGAAGTGGCATATTGGCTTTCAAATGACATAAAAATCATCGCCCTTGGATGACCTTGAAGGTTACTGACAACCAGTACAGTTGGCTATTCTAGCGACAGCTGGGCTTCTTGTTTCACTATATTATACGTGCAATCGGTCGGGTGAATGTTAACTGGTTTTATTTTCGTTTACTTTTTATGTTTTATGTGGTGATTCTAAATAGTTTGTCCCGCGGGCTGCTGCTTTTTTCCTTAAATGCGAAAACTGTTGCAGCAATCCTTCACCTGCTAGAGGTTTATCATCTGCTGTCAGGGGTAAAATTAAAGGTGAAAGTGGGTTAAATCGATGTTTTAGCTTTTTATGAAATATTCATTGCAAAGCTACGGACTACTGAGCGTCACCTGCCGTATGAGATCACGCAGTCTGTGTGTAGGGCTCTCGGCGCAGCGGCCCGACCGAGCTGTTAACAGTACGAGCGGCCGAACGTCTTCGCCAGGCGACAATGCCTCAGTACAATTCGCTCTTTACGCAGATCAGTCGCCTCGACAATGGCGTCAAGTTCCTTGCAAGTCTTCGCTCGGACGTCATCGTGAGTCACTGATGATGATTAATATTAATAGCACGGACCTGGTCCAATGTAATTTGGCAAACGGCGGAATCGCTTCTCGTCTGTATACGCTGAACTGACGGTTCGACTGCAGTTTGCAATTGCATGTTTTGGCTGGTGGAACATTCTCGCGGGGCCCCTTTGGAGAGAAAAATGTTGATTTTTTAAATGGCCAATACGTACGTTTAAATGTTTCAGAAACTTAGCAATAGTAAAATCATTATTAGTGAAACTAGAAGCTAAAGCTGCGTTAACTACTATTGGGGTCTGTTTTTGGGTGGGTTTTATGACTTCCCAAATCTCTCCTTTTCGTGGGTCAAAGATCCCACGCCTAACACAATGTGTTGTTGGACCCCAAATGCGAAATGGCATCAAAAAGTCTCAACCACCAAAGTTTTCGTATTCCAGCTGTTTTGGAAAATTGCGTGTGCACTGTGGAACCGTATTCTCTCTTGCATTTTACTGCCTTATTTTTTTTAGTTTGGAGCCTTCAAGAGCTTGGGAGCCCCCCGGTTAACTGAGGCGCTTGAACTTGCCTATATGCCACTAGTGTCGGCGATATTATCGCAGCTTTGCAAAAAGTGCAGGGTTTTGACAAAAAACCAACCCATTGAGCTTTTCGGCGTTTTATTGGTTTAAAAAAAACTTGGGGTCACTGGTTTTTTGGTTTTTCTTTTAGGTCAAACTAGTTTTTTAGCCGACCGTACTTAAGTAACGGTCAAGCTTATGGCATGGTTGTCGTCCATCGTCTGACTGTCCGTCTATCTGTTCGACTGTAATGGATGTATTGTGGCTAACGTCATAGATGTAAAAAAAACGTTCCAGGGAAAATAACAAACGTTAAAAAACGTAAAAAACGCGGTAAGAATAAAAAACGTTTAAAAACGTTGAATAAAAAACGTTGGCCATAATGTGTTCAACTTTTTGCCCAGTGCCTAATGCTGTAAGCGCAGTATACCTGGAATAATAGTTTAAATAAAGAGAACTTGATTTAATTTTAATTCAGCTATGTGGTCGTAAGACAACAGCATTAAACTAACTAAATATGATAGTTAAAAAGTTTTATTTAGTTAAAAAACGTAAAAAACGTGGCAAGAATAAAAAAAACGTAAAAAAACGTTTTTTACATCTGTGGCTAACGCGTAGGTCTTAGGGGAACTTTTTCTACCGGAATAGTTAGCTGTGTGTCTTAAACCTAAACGTGGAAAAATTTTAGCAAGGGAAACATTTTCAAATTGGGGGTTGAATGGAAGAGATAGGAAACTCAATGGAAAACTGGCCATATCTTGGAAACGGTGAGAGATACGGCCAAGATTGCTGTTGGTCACTAACAGGAAGTGGCATACTTTCTGTCAGACGAGTTGGAAATCTTTGACCTTGGATTACTTTGAAGGTCACTGACAACCAGTATGGTCGGCTATCCTAGCGACAGCTTGGCTTTTTGTTGTGAATAGGCCTAACCTGATGGTGTTTGGCATTTGTACCTGTTTTGGATTGGTTGATTCATAATTATTGCCGATTAATAGTCTCCAACATCAGACCAGCTTTTATAATGCAAAGTTATCTTTTAACGGTTTACCGTCTTACGTCTAGAATTTCGTTTTTTGTTGCCCGAAATCAGCCAAAAAGCACACTAAATTTGCCAGTATCGCCCGCATTTGAGCTTTCTGTTTGCTTCCCACAACGCGCGCTGGTAAATGTTTCAGAAACTTAGCAATAGTAAAATCATTATTAGTGGAACTAGAAGCTAAAGCTGCGTTAACTACTATTGGGGTCTGTTTTTGGGTGGGTTTTAGCGTTTTCAGGTGGATTTCTCAAAAAAAACCAAACCCACAGTGTGTGTTTTTTTTTAATTTTTTGTGTATTTGTCCGGGTGTTTCAACCCTGATAATTTCTATCGCCCCCGACGGCAGCTCTTTGTCTGCCTGTTTCGCTCTAGTAATTCCAGTTTATTGACCGTTCGCTAATAAACAATCGTTGAACACGTCGCCGGCGCCTTTGCCCACAGGGACGCGCTCGTGCGAACTATCGTGTCACAGTGTAGCACGGTAGTGCGTAACACTGTTGTAAGGGCGACTATCAAAGTCAATGGAAAACCCCAAAATTTGGGCACCCGTAGTCCCCAAACCCCTGAATCAATCGACTTAAAATTTGACTTGGATGATTACGTCGGCGGTCTGACCCTACGTGCCAAAAATGATACAAATCGGCTCAGTGGGGTCGGCGGGGCAAAGGGGTGAAATATAATGTTCAATTGGGTTATTTTTTCTTTTTTTACTTTTCTTGCCAAGCTCTGGAGAACATATTTTTGGGAGTATCGCCGCATTCTTTGCACTGGATGACGTGTTTCGGTGGGGATTGGTTTCCTAGAGGGGTCTCAACATTGATCTTTCATATTTTCCCCCTTAAATCCCCCCAAAACCGCAAATTTTAGGCCCATTTTCGGACTTCAAAAAATTACACCTGAAAATGCTTAACAATGGAGATGCTCATCTACAAACTACCCTTAATCGTCATCGTAGCCTCACCAAAGTGGCATAGTGAATAGGCAATGTGGCCACGGGAATTCCAAATATATGGTTATTTTGGCCCCCCTGCCTACAGGTCACGTGACACGGCGCATGCGCAGTGAATTTTTGGCCTTTAACCATGGCAAATGCAAGTTTGAGGCTTCATATCTCCCTAAGCGTGCAAGATAGACGCATGGTTACAATGGAACACCAATAGGAAACCGCATATGCCGAGTCGAATGGTCACGTGACCGATGACGTCACGTGACCCCAGAAGGTCAAACTCGTGACCCCATTACCTTTGAGGCCCCATATATCCGTAACGGTGCAAGATAGACGCATGGTTACAATGGAACGCCAATAGGAAGTCACCCACCGCGATTCAAATGGTCACCTGATTGGTTTGGTCACATTATTGCTTTTAACTCATAAATTAACAATTTAATTTGCTAATAAAACAGCAAATATTAAATATAAAAAACTTACCAGTTTACATTACTGTGTAAGTGTGACCAAGTCACACATCCAAAACAGCAGAAATCATTTGGCTAGGACACAGAGTGATAGAATGACGAACTGGCTGCCCTTACAAACCATGTGACGTGACCCCATTTAACCTTTTCCACTCCAGCGTTATCTCATAAGCTAATAAGCATAGTCAATGCAAATGTGATGCAAATGTTTTCCAGCTAATCAAATGTACTGCTGGTCCGTAGCTAAAAGAGTCAAATTGGAAACAAAGTTGAATCTATTCTTCCAAAAGAGATTCAACTTTGTTTCCAAAAAATCAAGTAACAACAAAACAAATCTATTTAATTAATGTGCACAACGGTAGCTTAAAGTGGAACAAATTCTCTTCCCGCTCTTAACAGCTGTTAGTGGCGAAATAGATGTCAACTGCCTGAGTTGCTTGGTATATGTAAGCCAAAATTGGGTTAAATACAGCTCAACATCCGTAACTGAGTAGTGTTGCAATAATATGAGCAAGCTTTTTTAATTAGAACATAGGGTCTACTCAGCATTTTGTTCCAATTACGGAAACTATAGCTGTTCCATTCAGTGCAATTTAAACAAATTTTACAAATCACTGTGCAGCAGCACGGCCGTTGTTTACATCACGTTATCGCTCATACAGCAAACACCGATAAACATCCAGTGTGCACAGCATTAGCGGCTACGAAGTCACTTCACAAATATGGCGTGTGCCATCCTTACTACTGGTGCTGCATTTAAGGTCGTATGCTTATCAATCAAAAATCAACAATCATCATTAACTGCAAATTGAGTCGATAACATACACCATACTTACCT
>Ga0209367_1010639_pt1 | contig 12308 bp, 12 predicted proteins | sample WorMetLIZISLAND2_FD_187412 | JGI IMG/M metagenome (GOLD analysis project Ga0209367, IMG submission 187412) | Marine gutless worms symbiont microbial communities from Max Planck institute for Marine Microbiology, Germany - Olavius geniculatus... ... | reverse complement strand
ACAGTGTATAGTGTAACACCTGGTGCGCCAATTAAATTATCATTTATTTTCAAGCATTGCATTATGATTGGAGATATAAACATCGTATGCATCTGTGAAATGTCTTCCGTTGGAATTCATTACTTTTCAGTCAGTCACTTTGCTCGACATCGTTCTGTTGCTATAACTTTAAGCCGCATGCGCTACAGTAGCAGCAGCAGCACTTAGGCCGGCAGCTGTGACGTCACATCTCCCAGTGTACAGCCTGTGACTAATCTAGAGGGCTGTGGTAGTGCGCATGTGTAACCGCAAGTTGAACCGAGATCAAAATTTGATCGGTGGTCAGATGGCAGTTCAGAATTGAACGGAGATCAACGTTTGAACCGCTTTGGTGCAACGCAATTTACGCTTAAACTTCGTTCAAACTCAGATTTGACCCGGGTTCAAAGTTGAACGACGTTGGTGCAACGTGCCCTAAGTGGATCGAGCAATAGGACAGTTTCAGAAACGATTAGGTTCAATCACTGCAGTGAAGTGTGGTCATGTAGAACACTTGAACAGAACGTTCAACTTGACCAAATTGACCACCCATCATCCCAATCATTAAGGCTAATGCCACTAAAAATTTCAAAAACTGTCTGACCACTTGATCCACATGAAGCACATATGTTCTCTAGTACATGCACAAGTCATCCAGTCATCAATGACACTAGTAAAATACATATTATATAATAAGCCTTGAAATATGTATGATATAATAATCCTGAAAACTACAAAACATAATGTGCATGATATGATAACACTAACACAAATGCAAACAACTTTAAAATTTAAAATAATCGAGGCTTAACAAGAGTTTAGCTGGCCCACATCTGCACAGCAGCCTTAAATTGGGGCAAGCAAAAACAAGAAACAAACCGGTGCAAATGTCACACTGCTGACTCTTAGATCTATGTTTATCTGGTGAACGACGGCCGCGGTCTGAAACACGGGCACAAAACACGGCTTGCGATATTGCTAACAGCTACAAATTTATCACATATACAATTTAGTACACAAAAGATAAATGGGTTGAGCAATCAGAACAAATAAAATTACAAACATTTTTGTATTTGTCTGTGGCTTCAGATCATCAAAATCAAAATAATCATTTTGATTATCACCCCTCCCAAGAATTTCACTTAAATTCATCAATAATATTTGTAGTAATTGTGGCGAGCTAACCAAACAATATACAGGTTAACATAACCAATTTCTATTAACTACAATGTTTAAGAGACAACTGAAGATGCACTATTTTTATATAACTTTTAACATGTATATTTTATTTGACCATTTTTATTCCATATAACTGACTCCTGCAGTCCTAAATATGTAAGTGGACAATAATTCCACTTAGCTATAATTGGTAAAACACATGTAACTATGTAACATAATGTAATGTAATGAAGTTGCATATAGCACCAGACCACAGACCTCAAATGCACATATGTCGATACGATTGCCAGCGACCATGATATATAGACCACCATCAGGTGACCAAGCCAGCATATCCACAGCTGCAATCACATGACAGAAATTAACATTTAATCCCACGCTCAGTAGGCATGAGCGAGTGATTGAGTAAGTAATTATATACCCATTAAACATATAAAAGCTCATTATGGAGACAATAGTTAATGCTCAATCATGGTATAAAAAGTATGTAAATAAATACAATGTACACAAACATGTTTTACCTAAATCGAGAATATGGATTCCCTTCAAACTCTACATGTATTGTCAGCAACTCAATAAATGCCAACAAAATAATATTCTAACTTCAGAGCATGACATTACAGCAAAGTCGTCTCAGCACTTCAGAACAATGGTTGCAGGCAGTCTGTGAGTATTGCATGACTTGCTAGTTAGATCAAAACACCAGATAATTTGCTATGCTAGACCTGTAAGCGAGAGCGAGAGCGAGTGAAAAAATGGGACGAGCGATAGTGAGCGAGATTTTTCCCGTGAGCAAGCGACAAAACATACGAGTGAGTCAAAGTGAGCGAAATTTAAAACGGCACATGATTTTTTATGCTCAACAGCATGTAACGCGCACGTCTTAGCTATCGTCAGGCTTCTGTCTGTCTGTCCGTCAGTCACACTCTGCGATTGTATCAAAACACTCCTCACGAAAATCTTCATCGTCGGCTGCCACAAATTAGCCAGAAATTTGACAGGGATCATTCCAATCGAGTGCATTAAATAACAAGGATACAAAACATTGGCAATTTTGAGCCAAATGTAAGTCGCCGTATCTCATAAACGGTGCAAGATGGTCGAGTAGACTACTGATCACTAATAGGAAGTCCCATAAGCCCTTTTGATTTACACAAAAATCAATGACTTTGAACGACCTTGAAACCTTGAAAATAGAGGGTTTGAGGTCGATTGTTACATGCTTAGGTTGACTCACGGGTTTGCTAACCAAAAATTAACTTAACCTCTCAGGTTAACCTCGCGCACATTGTTCCACGCCAAATTTTGGCGTGAAACAAAGCACCAAGAGTTAACCAGGGTAATTCTTCACGTTCCGAGTTAACCTCGTGGTCAACCGTAACCCTTACATGCAATAGTTGACCCTTTTTTGTGTCATTATAGGCTCCGGCGAACATAGGGTCTGTCAAAAGTAAATTACGCCGAAGGCAACATGCGTAAATTATGAAATTTTCAGCATTAAACATCTAGATCTGGCAGTTTAAGTATCAACCCCTAAGTTTAACGAGACTTCCGTCACTTCCACCTTGGGTAAGTCTACGGTATCACATATTTAAATGTGTAGTACGCCAACAATGGAATCGACTTCCACGTGATTTAATGGAGATCACATCTCCTGAGAAAAAATTATGAAATAAAAATTTACTTAATCCACAAGGTAAGATGAAAGAGAAATCCACTGTCGTATTTTGCAAAATTTTAAGCAACCACATAAGAATTTTCGGACAAAACTTAGCAATTTCTCACTTGTCTCGCTGAGCGAGAAAAACGAGCGAGATTTACCCACGAGCAAGAGAGAAAACGGTTGGTGAGTCGCTTACAGGTCTATGTTACGCACATCAAAGAACTGATATCGCGCAGTCAGAAAAATGCCCACAGCTCAAAACAACACCATGCCATAACGTTAGCTTGCCTTTTTTAACGTTGGTGATATAAGCACTGCGAGCAGTCATGAGATTCCATGTTCTTAATGTCTTGTCCTTGCCGCATGATAGCGCCAGCTTCCCAGACGGATGGACAGCAAAACTGTATACCGGACCTCTGAACAAAAATAAACAAGTAGTACCACTTTTAACTAGAGCTGTCAAGGCGTTAATTTTTTTAACGCATTAACGCAGTTCGTTAATTTTTTTAATGCATTAATTAATGCGTAAATTAATGCACCCAGTCCCGTTGAGATGGACAGTAGGAGGTAAATTACCCCGGGCCCGAGACGTTTATGGGACCCACCTATATAATATAGAAAGTTAGAAAAATGAAAAAAAAGTTTTAAAACACATATAATTTTTACTTTTTAAACGTATTTAGACTATTTACTATTTAACTATTACAGTATTTTTATTTTGTATATCACCTCTTGTCCATCGTAGCCCATCATTTTGTGATGGACTCTATTGGGTTACGCTTACGCGAATTGCTTGCTTACTGTCTTTTGTCAGTTTCATGCGTATGTTTGTATGTCTGTCTGTTCAATTGTGATTGGTGAATAAATAAAGATTTAAAAATGTAATAATCAATGAAATAATTAAGTAATTGTTTATTTACAGTAGTGATGAAACGAAAACTAGTTTAGTTACTTGATTTCATTCGATTGTCATATAACCGCAGTTTAATGGAATATCTGAACTTTTGCTGCACAGAATTTAGTAATTGAACGAAATAAATTTATGCATGTGCGTTAATTTTTTTAACGCGCGTTAATTTATTAACGCATTAAAGCGTTAATTAACGCGTCAACTGTGACAGCTCTACTTTCAACCAATGAACTACATACAACAGCAAACTATATGAACATTTTATCTGTCGGGTGCAGCAGCCCTGTGAGTGTGCTGCAGCAGATTCTGAGAAAAATGCAAAAAAAAACAGATTTCATGCATTTTTAATTTCTGTGCACGTCCAGCGCCATTTGTGTCGATATCGTTCAATAGAAAATTCTTGTCCTGGTCGTCCCCTACTATTATGTTAATTTCTGTTCCCAAAGTGCAGAAGTTTAGGAAATATCACTGATTTCCTGACTAGTATTGTAGTTACAGGTTTTCTGCACAGCGTGTTCCATGCAGCAATCCTGTAAGTGGCAACTACAGGCTTACTGCACTAGTCCTAGAGAAAGGCCGTTGGCTGACACAGCAGTAGCTGTGCTGCAACGACCCTTTAGGCCTATCGTTCTTTGGCTGTTTGTGTTTCTGTATTTAAATCATGTTTGCAGCTAGTAAATTTTATACACTCTATGCCTAAATGCAGAACGATAAATCTGTCTTTTGACACTATGCCTGAATTTCATTGTTTTACAAAAAAAACGCTGGGCTGCGAGCAGCAACTCAGCAACTGCAAGGTACAGGGTTGCTGCACGTGAACTACGCTTAGCGCCAGTTACAGGTTTGCTGCCCGCGATGTTTTGACGAAAGTGCACTTACAGAAATGTTTCACAGCGAATATCTTGGAAACTAAGCCATATGTCAATGTGGTTTTTGCACCACAATGTGTGTCACGATCTAAAGATGCCGAAACGTGTAAAAAGTCAAAAAGTGAATTTTTTGCACTTACAGGGTTTTTGCATCTAATTTCTATAATCCATATGCTACATTCCATATTTCAATACATTTGTCTTTCCTGATAAATGAAAAGCAAAACTGCATACCAGACCTCTGATAAAATGAACAAGTGACCAAGGTGGTCCAACGAACTGCCGACAACTAATATTAAGCCTAATATCATTTTCTATATGCTTCATGAAATACATGTATACCAACGTATTCCACACTCACCAAGCAGAATTAGCTTCATCATTTTTCACCCTTTGTCTTAAGTCAATTGATACACAGTCTAGTAATCCATAAAAGCCATCAAAAGGTAAAGACAGTCAAACAACAAATGCATAGTTAAAGAGTAAACAACTTACTTGTGGCCTCGCAACATACAAAGACATTCCCAGCTGCCTGCTTTCCAGATAGCAATGGTTCCATCTTCACTAAAGCTGAAGAGATGAGTTTTTCGAAAGAACTGCAGACCATTTATCGAACCTACAGCAAACGCTAATTCACTTGAGCGTGAGCATCAACTAATCATTGAAGATCATAAAAGACATATGACAAAAACATAATGACCAAAATAAGTAAACTGGAACATAATATTTTAAAAACCTTTAAACACCAGCACATCAGTGTACCGATTAGCTCTCCTTTTGACAAGAAAATTGAGCTAATGCTCACGAGACGCGCAAAAGCCTATAGCAGTTCCAGTTCAGTAGTTTAGCTGAAAATTGGGGTGTTCGCTCTAAGTTAATATACAAATACCAAATTCTCTATCTGGATCACATAACGATAGTTCCATGGCGCCACTGAGTGAATGATATAGACTTGTGTTGCAGCCCAAAATCGCCAAAAAATTCATAAAACCCCCTTTTTTGGCGTTCAAAGTCATTCAAGGTCATTAAATTCGACGCCAATCGACACCCAGCGTACGACTTCCTATTAGTGATTAATAGTAACCTATCTCGCACCGTTACTGAGATACAGCGACTTATTAGCCAAAAATCGCAAATTTTGCCCACCCCCTCTCATTTAGCGCCCTCGTTCAGGGTGACCCCCTTCAAATTTATGCAAAAGCTTTACGGTTCCTGAAACTAGAGTCTTCCAAGCAGCCGATGGTGAAGATTTAGTAATCCCAGCTTAGACCATTTCTGACTGATCCACCCGTGTGACGAATAGACGGACAGACAGAACTGCGATAGCTAAGAAGCGCTGAATACAGTAGCTGCTTTTGCATGTAAAAATGGACTTGACACTCACTCACACACTAGACTACTTAACTGGCGATGAGTCATTGCGACCCTGCAGACTTTGTATCGGCAGCTAACAACTGACAATCCTTTTAAGACAAACTGTGTCTTTAAATTAAGATCACGCTGAAAGGTTTTTGAAGTTTGGTTTAGTTTTCAAACTAATTACGGTTTTCAGTTCCAAACTGCCACGGGTTTGGTTTCATTAAAGATTTTTGTTCAAAATTGGTGTAGATCAGTTTTGGCTTTCTCATTTCTGATAGAAACCACATCACCAAGTAACAACAGTCAACTACACCTGGATAAGATTTAAACACATATATTAAATTTGTAAGAAATTTAACATATTGGCTTTCCACAGACTCAGATGTTCACACATCTCACTTTCTATTGAAATTCTCATGTACAGTCAGTCAAACAGTTCTGCCAATAATACAGAAAACCAACCAAAAAGAATTTAAAATTCTGGATGGCGCAGTTGAGATTTTTAAAAACCAAAACCAAAATGACTTTCAGTTTTCTGCACACACAACTATTTTTCATATCCTCATGCTTGTTTAAGTAAAGAATAAAGACTAGAAAATTGGGGCAAAGCCCAACTTGCATCCATCCAGTGCTATATGACCAAATGGGGGAAATTTAGGGGGATGTAACTCCCCTCGTAGGGGGATGTAACTCCCCTCGTAGCAAAGTCACATGGCCTGAACTCAAATACATTAGCATACGTAGAATGTGCACTGTCGACTTAGGGTGGGTAAACATTAGCTGCGTAATCTCTGGTGTTAGTGAACCAAAGTTCGCCATTTTTTTATTCAATGCCAGAGAGATTGTAGTTGATAACGCCATTCACCGCTTGTCAATATCTCTACCCATTTCAAAGTTATTCGCAACTGAAGTCAAAAGTTGTTGTAAATCGCACCAAATTTTGGACATTTTTGCCCTCCCAAATTTTAAGGGGACCCCAAAAGTTGTACACTCATTATAACCCCTATCTAGTGACACATCACATAGCAACATTTCATGAGGCTGTTCCCCATGGCTCAAACGTTATGCTAAATTTTAAGCAAATTTTCGACCCCCATTGCAAAAAAACATTCGCTAGCATGACCTGGTTATTCTATAGCACGTGTAAAAATTCGAGGGTGCAGCACCCTCTAGGGGCTAGAACATGGTCTTCCAAAAAAGTCGATCTGGGTAGGTATGATCTGACCCTTAAATCTCCAAAATTACTGCGCCAAAGTTCACCGGACATTTTTCATCCAACGTGGGAGGAATCATCATCATCATCATCATCACTACGAACTGATTAGCGTGGTATAAGTGCAAACTGCACTTCAAGAACAGGTTACAACACGATAAAAACACGTAGAAACACTAAAAAATAAAAACCAAAAAATAAAACGCTAAGACAAAAACGCAGAGAGTTCAAAACAGTCATGCGCCATAAGATCGACAAAATAAAAATGTTTTCAGTTTATGTCAAAAAGTTAAAAGTGATGTAGCAGATGTGATGTCGCCCGGCAGTGCGTTCCACAACTTAGCAGCAATAACAGGAAAAGCCCGATCGCCAAGTGTGGAATGTCGTGTAACTGAAACCACCAAAGCTGCAGTAGATGCTGAGCATAGTTTTTGTCTTGAATGCAGGTCGGATACGCTCACAAAGTCACTCGCGGACGATTATGTACTTGTCAGATTTTGAATATCTTCATCCATTCCAGAGCTATTCGCTGTCAAAATTGTGCCAAATTTTGCACCTTTTTGGCCCCTAAAATTTTTTGGGGGATGACCTCAACATTTTAGACTGGCGTAATAAAATATAGTATAATTTCAACCATGGTGCAAAATTTTGTGGCAGTAGTGGCAGACAGCCAATAGAGCTTGGAGATATCTTGGCAAAATAAATAGATAAATAAACATCTGGAGTAAAACATAAGTCTACTCTGAAAACTATCGTTTCCAGGCGGACTAATAACTACATGATTACCTTCATGATGTAGCAGTGTTCCGATTTCAACACGCTTTTGTAAATTGAACAGTTTTATTGATTCATCGGAACTTCCACTTGCAGCAATGCCAGTAGGACTAATAGCAACGGTTTTCACAGAAGCTGTATGTGAATGATCTGTGAAACTGCTGACAAATTTCTACAGCATACAGCATCGCTATGACTAACACAATAATATAAAACCATAGTAATACTATAATCCAGCACTGACAACAATGACAATGAGTTTATTTACACACTCGCGGCTATAGAGATAGCCAAATAGCTAAATAACGGTGCAGTGCAAACAGTGAACAAAAAAAGAAAAAAACAGTCCATAAATGCAAAATAACACAGTCCATGAGTACATAAGCACAAATAGCAACCATAATAGTCCATACTAAAAAAACAAAGATACAACTAGAACTACAGGTAGAATTATATAGGTGATTGGTATTTACTGAAGGCAAAATTTCAAATGATTGAAACTTTTTTGTTCGTGAGGTTGGGCGAGGGCGAGTTGTGGTGGAATGTAGCCTGAAAGTTACAGAAGTGTCGTGAGGGGTGGCAGGAAGTCATGTAATAATCAGCTACAAATGCTTGCCATGCTGTGATGAGATACAATCACATGAAACCGAATTGCACATTTTTTGGAAAAAGGATCTGGAATATTCATCTCGCCTGTCTTCTAGTGAATTTATGTTAGCGACAAGTAACAACTTAGGATTGTTACACATTAACTTTCTTTTACGGTAAAAAATTTTTTGAGGGTAAAAAATTTTTTCATTTCTCGGCGGGCAGGTGTAGTAGGTGGCTTGCAGCCAGCCAATTAGCTTAGTGGGCAGATACTGCAGCGACGCGTGCAGTGTCACGGCAGTGCTAGCAGTCAGTCTTCAACAGTCCTCAGTAGAGTCAACAACAGTCAGTTGTGGTCTGTCGAGTAGTCAACATGTAGCGAAGCGGTGACGTTCGTAATGACGGTGACCGTACTGTCACTGTAGTCGGGGCCCCGATGCATCGTGTTATGTTATGTTTCGGGTAAAATAAAAGAATGAAAAGTTATATGTACGGTCCCCTTTGCGTTTGTAGATGGTCATGATATTAGCATCCTTCTATTGCTGCGGAAGCTGACGTGAGTTCCACGCACAGGCAATGAAGCTATGGAGTCGACGTAGCAGGGCATGCCCACCATTCTTCAAAACTTCAGCTGGTATATTGTCCAGACCAGATGCTTTGTTTTACTTGTACTCACCAGATGGCACCACTATCGCGCTCTGGCAACGTCATATCGGCCTTTTATCGCAGATTTTCCCTACCTCCTCTCATTTAGCACTTTCGTTCGTTCGGGGTGACCCCCTCCGAACATATAGCAAAGCTTTACGGTTCCTAAAACTAGAGTCATCCAGGCAGCCAAAGGTGAAGATTTGGTGATCCTAGCTTGCACCGTTTTTGACTGATCCACCCATGTGACGGACAGACGGACAGACAGATGGACAGAATTGCGATGGCTAAGATGCACTACAGCAGTAGCTGCTGTTGCGCGTAAAACCACGCTGCTCCTATCAAAGTTCAAAGTCAAACAAGAACTTCAGTGTATTACGCTAGGCCTAGACAAATCTGTGAGCAGACTATACAGTAGTTAAATGTGTGACATGATCGTAATCTGTGTACCGGTAGGCTGTAAACTGCGAATGCGAGTTGCAGTAGAGCTAATATAATACAGTAGTGTTTTTCAACCTTTTTGCTGCAGCGGAACCCTACGTAAGTGTGACAATCACTCACGGAACCCCATGCAATGATAAGCGAGTTCAGCGGTGAAAGCAAAGTAAAATTTTTAGGGTGTCTGGGGACTGATGTCCCCAGCGAGTCAGGAAACAGAACCTGTAAGAGTCTGGACTCTGGGACATATCTCTCAAATGCTGACGATAAAGCAGCAGGCAAAATACTCGTTTAATTTGACCGTATTAGATAATATTATTTAGCAATTTTGTTTTATCCATAACCAAAATCACCCTGACGAGGTGGTTGCGAAGCTTTGTATATTTTTCAAGCAGTGTGTTTCAAGAAATCAAAGTCTTTCAATAAATAAACACACGATTTCATAATACTGACACTAATAAATTAGTGTTCGATGTTCAATGCAAATATTCTAACATCGTTAACAACAAGAAAAATATTCAACACTGCATGCTAAAGTAGACGGTTAGAAGCGCTAATTTGAAACTGAGCATGATCGGTGCGTAGGGGGACACTTTAATGGCTTGGTTTGACGTAATTTCGCACGCTAGGTTAGTTTTAAATTTTTTTACTGACCAGCCGCAGAACCCTTGGCATATGCTCGCGGAACCCTTGGGTTCCGCGGAACCCCGGTTGAAAAACACTGTAATACAGTTTTTGTTAGCTTAAAAACGTATTTTTCTTTATTTAAAACCGGTTAATTACATAGGTTGAAAGTGACGTTAAAGGAATATGCCTACGTCAGCGACTGTCACACAAAGATATATCACATTTGAACTTTAGTTGTGCACATCCAGGTTTTCGCTTTTGTTACTTACTTCATGTTTACAACCTAAGGTCGCTTTTGTTTACATCATGGAAGTCATGCAAATCGAATAGTATTTTCGACATAAGTCATGTTTTTAAAGAAATAAGACTAACACATAATGTTACAAAGTGTTTATCAGCATGTAACAACAACTTTAATTACAAACGTAAATAGTTTCACAATCTGATAGAACAAAGCATGGTTGATCGTCGTAGGTTCTACAGTAGGCCTTTTAACTGACACCTAGAATCGAATAGATTCAAAATCGCGATTCTTGGTCAAAATCAAATCAAAATCGGAAAAAAATCATATCGTAACTACTACTTAGGTGGCAGAGTCACCAAACTGGGGCATTGCACCAACACGAGCGTTTCCTGATAGCGGAATGGCCACCTCTAACCTCGCAATCATTGGGTCGACATGCTAACCATTAGACTATAGAGCACACTAGCACTTCAGTTAGTTTGAGCTTCATGCCTGTTTCTGTTTATATACTGCATCTGAACTGTAACTAGAAAAGTTCCTGCCCTACAGGAACTCCATTACCTGGCAACTAAAACCTCCTTGGACTGCATGTGGGGAGAGGTGCAGGCAAGGTGGGGGCGCACGTACCTAAAACCCAGACTCAAACGCCGCGGGCGGAGTTTGCGATCGTGCAACACAAGGGTATGACAGACAAACTGACAAACTTTCCGCGCATTATAGTAAAATTGTAATTATATATCTTAAGCTACCCTCTGTCATGAAATGTCACATGTAGTTAGGCCTATTGGTCAGGAGTCTTCCTTTAGTCTTCAACTTGTTGAAGTTTGACCATACTGGGAAGAAGTAGTAGAAACTATGTATGCCATAGTAGTAGAAACACATGAAAGCTCGTTACAATCTAGCTGGTTTGTAATAAATCAGCTACAAATAACACACAGAAATGTGATACCTGCGTTTCTTCAGAATCTTTTACAAGACGAAATCCGAGAGTCAGTTCTTCGTAAGTACCCACAATAACTTCAACCTTTCCTAACATATCCATAACATTTCGTTCACTTTGTTTACATTCAGTTTTCTAATTATCGCTCATTTTGCCATATCTGCAAAGCTTGTCGAGAACCAGCTGCTCCGTCTATTTACATTTGAGGTCCAGTCTAGGGATGTTCTCGATTAACCGGTTGACCGGTTAACCGAAAAAATTTCGGTTAACCGGTTTTCTATTAACCGAACCAAAACCGAAAATGGCGGCCAAGATGGCGTTATGCAAAATGCAGTAAAGCACATCGCGGTTCACCAATATCTTATCGTAAAAATTATTCCTTTATCGCACATGTTATGCACAAGGTTATGCACTTTGGTTCACATAACAGGCAGTTTACTTATCATAAGAAGGGGAAACAACTGGAAGAAGTCAATTCAGAGAAGGATCTTGGAGTCATTATTTCTGGTAATCTCAAGGTTACAGATCACTGTCGTCATGCATACGCCACTGCAAACAGAATGTTGGGTCTTCTTTCGCGGATAGTTAAATTTAGGAATGTTGACATCGTGGTTCGTCTCTACAAAAGTATTGTACGCCCACATCTTTAATACTCTACATTGGAATCCGCATTACGAGAAAGACAAAGTACTTTTAGAAAAGGTGCAAAGACGATTTACCAGGTTGTTCAAGGACTTGAGATCCAGGGAATATGATGAAAGATTGAAGATTCTAAGGTTGTGGTCATTGGAGGAAAGACGCCATCGTTCAGATTTGCTAGAACTTTTCAAGATGGTCCGTG
>Ga0209367_1010638_pt1 | contig 12308 bp, 6 predicted proteins | sample WorMetLIZISLAND2_FD_187412 | JGI IMG/M metagenome (GOLD analysis project Ga0209367, IMG submission 187412) | Marine gutless worms symbiont microbial communities from Max Planck institute for Marine Microbiology, Germany - Olavius geniculatus... ... | reverse complement strand
CCTACAGGTCAGACCCTTCGGCGGATTTTTGCGCGCGATGGCTCAAACGACGCGGTCTCGCGCAAGGATGTGCCTTTTGGGGGTTAAAAATTTGAAATTAATATTTAACGTATTTATTCACAAAAATCGAAAAAATTACAATGGCGCCTATGGGGAAAATTAAGCAATTATTTAAACGGTCATAACTTTGGCTGTGTATAAGATAGAGTCGTAATTTTTGGTTCTATGGTATGATTTTCGGGGATGGCGAATCTAATGGTGTCATTTAATTTTACCCCGGACCCTCCCTAGTTGCCAGGGCAACGAAATTTGGGACAAAATTGGCTATAACTCAGCTTGCGTAGTAGATTTTTGCGAGATTTTTGTGCCTATAGGGGGGTTTTAGAAGATGGGCCATCGAATGCTGCCAATTGCATTTTTCCCCGACCGACCCCCTTTGCCATGGCAACGAAATTTGGGACAAAATGGGCTATAACTTGGCTTGTGTAAAAGATTTTTGCGAGATTTTTGCGCCTATAGAGGGATTTGGATGGGCCATCGAATGCTGCTAATTGCATTTTTCCCCGACCGACCCTCGTTGCCATGGCAACGAAATTTGGGACAAAATTGGCTATAACTCGGACTGCATAGGAGATTTTTGCGTCTATAGGGGGGTTTTCGGAGATGGGCCATCGAATGTTGCCAATGCATTTTCCCCCGATCGACCCCCGTTGCCATGGCAACGAAATTTGGGACAAAATTGGCTATAACTCTGTCTGTGTAAGAGATATCTGCGAGATTTTTGCATCTATAAGAGGGTTTTCGGAGATGCGCCATCGAATGCTGCCAATCGCATTTTCCGCCGACCGACCCCCGTTGCCATGGCAACGAAATTTGGGACAAAATTGGCTATAACTGGGTCTGTGTAAGAGATATCTGCGAGATTTTTGCATCTATAAGAGGGTTTTCGGAGATGCGCCATCGAATGCTGCCAATCGCATTTTTCCCCGACCGACCCTCGTTGCCATGACAACGAAATTTGGGACACAGTTGGCTATAACGCGGTCTGTGTAAGAGATATCTGCGAGATTTTTGTGTCTATATGCGGGTTTTTGGGGGATGGGCCAGCGAATGCTGCCAATCGAATTTTACCCCGACTGACCCTCGTTGCAATTGGAACGAAATTTGGGACAAAATGGGCTATAACTCGACATATGTACGAGATATCTCCGAGATTCTTGCATCTAACAAGGGGTTTTGAGGGTGAAGCAAATAAATAATAACGCGTGTGGTCATGCTGTTAGGTAGTAAGTAACCGTTATAAGTGGCTTGGTTACTGTAAGAAATATCTGAAGCGCAATATCTTTGTAACTGATCACCAGTAGGAAAACAGTATCACTAAAACAGCAAATATAAATGTACAAAACATCAGTTTATACACTTGTTAACGGCAACATTTAAGGACTTGCACATAGAAAACAGCAAAATTACAAAAGGTAAAATCGCAAAATCTGCAGTAAAATCGATGCTACACCGTATCTCAATAAAAACAGTCAAAAATGTTTTTGTCACACCATCGTCAAATTTTTATCAACATTAATAATTTTTGGCACAACGTGGGCCAAGGCCAAGACGATAGCATTAAGTAAGGTGCACTCATATTATACCTCGCCTAATATATGTCAACACACTACCGTGTGAAAAATAGATGCTCTAAATTGCTGCATAACGCTGAGTTGTTGTCTCCAGTAAACGTTGTAACGACTTTATTAAGCACACAATAAGCTGAAATGCGAACTATTTAGCAGAATTATAAGTTTGTATAACAGCTCGCTTGCAAATTATCAGAGTTTATGCTCAAAAAGTGTCCTGCATTGGTTTACATGCAACGCCACTGGCTGATAGAGAAATCAACGATCGACTGATCAAACGGCATTCACTTACCGATCAGACGTTTTAAAGTTTATCAGTCATCTATTTTGTAGTCTGCTATTTTACCGTAAATACTTAATACCAAAAAAATTAAATCGCTTAGCGTTGTCTGCTGAATTGGTGATGCAAAGGTGAGCAATCTGACACAAATAATCACCAAGTGATGTAACAATTTGAAGCATCTGTGTTTTACACGGTAATGCATTGACATAAATTAGTTGAAGTAAAAAAAAAGTGGACCTTGCATATTTCTGTCGTCTTGGCCATCTTTACAGATTATTAAAGTTAGTAAAAAATTGACAAAGTTATTATAAAAACAATTTTGACTGTTTTATTGATACATAGTGTAGAATAAAACCAAAACCTAAAACAGTTTTAGGTTTATTATTTCTTAATATTTTTGTTTGACAACGCGTCGAGAGAGGATAGAAATCGTCGAGTTGATTTTCAAGTTTATTCTCGCTACTCGAGTCGCAATGTTAGACGCATCGTCGGGTTGCGAAACTTTCGAGTTAACTTGAAGCTCTAAGCTCGACTCGACAAATTTTGAAACTCGCGGCGAAAGATCGGAAAAATGAAGATTATTTTGCAAACCTACATAAGTTTATAAACTTATAATGAGTCATCAAAATAATAAAAATGTATAGCATAAATCCAGAAATAATATTAAACTGGAGGCGTGAGCTTAGAGAGGCCTACAAAATGGAAATCGTTAAATAGTGTCACTTTGATACTCAAAATTAGATTCTAACCATAAGCTTTTATTACGATCACAACACCGTAGAGTAGATTCTACGAAATCACGCCTGATGGTCATAATTTGGCGCTTCCGTGTGCTATAAAACTACGACAAACGTAAAACAAAATCGCATTCGATAAGCGCGAAACGTAAACTTTAAAAAACGCTTTTTAAGTTTAGATCAGTTTACCAGTAGCACTTGGTTCGATTTTTTTGCACATAAAACGTAGAAAACGTTGAAAGTGCGTTTTTGTAACAGAATTTAAAAAAAAACATTTGTAAACGTTTATTGCAACTACGCTGAAAATGTTGCAGGAACGTACGTTTCAGTTTGATCTGAGAAAAGAGACGACATTGCCTCATGAGATTGCATTGCATCAGAGGCAGCCAGTCAGTCTGTCAGTCAGTCTGATGATGTGACACTCAGGTAGATAGAGTAAGGTGATGTCCATAAAGCACACCGCCATGTGACGTCAGAGAAAATTATCCTCCGCCTGCATCTCAGCGCTGTCAGCAGCAGCAGCAGCGTATAGTAGCTGTAGCGGTAGCTATGTGTGACGTCGTCGTGCAATTACTGGTCCGCTAGCTCGCGTGCGTGGCAACCATCGTTAGCAGTACCACACCTAGTTCTTTCTGCCTTGCTGAAGCTCGTAATATTATTTGCAAAAGCAACGCGCAATAGCTATGGTCTTTTCTGCCTTGCTCAATCACATCATTAGCTTCATAGACAGAATCATTACCACGGCATTAGCGTGGCAAGCGCTGCGCGCAGGGTGAAGTTGAGTGCACATGCAGATACACGAGCATGCATCGCGCGGTGTGCCTTACTGCTATCATTAGACGCACAGAAACCACCAAGAACAGCTTCGAGTTTAGTGGACCTTGAACGACAACCACTTAAAAGACAGTAGTCAAATCATCATGTCTGCCATTATGAGCACAGCACGCGCGTCCAGCAAGAAAACGAATTGTCCCTCCCTGCACAGGGAAAGGCAAAAACTGGAACAAACTGCGATGATGTTTAATAGCCGTCCATAGAACGTCGGTAAAGACACAAGGTAGCGGTGTATACTAGAGATGGACACGAATTGGGTCCATCTGCGGATCGGGTCGGGTAAGGTCGGATCGCGGCCCCACGGGTCAGACCTACTTTTTACCGCGTGTTTTTATGCATTATTTTCTATCATTTGTATTCTTACTGTTGTCATTTAATTGACCAGGACAGCACCGACCAATGTGTGGTTCAAGATCAAATAACCAGCAGTGGTTACAAGTAATTTTATGAGTAGTTCTACGACGCAACAGCGGGCAGCAGAAAACTGAGCAATTACAATAATAGTTGCGCTGAGTCGCCGAAGACTCACCGCATGAGATCAGTCGCAGTCGCAGTTTGCAACGTTAACAACAGGCCAGCCGTCAGCCTGACATCAACTTTGGGGAACCCGGAAAACACCCAGCAGGAGACAGCGTAACGAGTTTTCGTTGCACTATAGCTCTGCCATTCAGACGATATAGGCCTACCACGCGTTTGAAGTGTGAATCGACGATTGGTAGACGCCAGTTCAAAGCAGCAGAAAACAAACTAAACGAACTATTCGAAAACTTGGTCATAGCCTACTCAAGAAAAACAAGCCGCTGAAGCCTCTGTACTGTAGAAAATGTTTTGCTTATGACTATATTTTATGTTGAACGTTAAGAAAAGTTGATTTAACAATGTAACGGACGAAGTTGCCACAATGACGTTAACAATAACTTCTGACAAATGCTACTTTTGGTGAAGTTATACTTTAGCTACTGTAATTTGTTATCATCTATCGTATCGGCACCGTTGCTCGAAATTTTCAGACAACGCCTTAAAACTGAAATAGTTATGTAGTTTTTTATCTTTTCAGTTTATACGCAGTTATTTTGTTTAACTTTCGTTTTGTCCACTTTGCTAGGTGTTTTGCAGTTACGTTGTACTTTTACGGCACCTTAAACTAAATCGTACAATAATAGGCCTAACAATACCCTGGATAAAAAATAATAGCTATTGGCATGGTTGTCTGTCCGTCTGTAATGGATGCATTGTGGCTGAGCTTTACGTCGTAGGCCTAGGGGAAAATTTTTTTATACAAATAATTAGCCATGTATGTTAAACTTCATGCAAAATTTCAGCGATATAGTGCAAGAGAAACGTTTTCAAATTTGGGGTTGAATGGGCAGAGATAGAAAAAGTGTGCATTTTCAAAGGAAAACTGGCCATATCTGGGAAACAGTAAAAGATATGGTCAAGATTACAATTAATCACTAATAGGAAGTGCCATATACGTTTTGCCACATAAGATGAAAATCATTGACCTTGGATGACATTGAAGGTCACTGACAACCAGTACGGTCGGCTATCCTTGCGATGGCTGGGCTTCTTGTTATTTTTACTGGAGTAAAAAGTGGCAAAACTGTTACTTTTTCTTAAGTACTCATGCTCAGTATTTCGCACAGCACTGTTTTTTATTGTAAAAATGCAGTCTGTAATGTAACGCATTGCATTTGCATGGAGTCGGGTCGGGTCGTGTCGCAAGTCAAATTGTAGACAATTTTTTGTCTGGTCGGGTCGGGTCACGGGTCGGACGTTTGTGGGTCGGGTAGGATCCGGATTCAAAAAAATGACCCGCGTCCATCTCTGGCACTGTATACCAGCCAAGCCGTTACTCAAGGTCCATGGCTTCAGGTATGACGAAGAAAAGTCATGACAGCAAAAGGACATATACACTGATACTTAAAAATACGTGCCACTTATTTTTGGAATATCTTGTCGAAACATTGGCTAATTTAAATAATATTTGGCAATTAATATCACAAAAAACTACGTAAATAGCTACGGTTTTTCACATTCCACTTTAACACTGTTGCTTCACTACCTTGTAAAATGCAGAGGTCGTAGTTTAGCAGTTTACAACAATGAATTCATACTGGTAGCGCAGGCGTCGGCTCAGAAATCATTGAGAACATTAAGACAACAGAGCCGTTAAAAATCTGATATTTGTTTAATACTAACCGTAGCCATTTTAAGATCGTACGTCAACGAACAGTACTGAAACGACGCATTAATAGCGAGTGAACTGCTCTAAGTCCCGCGGTTATTGAACGTGATATTGGCGAGTGGCGTCAGCGTCTACGAGCTTGCGTTCGTGCTGGAGGACATTTTGAGCACATGCTGTAATAGAAATAATGTGATGCGATACGTGTGACTTTTCAAAAGACAATAATTGCTAGTTATTTTGTCGCTATTAATTTACTTATTTCTGAGCCGACGCATGCGCTACCTAGTAGGAATTCATTGTTGTAAACAGCTAAAATACGACTTCAGCATTTCACAAAGTAGTGTAGCAACAGTATTAAAGTAAGGTGAACAAAGGTGAACATTTACGACCACGTCAATTTTTTTCACTATGTTGTGTGCCAGAAATTATTAAAGTCGGCCAATGTTTCACAGAGTTATTTAAAAATGTGGCAGATATTTTTTTGAAATACGGTGTGTACGGGCAAAATTTCTGTTAGTTCCGCCAATGCTAAACGGGTACAAAATTAGACAAGAGGAAAAAAATAAAGCGTAAAACAGCGTAAAGCATCATAGACAGGTAAACAAAAACTATTTATTTAGCCATAGAAAATTGTCTACGGGTGCTTAAAGCACAGAGTTAATAGCAAATCCGCAGACCTGTCACGAACAGTTTACTTCGAAGGTAAAGGCAAAGCAAAGATCAGGTACCTAATATAGCGCTGCTTACGTCAGTCGGACTTACGTGCAGATGCGCTTTGCAATCTCGAAAGTGGCAGCTGATTGGCATGAGCTAATGATACCGCAGCGCACTATGCGGCCATCCGTTGCACGCGACAGCGAACATTTGGACCCGCGGTTTGCAGTCAGCAGACATACCACCGCCCCAATCAGTCACATTAGGTTTTCACCACGTAGCCGGTAAACTACTACTATTCAGTCCCGTTGACGGTAGGAGGCCGAGTTGACCTGTACATTGCCGCACTGAATGACTAGTTAGACTGCAGCTTTAAAAGTAGACGTACTTATTCAAACATGAAGTACAGAGCTCTGAAAGCAAGAACTGCAGAACGACAACAAAGTGTACAGCACTAAGCATAAGCAGTTTTGATGGCAATAACACCAGTTCATTGGTCAGTATTATCGTGCAGTTTGGGTCTTGCCTGTTTTTATTAAATACACAAATCGCAACTCTGCAGGGGCGTACAGTTTTATATCATGCAACGGCGTCGTATTTCCAGCATGCCTGGTTAAGACCGCCTCTGCAAGATTTTGACTTCAACGTTGCGTTTCTGGCCAGTTTTTCTCTCAACTCAATCAATCAATCAATCAATCAAAAAAAATAACCGCTTACAAAAATGACCAGTGGTGTACGACAAACTTAAGAGCTAAAATAAAACCTAAAGATAATGTACAAAATGTAAATACTAGTCAGAGATAAAACGCTCGCTGAAACAGTAATGTTTTAAAGTTTCGTTTGAATGACGCAGTGTCAGATAGTTCTTGAAGTGACGGTGGCAGACGGTTCCACGCAGCTGGTGCAGCGTAGGAAAACGCTCGTTGTCCAAACTTTAGTCGTGTGCGTGGTTGCTCGTAACGGAGACTGCTGCCGGACCGAAGTCGTGTTCGTGATGTGACACTGGCTGTTTGTGTGGTGTTCGTAACGTGTGAATTAAATGCATCAGCAAACACAGTAACTCAAGCTGCTATGAACTGATAAGACCATAATTTGTAGCTGTATCCATGCTGGCATGGTAAGTAACAGCACACGGAATATTTTATTTTACAGGAAAAAGTAAATTAACCGCAAAGCTTGAGTCAGGTCAGTATTTGCACATTAATTTTGCGAGATCGCTTTAGTGCAAGCGATTTCGTCTATAGCTACCAATTGCTTCGTACCGTGGTCTGCCTGTCTTTGTCTGTCACATTCGTGCTCCCTGCTTAAATGGTTCTTTAACCGCTTAGCGACTGACTCCGTCAACTACTGGTTAATGACCTACAACCGTAATCATAAGCCATCGCTTACAGTTGGTGAAAACTTTAAAAAAGATAACTAAAATGCGTTAGGCTCCATACAAAAAGATGCATTATTACTTATTTCTTTGCGGCGTTGTTGTTTGATCACTGTGAGTCTCCCTCTGCAGATGTCTCTCGATGTATGTCTGTTTGTGTCGTTCTCTGCACGCTTGTCTATCGCTTTCTCTATGATGCGGTCACGTAATGTTGACGGTGACGTGCGTAGGCTTATCTACGTAAACTTCATTAGCGCATCTGGTGAATTCGCACACTATAGAGGCGCCTGTTCAGTGTGTTCGGCCGTACGGTACAGGGGCTCTACAAGAAGGGGCTCCATAGGCCAGAGAATGTCGGACAACAGCGCTAGATTTTCCGGCCTGTTAAGTTTTCTTGTGTTGCGCTGCGAACTTGCGAGATCGTTCACTTGGTACATTACGCAGTACGAAATATTCGATGGCCTAGGCCCTGTGGGATTTGAAGGGAGTTTGTACGCTGTGTTTCAAAATCTGCACTTTACAACGTTACATTAATATTTTCGGGTTTTCTGCCGTGTGTACGTCCGTGCGTGCACAAAAAAATTTTGTTAGCAGTGCACCATATCTATGTATCGGACAGAGGGCTACCAAACTCTGGTGGTTGATGATACATGTATAAACGAAAGCAGGGGAGTCGAGGATTACAACAGTTGAAGGCAAAAAGTTGCAATTATTTTCCGACAGACCGTGGAAATCTCCGACATGAGCTATTATGCGTGCTCAAAAGTTTATTTTTGCTCCAAAATTTCCCTAAAATAAACGATTTTCAGCCCCGTGTATTGTATCTTTTAAAAGAAGATGTTCCCACAGGTAAGAAATTTCTTAAAAGGCTAAAATTTGAGCAGTTTTTCTCATTGCTATTCTGCCGCTTTGCAACGACCATTGCCAGGCCCGTCGATAGGGCGGGGTAGGGGGTAAGTTACCCCGGACCCCGCGACGTTTCAGGGATCCCGCCGTTGCTCAGAAATATAAAGTACACCAGAATGCACCATTTTAAAGAAAAAAATTCAAAAAAAAATTTTAGAGAGGCCCCACGAGAATGTTTGAGGGTCCCGGGAAAATGTTTCCCTGGACCTGTGGCTCTCGACGGGCCTGCCATTGACCAATAATAAAATGACTGAATTTTGAAAATAGACGGGTCACCGTAAGTGTCGCAGCAAAAAAAAATCCATAGTTAGGCTACGAGCAGACCTTAGGACTTCATTTTCTTGCTTTTAAACGACTTGACGGAGTTTGCGCTAAATAGAATATGCATTTTCTAGATTAAGTGATTTTGTTTTCAACGTCGTGGGGTCAAAGTCAAGGTCACATTAAGATCAAATTTTAATTAATTTGTGCGGTGAGCCAATGACATCGACGTCGACACTTTGGTGTCGAATTATGGGCCACTACTACACTTTATGATAAAATTTCGTTAAAAAGCAGTTCCGTTACCTGCCTTCTTCGCTGAGCAATTGTCTTGTAGCGAAGCAACTAGCGACTGCAGAGCGATAGTCAGCGACAGCGTCTAGTCTGCCGTCAGGTGTCGTTCAATGCGACTCTGTCGGGAATAGCAGTCAAAGCAGCAGCCTTTGCCTCATTAGTCGTTGTCTGCGAATACCACCGCTTTTTTCGATCCACCGAATATCCGCAATTTCATCTGCTGAGAGCGGATGAACGGAGTTAAACGCGTGGTCGAAAAACCGACCGTAACACCTCTTAGTCAGTACCGCGCGGCATGAAAAACAATGAGATGACTAAAAAATGTAAACATAATTTAAACAAACAAACGTAAAAGAAAAAATGAGGTAAAATAAAGAAATAAGAAAAATGAATAAAACAAAAACAATAGAACAAGAATTCAAATGTTAGTATGCTCTCGCAAATGATAAGCTATGCAATATGCGTAAAAATGACAAACAAGGAAAATATTTTTCTGATCATTTGCTACACGACACAAAAACCGTTTAATCAAGTTAAAATTACAGTAAAGTCTTGGGAATCTATCCAAGAGCTACGGAGCGCCAACTGCCATATTTATGGGATCACACAGGTGAATGCATCTCGCCTTAACCACAGCATAGCAGACTGGCACTCGATTTACCTATCCTGGAGGAATAGAAAGCTGAGTTAACTTTGGTGGTTAGTATACCAAGATATACGTCGCAGCAGACAGTTGCCCATTCAAGTAGTATCCGGGCGCGGCGTACAGCAACTTAATTGTTGATCGAGATCAACTTAATTCGTTAATCACTAATGCATATCAAAGCGTCATTTGTTACGGACTCGAGTGTGCGGGTTTAGAGTCCACACACCGCTATAGATAGCTGCTTGAAGATTCAATGCGGAAGCTAGTCGTTGATACGACTACAGTACAGTCAGTGTATACTGGCGGAGTGGCGGTGACGGTAGCTAGTCGCAGCTGTGTGTGCCGGAAGTGTAGTTACACTCGACGGACATTCGCCATCAACGTTCTTAACACTTAGTCTGCTTTTATCGTTCTCTCTTATCCCCTTTTATAAACAGCGCTTTATTCTAAGGGCAGCCGCGGCTCCGAATGGTCTGGAAAATCCCGACGGCTTTTCGTATCGCGTACAGTGGCGTGTCAATTCCTTTTATTAGTGAATTTTGACGTGGAGGGTTCAAACATTTACCTTTCCGGCCTCAGCCAGGTCGCCACTAGCATTTTGGTGCGCTGTGAAGTAAAATATTAAGCAAACTTTTATGGTATGAAGACGTGCTTAAAGAACTCAATCGATCGCCAAAGATGAAGACGAACAAATTTCGCATGCCTCGCACTTCGGACTAAAATACAGCTGCAGAACAACTTGAACAGCGACACAACAAATTAGCTTCGGATGACAACGAATACGGAGCTAGTGCACCACTGGGCCCATGCCTATGCGCCTTCCCATGTTTTCTATGTTTCGCTTGAAACACTTCATGGCTGTGCCATTGCAAACAGTGTGCGACTGGCGCAAGTTGTGTAGTTCTGTGGATACGAACTACTTACAGTTCTACGCCGTGGCATTAACACTCGGCGCCACATCTCGTAACCACGCCTAATGTCATTACCACGTCAAATAGACTATCGATTTGGGTCTATCCCACGTAGGCTATAAGAGTTCATTGGTTTTCCCAGTTTTATTGCGCATAGATTGTTTCCGTTGTTTGTTTGCATGTTTTAATCTAAAATTAGTTTCTTAAATCTGCAATTTAAAAAAATTGAAAACACAAACTGGCAAAAAATGATGCCAGACATGCGACGAAATACTCTAGGCTAAGCCAATATAGGCCTACGCATTGCATTGGTCTCACGCCTTACTTCTGCAAGAAAAAAAATAATTTGATAAGAAAAAAGAAAATCAAAAGATGAGCTAAAGACAAGCTCCGAAAAGGACACTGTACACTAATATTCTGACACGAAAGATGGCACACAACGATTAATTAAATATAAAACGAGATCAATATGCCTTGGTCTTAAAACCGAAATTTTTAAAACTCGGTCTTGGCTTTGTCTCAGCCCGAAATAAACACACTGTTCGGGGAACGCATATGCATCGTGACCCAGTTAGCCATTATTTTTGCAGAGGGGAGGCACAACGGGGTATCCACTAGGAGATCGCGTTGATGCAATTGGCGTAAAGCAAATTATCGCTGCAGGCATTTCGACGTCGCTTGCATCATTCCGCTGTCGTTGCCTGTACTCACGAAATTCCCAGTCGTGTGCGTGAACAACTCGGCGGCGGGCCAGTCTTTGTTGTTGCAGTCTACGCTGGACGAATGAAGTGACATTGTGACAATAACATCTGATCTTCACCGGCGCTGTCCATTGTGCTACGTCTGGCACTTTTACTATTCTTCAGAGATCATTTCGTTGTCGTCGTTTTTCTTACTCTGCACAACACAAACGACAATTTCGTGTTTTCTAGCAGACATCTGACACACTGTAAAGCAGTGTGTGCAACTGTCTTGCAGTCGCCGTTTCTTCTGTTTTCCCCTATTATTGTGTTTTTTTCCTGTGCAAACTATGCCACTAATATGTATCAGTATGCTGACAGCCCACTCTTTCATGGCTCTTTGATCCTACAATGTGTCCGGAAAAAAGTAAATTCCGGGACATTGTGCAATAAAAATGTTAAATCTAAACAATTTTGAACAAAATTTCGTATACCTAATTGCCAATAAATCGCTAAAAAAATTACCAAATTTCGTTCAAATATTGTTTCTCAACGGAATTATAAATTGTTAAATATCGGTAACAAAATATATTCGTTACCAAATTTAATGGCGTTACGTAAGTAAACCCCTCTGTAGTTTGTACATCTGCGTAACTCCAACAAACAACATCTGATTACAGCAAAATTATACGTCAACAATTTACAATCTCTTGGCAATCAAAGTGCCGAATTTCAGTTAAATTTGTCAACGCACACTGTGGCTTTTGTGAGGTCACCCAAAACGTGAAGTGTCCAGTATTAAGCAACCGCACGGACAGTTTGTTTAATCCTGGCAGTGTTTACAGCTTGCTGGGAAATTCCGCAAAAAATTTTTAGCACTATATACTCTGTCTAATGTCTCAACAGTT
>Ga0209367_1010637_pt1 | contig 12312 bp, 10 predicted proteins | sample WorMetLIZISLAND2_FD_187412 | JGI IMG/M metagenome (GOLD analysis project Ga0209367, IMG submission 187412) | Marine gutless worms symbiont microbial communities from Max Planck institute for Marine Microbiology, Germany - Olavius geniculatus... ... | reverse complement strand
CTGTGGATGTGGATATATCCATGGATATCCACGGAAAATCTGTAGATATGGATATGGATATGGATGGGAAATTTTATATCCACGGCAAGCCAAAATAGACCCTAAGCCAACGACTTAGCCGTCGCCGCGCCGTCATTTTGCTAAGCCACCGCCGCCGCGAAAATCGCGGCTAGCTGAGAAAAATTTCGTATAATATCGGTTGTGTTACCAAAAACCACAAAGTGCCGTATAGAAATAACGTTTCATAACGTAACTTTTCCTATACAATCAGTCGCACAGTATTACAAATTACAATCTACAGAACACTTATTAGCCTACACACTGCATAATGCATTGCAAAATATGCCGGTTATGCACTGCATAGATGTAAAAAAAACGTTCCAGAAAAAATTTTTTTTAAAATGTTACAAGTCCTTAAAAACGGGGTAGGAAAAAACTGTTCATAAACGTTAAATTAAAAAAAACGTTAGCTTTAATTTGTCCAATTTTAGGCCTAATAGGTCCTACCTAATTTTGTAGGCGCAGTACAGCCAGAACTGTGGAGATAGCCTAGATAGAGAAAAAAGAGAGCGAATTGGGTGTGGCCATATCACATAAACTATGCAAACTACCACAAAACCGAAATCTGCATGTGACCTATAAATTCATTTTTGTGATGGTTTCAAAAGTGCTTCTCCAAGTTTTTGATAGAATTTTCGGTAGACCGTAAACGTTTTTTAAATATAGAAAATGTTCACAAAAAACGTTAAAAATGCAAAAACGTAGCAAAAGTGTAAAAACTGCACGAAACTGCAGGAAGGTAACGAAAATGCTAATCCGCCGTCGCCGCGAAAGTCGCGGCTAAGCCGGAACCTTAGCCGCGAAAATGCTAAGCCGGCCGTGAAATTCACGGCTAGCCGGCTTAGGGGGTCTACTTGCTAATGTGATAAATGAAACACATCACATTCGGAGCTCTTAAAGGGTTTCACTTTATGTTTAGGCTAACGCCAACGTACGGTAGTTACACCATTGTATTAGACATTTTTCGAAATTATCCACCTATCGATTACTCGATAAGATACTCGAGTACTAATTCGATTTTCAAATTACTCGATAGTCGACAGTAGCAGCCCTAATTGCGAATTTGCAATATCCTTGTTATCTATGCAGCTCAGCTCTATGCTGTGTTTACTTTTGGGAGTACTTTGTTTACATTATGTCGGGTGTGCAGCCGGCAAATAATTCTGTGGCAGTTTCAAGCGATCTGCGAACAATATTCGAACAGCTGACATACGGCCCCGCACCGGAAGCAGACAACGTGGCTCAGGTTTATGTCGACTTTAACTGTCATTTACGCCTGACAAAATGTCGAGCGTGTTTCGATCTCGTGTTCGTGACAGGCTCTTTAGCGTTTTAAACACGATACTTTTTCATATTTAACTATTGCAGCTGCTCCGTTGCTGATTTTCTGTGCTGTTAGTGAACATGCCGTGTTTTGTGTAATCGTAGTAATAGATGTCATTTGCGTATTACTGATTGTCTGTTACTTATAGTGGGCCATATTGAAAATTGAACTTTGTCCTTTACTCGCTGCTCTCGCCTAGGTACGGGTTGAAAGCAGTAATATATCAACTGCAGAGATGGTTTGTCATCAGATAAGTGGAAAGCACTTACTGGCTGTGATTAGACATGATAATGTTATCTGCGTGGAACTGACTGCCAAACAAACTCAGTGGCTGCTTCAAATTTTGAGACTCTAACACAGACTGGCTCTGATGAGACTCATCCTCTAGTTTAGGTTTTACTTGTCAATTTCATTGAGATTTGTGTTGTGCCACTGTTTTTATTATTTTGTAAAATATGCAGTATGAAAAAATTTGAAAATAATAATGTTATGTTCTCAGAGATATTATACATTTATGCTTAGTGCTATGGACTCTTATATGATATCTCAAACTTTATGTACAAAATGTCTCCTCAAGTTTTATTTATAGTAGTTGCAAGTGTGCTAAATTTATCTCAGGTTTTGAATCTTTTCAGCAAAAACACAATCAATATAAAATCTCCAAATAGTCAACTTGTGTGCTGTCATTTTTGGACATTATCTCACAGAATGCAAAATGCCGAATTGTTAACAAGTTGAAAGGAACATTATAATTTGATGAATTTATGTAGCTCAGAGTTTATCAAAGCTATTCGGTTTGAGGTTGGAGTTCTGATCTTTTAGGTGGATTTGCCTTAACAGGCTAAGCGAGCACCACCTGCCCCAGTTTGAAATCGGAGTTTTTCTTGTCCTAGGTGGATTTGCCTGAAAAGGCATCTACCCTGCATGTTCCCGGCTAGACATCAGGGGAATTTTACAGCTGCAACTTTTCCTTGAGTGTTAACAACAGTATCTCCATCGAGAACACTGGAAGTCTTTCTTTTAGCACATACTGGTGCTTTATAAGTCAGATTATTATTATTATTATGATTATTATTAAGCACCTCGTGGAAACCGCTATGCTCCAGCTTGGGGCACGTGCTTGATTATGATGATGATGATGTAGCTTAGAAATTACTTGACTATATGGATGCATTGCTTAAGCTTAAAATGGTGCATGGAATGTAGCTGTGTACAATAATGTGATGAACGATGTGTTTTGAACTGTCTCTGTTTAGGCGTGGCTTGATGATCATGGCAGAAAGTTTGGGTTGTTCATTGACAACAAATGGGTGACACCAGATGGCTGCAGAACCTATGAAACAAAATGTCCAGCAACAGGTACTGTGATCTATTAACTGATGAATAACATCAAGCAAGTGGTACTTTTATTAAGTGGCCATCTCATTAGGCTATATTATGGGTCTTCCTCATCATTCTGTCTTGCATGGAAACCAAAAGGGTATAGACAGACCTCAATCAGCCTAATTGTTTATTGGAGTTATGTGCAAATTTTCAGTTAAGTATGTCAAAAGACCAAGGTTATTATCACTGCCAAGGTGTCATGTGAACGTACTGAACACTGGCAGAGGTAATGTTTTCATCTGATTTCTATGTGTTTGTGCACATGATGACTCATAATGCAGCACAAGCAGCAACGCTGGCATCTACCATTACTTCTTCTTCTTTTTCCCCTGCTACAATGCGGCCTTCCCTTCTCTTTCTCTTTTCCTTGTATTTTCCTTTGACCGACCCCCATTGCCGTGGCAACGAATTTTGAGACAAAATGAGCTACAACTAGTCTTGTATAAGAGTTATCTCCAAGATCTTTGCATCTAACCAGGGGTTTTGGGATACAGGCTATTGGATGAGGCCAATCTAATTTTAGTAGTGGTGGTGGTAGCAATGTTTAAATTACTTCGCTTGGTGGCGATATGCACTGTCAAGTAAACATGGCCTGACTTAATACACATCACTCACAATAGATTAGTTCTCCTCATTACAGTGATTTTTATCTAACCGTTAGACTTGACAGTAGCTAGTACAGTATAGCATTTTTGACTGTTACTAATTGATACTACTATTACTACTACTACTGCTGCTGCTGCTAGTGTATTGTCTGCTGACTGTGAATGGTATAGGCCAGATATTGGCATCAACAGTCCAGGCTGAGCAGGCCGATGTAGATGTGGCAGTTGCTAGTGCTAGGAAAGCTTTTAAGATGTGGGGAACTTCATCTGGACACTACAGAGCACGTGTTCTTTACAGGTAATAAGAAAATTTGAAAGGAGCAAAGTCAGTCAAAATGCACCATAATTTTAGCACTCAAACAAATATGTCTTTTGCTGCGATTTAGACTATTCATAGGTAATGTCGGTTTGTTTCAGGCTCAGGTCACTGAAAGGCTGTTTCACAGTTTTTGGCTTGGTTACTGCCTATCCTATAGTTATGTTTTTGCAGAATTAATACATGTTCACAGTACATAAACATGTACACAGTACATACATCGGTGTCAGTTTTCAGTTATTAAAGAAGCGATTTTATATAACATTACATTCCAAAGACATTTTAGTGGGTGATTTTTATGTTCGTTATTGTATGTCTGTTAGAGTAGTTTTTGTGATTTTCATTATACTTTACTTATTGAGCTGCATTATGTATGAGATGGAGTTCTTAACAGGAGGTAAGGAGTGGTAAAATGGGTATTTAGGCTCTTTAATTTTCGTGAATAAGTTCTTTGCTGCTTCTATACATGATGACATGAAACCAACAGTGTTGCATGGATGTTATGCGTTGCCTGTATGACTTGTCTGCAGCATAGCCCGTCATGTGCAGAAACACATGCGCCTGCTCAGTGTCGTGGAAAGCCTAGATAATGGAAAGCCAATCCGTGAGTCCCGAGATGCAGATGTTCAGATTGTCATCCGGCACTTATACCATCATGCTGGCTGGGCGCAACTCATGGAGACTGAGATGGCCGACTGGAAACCACTTGGTTCGTTGACTATATGTAACATAGAGTGTGACTTCATTTGATGATAACAGGTAAACGAGTAAGTAACCTAATAAATAAGTAAGTAATTTTTGAAGGTGTACACATGTCAGCTGCATGTGGTTGCTACATTAGAACTTGTTACAAAAACCAGAAAAAAATGAGTGTAAGATAATAAAACAGTTAGCAGGTTGGCTAAAAGTTCTTGAAAGTTTTTGAAAAACAATTTTTTCTAGGCCATCTACAGTTCTTGAAAAGCAAATTGGGTCTTGAAAGTTTTGGAATATGGCATCATAAGGTTTTGAAAGTTCTTGAATGTCAGTTGTTCAAAATCATCGCGACTGTGATATGGAAACGTTTTTCATATGGTGCCACCAGAAACATTGTAAAATATCATGGGAATTGGTCTGGAAAAGCTACTTGAAAGTTTTTGACAGTTCTTTCTTCTTACTTATAACTGTGGCCATCTTGAGTTACAACGCATTGATGCATGACAACAAAGCACAATGTTTGGCTTCTCATGGGACTCGTGGATTTATGCTGATGGAGGCTGCAAGTCAGCCGTAACCTCAAGATTGGAGATGCGCAAAAAACTTTTCTACGGGATTTATTCGTTTTAGCTGGGAATGGATGCAAAGCCTAATCTTGAATTACCAATTAAATTAAATTACCAGTTAAACTAAAACAGAGCAAAAGACGTTTATATTTCCGACATGGAAGCTGTGCCATTATTCAGTGTCTGCCCTCTCTGTCTGTCATTCCCAGTCAGGGGGTGCGTCATTGCCCCACTTTTCCCTAGGAAGATCCACAGGCATTGTGGATTGGTTGTTTCTCTGTGGTCTTGAGTAGAGGTTAAGTGTATGTCAGACAACTCTGTTTGGAGTGGGATAAGTGAGTTTTAAATGAACTTATTTTATAACCTGCCTTATCGTCTTGTCTGTCACTATGGTGTTATAATTGCCTGCCAAAGGCAGTGTGCGCCGCTTACAGCGTGAGGCGTGTTTGAGATGTTTTAGTGTTTTGCTGCAGCACGAGTGCATTCTGCAACATGATAATTTGCAGTATTGAAGTGCTACATCTGGCGGTCCGTTTGGTTGTTCTGGTTTGCCGATTTGATGCCTTGTTTTATCCGTCGTTGACACTTGATGTTTTGCCATGTTACGATGTCTTGCTCTGTGCTGACACGTGCTGGCCGGCATGTTGGACGTGCGCGTCTCTAGGCCAGGCTGCCGTGGCCGGGCGTACGCGTGTCTGCGGTTGTACGCATTCGACCATGACAGCGTGTCTTGCTGACCAGCGTGCACAAGACGTATGCTTCTCAACACCCATGCAGCGATGGATCGTGAACGCCAATCTGACAACGTCATCAGAGAGCACCAGCATTAACAGTCAATGGATCTGCCGTCTGATGTTTGAACAGTTTGCACTGATATCACCGGACCTGTCGCAGTTTCGTTTTTTGTGGACACTGTGAACATGCAGTATTCACACTTGACTGCCAAGCACATTCTTAACAACAAGGCGCTATACAAATCGACGTTTTACTTACTTACTTACTTACTTACTACTGAAGTGGCTTCAGTGAAGCGTGACGATTGAGAGTTGTTCTACATCTGTTTACAACATGCACATACACGGTTCATGGTCTGTATATAATCGCTTGCTGTGTAGGTGTTGTGGGAGCAATTGTGCCGTGGAATTTCCCACTGATGCTGCTGATGTGGAAAGTCTGTCCGGCACTGGCAGTGGGTAATACCGTGGTGCTGAAGCCTGCGACATTCACACGACTGAGTGCTCTGTTATTTGCTGAGATATGTGCAGAGGCTGGTCTACCACCTGGCGTGTTAAACGTCTTGACTGGACCGGGGTCCATGGGCACCATGCTGGCTACTCATGCCGATGTTGATAAAGTGGCGTTTACCGGTTCCACGGAGGTCAGCTGTTTGTTGCAACTTCTATTTTTATATGGGTTTGTTTAACACTTACTTATCTTAACTGCCCAATTCCATACTGGCCAACAGACAGTCAACTTTGTGGCTTACGCATGAGAGCTGCAGTATTAGCACTAGGTTATCAATACGTTATCCCACTGTAGGCAGTGTAGTAGACATAGGCAGTACGAGTGCCAGCGTGGAATAAGATATACAAAAGGACTTCATGAAGAACATTATGGGACTAAAGGCGTGATTTCAGTAGGTCAAACGGTCGACCGTGGTTACGTTTGTGCAACCAGTTGTGATTTCTGAGAGCCGTTTGAGATAACTGACGAACACTGTTCGCCAAACAAGTCAGCCAATGCTAGTAGCTGTTTACCATAGATATATGCATTAAAAAATTGCTGTTTACGCTTTTTGTTTCGGCTATAAAGCTATTAATAGAACATTGCGACGCCGGCCAGTTACGACAGGAATTTCCAGTGTTACTGGTTTTGAGCCATTGCAGCCTGGGGTGGGCGTGGTCTGGCTGCATAATTAGCGTTTCGTAAACATTCGTGATTTTGGATGGCTGTCGGCTGTTCACGAAACAACTCGTCACCGACCAATGAATGAAGGTTGAAAGAGTTCATGCCGTTTGACATGTTTGACCTACCGAAATCATGCCTTAACTGTATGTTTGTTATAAATTGATCTATCACAAAATATTTTTCACTCATCGGACCTGTGTTAACTGAAGTTGTTTAAACCTCCACATTGGTCGTATGTTATGACAGCTGACTAGTGAGTCTTTTAAGTAAGTGCTGCTGTCTGTTTTAATGATAATTATTTGTCTTGATCTACCTGCCTACTTTCTGTTGACTAATTTTTTTTTGTACTGTAATGCGCTGAAAATTTGTCTGTCATGCCCTATGGCACCTTGTGTGTTGCATGATCTCGGACCCTGATGGGCATTTGAGTCCTTGGGACGTATATGCACTCTACCTTGCCCCCCTTCACCTCCGCCCATGGTCAGACTGAGGGACGGGGGTTGAGTTGCCCGGTGATGGAGTGGACTTGCCCATAGGTCGGGAACTTTGCTAGTAATAACAAGAAATTTGAGCTAATGCTCACGAGACGTGCGAAAGCTTATAGCAGTTCCTGTTCGCAAATTGCTTTAGTCTATCTTCAGCCATTTTGTCGCAATTCACTCTGCAAGTGTGCGTTGCAGTTGAAAATTGCCAAAAAACACTGAAACCCCTTATTTTTGGATTTCAGGGTCTTTCAATGTCATCGATGTTGATGCGACTAAAAAGCTTGTCAATAGGGCTTGTTGTGATAGGCACAGTAGACTTGCCAACAACAGTAAAATAACGACTTTTAGAGGGTACAGTTTTTTGATGCCTTTTTGTGCAGGTTTTCTTGAACCTAGAAGGTCAAGACTTGGATCGTTGAAATCCACGTTCAATGCTAAAAATTTCATACGCAGCTTGTCGTCGTCTATCTGTAGTGATTTCGGTGCAATTCGATCTTGAATTGTGTTTTTCAGCCCAAAATCACCAAAAAATCCACAAAACCCCTATTTAATTGTTCAAGGTCATCTAAGGTTATTGCTCTTGGTGCTAATCGAAAGCCTGTAACCTATAGGCTTTATCTCGCACCGTTTCTGAGATACAGCGACGTATTGGCTAAAAATCACAAACTTTTCCTACCACCTTCTCATTTAGTGCCCTTGTTCGGGGTGACCCTTTTCGAATTTATGGAAAAGCTTTGCGGTTCCTCAAACTAGAGTCTTCCAGGCAGTCAACGGTGAAGATTTAGTGATCTTAGCTTGCACTGTTTTTGACTGATCCACTCGTGTGACGGACAGACAGACGGGCGGACAGATAGAATTGCAATGACTAAGACGTGCTTTCACGCGTAATAATAACAACACTGATAATTTCTAACTGCCATAACATAGCAAATCGCTGCAAGGACTGAGGTTGTTGTGAACATGCAGGTGGGTCAGGTGCTACGTCGGCTGACGGCCGGCTCTGGTAAGAAGCTGTCGCTGGAGCTTGGTGGAAAATCTCCAGTCATTATATTTGACTCCGCTGACATTGACTCGGCTGTGGAAGGAATTGTTGATGCCAGCTTTTTTAATCAGGGACAGGTCGGCATTGGTTCTGCATTCTTTTATTTCTTCTCCAATGTTTAATTAAGTACAGTATGTAAGTAATTCACTCAGTAAACTAAATAAGTATTAATAAGTCCAATGCATGTAGGTGCACGTTATGCATTGAGCAATAGAACATTTTATTTTAAAAACCTGATAGAGAATGTTTGGTATAGCTGGAAGTGTGATATTTTCACCGTGTTTTGATGTGCTTTGTCATTTCATGTGTTTGACTTTATGTCTGCAGTGTTTTCTTTATGATATCGTTGGTACCGATAGATAATACTTATCAGTCTTTGTGCTTAATACAACTTGAGAGTGGGAATGTCATATTTGTTTGGGATTGGGAATATCTCAGGAATATATAACAGTTCTGTGTTGCAGCTACACTTGTGATACATGCTTAGATACATACATATATAAAAGTTATTTATAGTGTTTATTGTTTCAGAAAAAACTGCTAAACCACTGTGGGAAGCCTGGAAAAAAGATTTTAGTTGAGAGGGAAAGACAATTTAAACAGATGGGTTTTTAACCGGTTGCAGAAAACAGGCAGCGTGGGAGCAGAGGTGACGTCGTGATAGTTTGTCGAAAGTTATGAATGTTTTTTTTCATAGGAGTAAGAATATCTTACCAGTAAGTGGGAATATGAATGACAATTTTTTCATCGAGTGAGAATATACTATGAGAATATATTTGCGTTGGTCCAGGTGTGCAGTGCGGGATCACGGCTACTGATACAAGAGTCAATCTTTGATGAGCTGATATCTCGTCTGAAGCTGCGAATGTCTCGCCTGCGGATTGGTCACTGTCTGGACAAGACGATTGACATGGGAGCCGTGGTCGATGACAGTCAGAGACGATCTGTTGATGACTTGGTCCAATCTGCACGTTCCGAGGGCGCCGAGGTACTTACATGTTCAAACATTGGTTATGAACTCTCATATATGACCACGTTATGTTTTCAACAGAGTTTCATGTGTAATATTTAAATTAGTGCTGATAAAAACTGTACAGAATTAATTTGTTAACTTTTTAAAGTCAACGATTTGTTCAACAGTTTTTGGTAGAGCCTTCAATGCATTAATTTTTTTTGCGCATTATTGATGCTGAATTTGCAGGATCTGAAATGACGAACCACGAAAAAACAATGACTGCAAATTGCAATATCTGGAAAATGAAAGACCAAATCACATCCTGTCATCTCAATATTATTATTATTATTTACAATAATGATGGAATGGCAACAACAGTTTAATTAGTTGAATTCATTCGATCATCAAATAACCGCAGTTTAACGGACTATTAAAACGTCTGTTTTACAAAATTTGTATGTGCATTAGTTTTGTTAACACACATTAATTTATTAATGTGTTAATGTATTAATGTGTTAAGTTAACACACTAATTTCACATCTGTGGTTTTTAGTCATTAACTGTGAGTGGAAACTAATATCTGAGAACACATATGTATTCATTTAGAAAGGTTGTCTGTTACATGGCTAACAGCTACCACAAATAAAGCAAGACACAATCAGTGAGTGTTTTTCATCTAGTCTTGTAGGCAGACTAGAATGTTCACATGACTAGAATGTTCACATTCTCTGGATATTTTACGGTTTGTAAACTTAAATGGTCTAATGGTCTCGGCATTGTAATGTTTTCTAAGTCGTTATTTTAATCAAAAATATAATGATTGAATTATCTGTAATAAAAGAAATTTTTTATTTATTAATTGTGCAGTCAATTGCAATAGAAATTTTTTGGCTTTAATTCTAATTCAGTTTTAAATTAAACGTCGTTAAATTTTAGGTGGCTCAAAAGTACATTTGATATGAGGCTAGAAAATGTGAAGAAAAACTTTTTTCTGCTGCAATAAGAAAGGGTTCATGTCGAAGCTTAGGAACGTCGTCATTATAATGGCACCTATGAATGTACAAAATAAACTGCATATATCTAACAAATTGTTGGCGTGTGCTCAGTCTGTGTGTTTCAACACTAGTATTATTGCTATCTTGATGAATTGTTGCTAATTGTGATAATTATAATTATGATAATTGTTGCTGATATTGCAGGTTTATCAGGCGAGTAGTACAGGCTTACCTGCCACAGGTGTGTTCTACCCACCAACGCTAATCACAGGTGTACATACAGTGTCTGACGTCGTCGTTGAAGAGGTGCATCAGTTGACTGTGCTTTCTGGCGATAATAATAATTTTTGTTATACGTTTAGTTTTCATTGGTTACTACTAATACTTTTAGCTTTGATTACAGTCTTAGTTAAACAAAAAATCCCTGGTTACTTTTAAGTTTTAGGTAATATTATCACAGCAGTCAGTCATCAGCAGTTCAAAAGGAAATACCGGTGCTATTACTTCTTACTCGTTTATTGTTTACAGACTCATAGTAATTATTTTTGTACTTTACTGCTTTTTTTGTAGCTTACAGTATGTCATATTTTATTACTATTAATATGTCCTTCTGTGGATGGTTGCAGTTTTTTTAGCTGATTTTTGTCTGTCCAATACAACGCATAGCATTGGACAGAGTATAAAATCACCTGAGCATCCAACATTTGAGGCGCCATGTCTTCGTAACAGTGCAAGATAGATGCATGGTCACAATGGACAACCTATAGGAAGTCACCCACCACGAGTCGAATGGTCACGTGACCGATGACGTCATGTAAGCACAAAGGTCAAGGTCGTGACCCCATTATTTTTGAGGCGGCAATTATTTTTTTTATTTTTACTGCTGGCTTACACTGCTCACTCGTTTATTTTATACGGACTTTACTGTAAGCTATTGAGATGCATTGGACAGACTCCGTGTTCATTTGAACAGTGTTTTGTTGTCAAAGTATCTGATTGATTAATTTATTTATTTATTCATTCAACAGCTGATTGTGCTGATGTTTTAGATATTTGGCCCCGTGGTGGTAGCAATGCCATTCCGTACAGCCAAGGAAGCCGTGGAACTGGCTAACAACACTCGCTACGGCCTCGCAGCCAGTGTATGGACTGAGAACATTGGTCTGGCTCTGGAGGTGGCTCTGCTACTGAAGGCCGGCAGTGTTTGGGTCAACTCTCACAACCTGTTTGATGCAGCAGCTGGCTTCGGTGGGTACAGACAGAGTGGATTTGGACGTGATGGTGGCAAAGAGGTCTGTCTGTTAGACTACATTATCTTGTTGTTCTTGTTCTCATTCTTAGTCTTCTTATTGTATTTTCTTGTTGTTGTTATTTGTTTTTTTCTTGCTTTTCTTCCTGTGATGCTTTAAACTTCATAATTTTCAGACATTTTTTTTCTTTTATTGTACATAGCACTGAGGGTATGTTTTCATGCACTATATGCATTTTATTGTATATTTTTGACTAAATAAATGAATGACGAGATGAATTAGCGCTGCGTTCACTTACGCCGATGAGCTGTCGCTTCCGAGATTATGAGGTGCTTCTCTATACGAATCTAACTCGTGTAAGCAGTGCTGTGGCACGTATTTGGAAATTTATGTATACCTTTAAACTGTTGGTGATGTCATAAGCCCAAATTTCATTACGCCGACTTTCACCAAAACTTCCCCGCGGGGAAAGTCGTGGACACAAACGATGACAAATCATGAAACCATGAAGTTTTGGTGAAAGTCACCAACACAAATCTCGAAAGTCGCGTACACAAACCATCTCGACATGTCGAGATGTTTGCGACAAAGTCCGTGACAAGTCCGCGACAAACCCGTTTGTGTCACTCTAATGGAATTTAGCCCGTTACAATGCACGGGGAAAGTCGGCGACAAAGTCTGGGACAAGTTCACGACAAAGTCGCGGACATGTCGTGGACACAAATCA